>JFJP01012410.1_pt1 | contig 10626 bp, 10 predicted proteins | sample 431651 | NCBI WGS metagenome assembly JFJP01 (sample SAMN02602958, study PRJNA72255) | Microbial mat metagenome, whole genome shotgun sequencing project. | biome: fresh water; feature: sink hole; material: water; isolation source: purple microbial (photo- and chemosynthetic) mats found in...
AAACTAGCAGGCGTACTAAATCACGATAACTCCACAATTCACCCAGCCCCAAATCCCACCATGAGCGTTGCGGACGTATCACCGTTGTCCATTGTTCTTCATTTATACTTAAGGGTTCTATATTTTGAGCATTCATTTTCTGAATTCTCACATAAAAGCAGGAACCTGTCAATGATTATGCTGTTTAAACTCCCCACCGAAAAAATCGGCTCACATTTTGGACGGAGCAAATCTTGTCTCAACCTGTTCTGTTACAATGTGCAAGTTAAATTCGCCTCGATCAAAGAAATGAGATTTATGAGTCCATCCATCAGTGTAATCACACCATCATTCAACCAGGGTAAATTCATTGAACGCACGATTCAAAGCGTGCTTTCTCAAAACGTTGAAGTCGAATATGTAATCTTTGACGCTGCCAGCACAGACAACACGCTTAATATCTTAAAGAAGTATGAACGCCAACTCAAATGGATTTCAGAACCGGATGCAGGACAGGCTGACGCTGTCAACAAGGGAATCCGCGCCACAAAGGGCGATATCATTGCCTGGATCAACTCAGACGACGTCTATCTTGAAGGCGCACTGAAGCAAGTTCACGATTTCTTTGAACAAAACCCAACAGTGGATGTCGCGTACGGAAACGCCTGGTATGTTGACGCGGACGATCATACGCTAAACCCATATACAACCGAACCTTGGGATGTGGAGCGGCTAAAGGAAGTCTGCTTTATTTGCCAGCCTGCCGCATTTTTTCGTCGCAGAGTCATTGATCGGCTAGGGCTTTTGGATGCGAGTTTACAGTATTGCATGGATTATGAATTCTGGCTTCGCCTTGGGCTGGGCGGCGCTCAATTTATCCACCTGCCGTTATACCTTGCCTGCTCCAGAATGTATCCTGAAAATAAAACATTAGGGCAGAAAACCGCAGTACACATCGAAACCAACAACATGCTCAAAAAGAATCTGGGACATGTGCCTGATAGTTGGCTGAACAGTTACGCTTTTCACATGGCAGACGCCATGGGATATAGCCAGGATGTTAACAAACGGCGTTTTTTCTTCCAACTAGCCTCTCAGTCTTTGAAAGCAGACTTGCATTGGAATAAAAGTATAAACATTAAGACCCTGAAACGCGCAGTCACATGGATCAAGAAGTCGCTTCTGTGATCAGACAATACAGAAACCTGGGTTAAAATAAATTAATAATGAACAGACACTCTAACAAACCAAACATGATTGTAGATGGAATTATTTACAATCTTCAAAAACATGGAGGCATTTCACGTATCTACACAGAGATATTGCCCCGCATATGTGACCTGGACCCTGCCCTGCACATTTCTTTTACATATACAGATTCCCTTTCAGACCGCGCGCCCAGACACGAAAGAATTGACTACGTATCAATCCCTGACGTTGAGAAACTCTTTTGGCCATATCGCATTTGGCATCCCTATTACCCTCAATTGCGCCGATGGATTGTGGCGTGGAATCTCCCATGGAATACCAAGAAAAAAATATGGCTTTCCACCTACTACACCACCCCACCTGTGTGGACGGGATTTGAAGTAGTGGTTGTGTATGACTTTATTCATGAAAAATACCGTCATGTATATTGGCAGGATGATCCCGCAATTGCAGACTTAACGATTAAAAACAAATTGAAAGCCATCAAACGCGCAGATTTAATTATCTGCATTTCAGAATCCACCCGCGAGGATTTACTCAACCTGTATCAAATCTCGCCTCAAAAAACGGCGGTTGTTCATTTGGCTCACAATCCGGTATTTACTGTAATGGACAATTTGGGCAATAAACCAGAGCGCGAATTCATCTTATATGTTGGCAGTCGCAGTCGTTATAAAGGTTTTGATACGCTGCTGGAGGCATTTTCCGCCTGGCCGCAACGAGGAAGGATTAATTTAGTTTGTGCTGGAGGTGGAGACTGGTCTGAGGCGGAAAAGCAGAAAATTTCGCAGAACAACTTACTTGAACAGGTGATCTTACATCCGCAGGTCAGCGACGAAAAACTCTGCGAGTTATACAATCAGGCATCCGTCTTTATCTACCCTTCCCAATATGAAGGCTTCGGCATTCCACTATTGGAAGCATTGGCTTGTGGCTGTCCAGTTGTGGCGTCAAAAATTCCATCGTCCACGGAAGTTACACAGGACATTCCTTTTTACTTTTCCCCCGGCAGTTCAGAAGAATTAACCACCGCGCTGGAGCAAGCCTTGAACGAAGGCAAGTCACCTTCGCGTAAAGAGGCAGGGCTGGCGCTCTCACGCAAATTCTCCTGGAAAAAAACAGCCGATGAATTCTTGCAGGCGCTCCACTCCCTGCGTTAACCCCAAACAATAAGTTCAGGTTATCTAAATGCCCCCTCTCGTTTCCATTGTTCTTGGCTCCTATAATCGCCGCGCATTCCTTAAATCAACGCTGGAAAGCGTGCGAAACAACAATGCGGATATCCCTTATGAAATTATTGTTGTGGATGGCGGATCAACTGACGGGTCGCTAAAATATCTTGCCGCGCAAAAAGATGTGATCACCATCGTCCAGCACAATCGTGGAACCTTTCGCGGAAAAAAAATTCCCCGCCGCAGTTGGGGCTATTTTATGAACCTCGGCTTCAAAGCCGCACAAGGAAAGTACATCCTGATGATCAGCGATGACTGCCTATTAGTTCCCGGCGCGATTAAAAACGGAGTTGAAGATTTTGAACACAGACTCGCAAAAGGCGAAAAATTGGGCGGGCTCGCTTTCTACTGGAGAAACTGGCCAGACCAGCAAAGATACTGGGTCGGATTAACGCTGGGGAATAAAATGTTTATCAACCATGGGTTATACCTGCGTTCTGCGCTTGAAGAAGTAAAATGGATCGATGAAGAGCGCTATCAGTTTTATCACGCAGATGGCGACCTTTGCCTTAAGTTATGGCAAAATGGATATGAGGTTTTAGACAGCAAACACTCGTTTGTGGAACATTTTACCCACGCAAACCATGCGGTACGGAAAACGAACACGCTTTCCCGGCAATCTGACTGGCAGGCATACCAGCAACGCTGGAAAGACATCTATTACGACCCTAACGTAAATAATATTGGCGGCTGGATTTTTATGGACTACTCCGATAAAACCCTTACAATATCCTCATTTCCAATCGCAAACCGCGTAACGGCTTTAATAAACTTAAAAATCAAAGGGATGTGGGCAATCTACATCAAGCCAATTATCCGCAAACTAAGAGGTAAAACGCATGGGTAAGTCATCCAGTGCCGGGCAACGCCATCCGGAAACGCTAAAAAGCATCGTAAAACGCATTCCGCTTTCTATTTTTATTTATGACAGTCTGCGGGATGTATTTCGATACGCGCAATACATTGCAAGTTTTTTTCGTTTTCAGCAGGCCGCAAAACAAACAAAAAAACGATTCAGCCCCCTAAAATGGAAAGACCGCTACCCGAGTTTGGGCGAAGGAACCAAAACAACACCTTTTGACACCCATTACATCTATCATCCCGCCTGGGCAGCGCGTATCGTCGCACAGATTCAACCGCCTGTGCATGTTGACATTTCATCCACGCTAACTTTTTGCTCCATTGTTTCGGCGTTTGTTCCAGTTGATTTTTATGATTATCGCCCCGCCGAACTTAATCTTGAAAACCTGACATGCAAACAGGGTAACTTATTGAAACTGCCATTCGACGACGAGAGCATGGAATCCATTTCCTGTATGCACGTTATAGAACACATAGGGCTGGGGCGGTATGGGGACCCTCTCGATCCCGATGGAGACCTGAAGGCAATTGCCGAACTCAAACGAGTGCTCGCAAAAGGCGGATCATTGCTGTTCGTTACGCCAACCGGAAAGCCTAAAATTCAATTCAACGCGCACCGCATATACAGTTATGACCAAGTAATATCCTATTTCGATGGACTTCACGTTGAACAGTTCGCACTGGTGGACGACAACGATCAATTCATCATTAATGCCGACCCTGCTTACGCAAATCAACAGGATTATGGATGCGGCTGCTGGTGGTTCAAGAAATGAAGCCTGACCTGGACAGCAAATTCAACGCACCGCAAATCGACGTGAAAACTTCAAAACTTTTAGCGGTTTTGGCTTTAATTTATAGCATCAGAACAAACAAGCCCAATTACCCCACACAATGAAAAAAATCCTTATCACCGGCATTTCCGGATTTATTGGTTCGTGCCTGACAGAATATGCGCTCGCGAAAAATATGCAAGTCTTTGGCTACGATCTGCGCCCCGGACACCTCGCCGCTGAATATTATCAAGGTGAAATTACAGATCGCGCTGCAATTGAAAACGTTCTGCGTAAAACAAACCCCGATATAATTTTTCATTTAGCCGGCATGATAAAATCTCCCGACCCGGACGCGCTTTATAAAGTAAACCTGCTTGGCACCGTCGCTCTTTTCGATTCAATCATGGAATCGAACCTGCGCCCTGTTGTAATGGTGGCAAGCTCGAGCGCAGTCTACGGTCATAAATCTGGCGAAGAACCAATCAACGAGAAATCAGATATTCACCCAGTTACGCATTATGCGGTAAGCAAGATCGCGCAGGAAATGGCCGCGCTGAGATATTTTAATTCGTATGGCTTGCCTGTGATAATCATGCGGATGTTCAACTTACTGGGACCTGGGCAACCAGCGGATCTGGCATTTTCCAGTTTTGCGCGACAGATCGCAACGGCTGAAATAGGCGGTAATGCTGAAATTTCAACGGGCAATTTGGATGCACAGCGCGACTTTGTTGATGTGCGCGATGCTGTGCGCGCATTTATACTGACAGCAGAAAAGGGCACGCCCGGACAAGTTTATAATGTTTGTTCAGGCCGCGCCGCAAAAATAGGGGCGTGTCTGGATGAAATGATTTCCATGTCAACACGCCAGATCAAAGTAAAAGTTGATGTAGAACGGATTCAAAACAATGATGTGCCAATTCAAATTGGAAATGCAGGAAAAATTAAACTCGCTACGGGTTGGCATTCGCGAATTCCCCTAAACCAATCATTATCAGATTTGCTGAATGATTGGCGGGAAAAAGTAAAAACAAAAGTGGAGTAACTATGGATTGGAATGGCAAACAAGTTTTAGTCACAGGGGCTGGCGGTTTTATCGCCAGTCATTTAGTGGAACGATTGGTAAAGGATGGAGCACAGGTACGCGCATTTGTCAGGTACAACTCGCGTAACGATGTTGGAATGCTGCGCCTGATTTCTCCAGACGTGTTTTCTGCGCTTGAAATTGTGCGAGGCGATCTACGTGACGTGGAAGCCGTGCGCGGAGCCGTAAAGAATATGGATACAGTATTCCACCTCGGCGCATTGATCGCGATTCCCTACTCTTACGTGAATCCACGAGAAGTGATTGACGTTAACATTATGGGAACCTTGAACGTGTTAATGGCTGCCCGCGACGCGAATGTACGGCGCGTCGTTCACACATCCACAAGCGAAGTGTACGGCACGGCACAATACGTCCCCATTGACGAAAAGCACCCGTTGCAGGGACAATCACCCTATTCAGCCAGCAAAATTGGCGCCGATAGAATTGCAGAAAGTTTCTACCGTTCGTTTAATGTGCCGGTTGTCACCTTGCGCCCATTCAACACATTTGGGCCGCGTCAATCCATGCGCGCGGTCATCCCCACTATCATTACCCAGGCGCTTACCCGCGACGAGGTAAAACTTGGCAGCCTTGACCCCATGCGTGATTTTACTTTCGTGGCAGATACAGCCAACGGATTTATACGTGTCGCCGAAGCAGATAATGTCCTCGGACAGGAAATCAACCTTGGCAATGACAACACCATTCGCATTGGCGATCTTGTCGAGAAAATTTTTGGCATCATTGGAAAAACGCCAAAGGTAACAACTGACGAACAGCGTATCCGCCCGGGCAAAAGCGAAGTCATGAAACTATGGGCTTCAAACCAAAAGGCGAAGGAAATGATCGGATGGGAGCCCCGCATCTCTCTGGACGAAGGGCTGCGTCTCACCATCGAGTGGATCTCCGCCCATCTTGACCTCTATCGCCCAGATCAATACACTGTATAGGAAAATATGCGCGCTGTTATTCTTGCCGGCGGAAAAGGCACACGCCTTGCTCCATACACAACCGTTTTACCCAAACCGCTCATGCCGATTGGCGAAATGCCAATATTGGAAATCGTAATACGCCAACTGCAACGGTATGGATTTGACGACCTGACGCTGGCTGTTGGTTATCTTGCTGAATTACTCATGGCTTATTGCGGCGATGGAAGTAAGTTCAATGTAAAACTGGGATATTCCCGTGAAGAGCAGCCACTAGGAACCGCCGGACCCATTGCGCTTGTGCCAGATCTAAACGACACGTTCCTGGTAATGAACGGCGATCTGCTCACCACCATTGATTACAGCGCCATGCTTAAATATCATCGTGAACGCGGCGCATTAGCCACCATCGCCTGCTATCAGCGCGACGTAAAAATAGACCTCGGCGTAATAGAAATCGGCGCGGATAATTGGGTTGAAAACTACATTGAAAAACCCACCTACCATTACGCCGTCAGCATGGGCATTTATATATTTGAGCCCGAAGTTTTGAAATATATCACGCCCAACCAACGGCTTGATCTTCCTGATCTTGTAATAAATTTAATGAAGGAAGGGCAGCGCGTAAATGTATTTAACTTTGATGGATACTGGCTTGACATTGGGCGCCACGATGATTATGAAAAGGCAATTGAAGAATTTTCAACTCACCGGTCTGAATTTTTACAGGAAAAATAAATTCAGAAAACCACAGCGCGTTTATTTGAAAACTTAAAAAACTTATGAAAATTCTATTTGTAGCACAATCTGTCAGCCCGCATACTGCGCGCTGGATCAATCAATTACAAGATCAGGGCTGGGATATTCATTTATTCGACCTGCGCGGCAGTTTTCCACACGCCGAACTTCGGGGCATCACGGAATACTCGCTGGTGTTTCCACGCAAAATCTCCTCCTTGCACAAAAAAAAGAAGGAACACCCATTCTTTCTAAAGTACGGGCTTGATCCATTTCCACTGTCATTGGTTGGATTTTTCACCCGCCGCCTGTTTCGCAATCGTGTGCAGAAACTTGCGAAGGTAATCAAAGAACTCCAGCCAGATGTGATCCATTCGATGGAAATGCAAAATGAAAGTTACCCCCTGCTTGAAATCATCGAATTATTTGGCGGCAAACTTCCAGCGCCGTGGGTCGTAACGACCTGGGGAAGTGATATTTATCATTTCCGTCAATTTCCAGAGCACTTGGAGAAAATTCAAAAAGTGCTCGCCAACTGCGATTATTTACTTCCCGATTGCGCCAGAGATGCCGTCCTTGCGCGCGGACTTGGTTTCACGGGATCAATTCCCATGATCCTGCCAGCAGCGGGAGGCTATCCCATTCTTGAAATGAGATCGCATATAAAAGAAAACATTGTCTCGAAAAGAAAGTTAATTATGCTCAAAGGCTATCAGGGATGGGCTGGTCGGGCATTGGTTGCGCTCGAGGCAATGGAAGCCTGTGCCGATGTTTTAAAAGGATATGAGATCGTTGTTTATCTGGCATCTCCTGTTGTGATCGAAAAAGTGACTTCGTTGCAAAAAAGCGGAAAGCTAAACATCAGGATATTGCCCCGCAGCCCATATCAGGTCATTTTAGAGTCGTTTGGTCAGGCACGAATCGCAATTGGAATTAACCAAACAGACGGCGTGCCAATTGCCATGCTGGAAGCCATGATCATGGGCGCCTTTCCGCTTCAATCAGATACTGAGTCAACGGCTGAATGGATTAACGATGGAATAAACGGAATGCTCGTCGCTCCGGAAGACCCGTTGGATATTGAACGCGCCATCCGCAAGGCTTTGAAAGATGACGATCTAATAGACCGAGCGGCAGAGATCAACTTCCAAACGGTTTCTGAAAAACTGGATATTGATGTTGTTAAACCAAAAATAATCCAAATGTATAAATCCATTGCCGCTCAAATTGATAAAAAGTGATGGTCAAACGTTTTTAGGCAGCATGACCAAGTAAATTGTCGTAAATAATTTCACAACCCATCCCTGTTCTTTCGAGGGCTTAGCCCCTGAAAAGCCGAAGGTGTGTCTAAAAACTTTCAACCAACTACTTAATTGAGTTTGATAACATGTTGAAAAATGAAAAATCGGACAGTACAGTATCTGTAGTCATACCGACATTCAACGCAGCCCCATGGCTAAAAGAAACCATAGACAGTATATTGACGCAGACTTACCCTGTCCTGGAAATACTGATTGTAGATGATGGATCAACGGATGGCACGGCTGATATTGCAAAGTCGTATGCCACGCCGGTGATTTACATCCGTCAGGAGCATGGAGGAGTTTCATCCGCGCGTAATCGGGGGATCGGTTCTGCCAAGGGTGAATTTATCGCATTTATTGACGGCGATGATTACTGGCATCCGCAAAAAATTGAAGCCCAGATTAAGTTGTTAATTGAAGACAAACTGGACTGGGTTAGTTGTGAGACCCAGCCTTTTGACTCAATCACCCGTTCCGCCGTCAACGGGCTTGTTGCGCCAATACCCAACGGAGATATTCTGAAACCGTTATTTATGAATAACTTCATCGGTTCTGCCACACCTGTTGTACGACGAAGTATTTTTGATCAAACTGGTTTGTTTAATGAATCCCACGACGCCCGTATTGGAGAAGATTGGGACATGTGGCTAAGAATTGCATCCGGTCACCCGCTGGGCGTTGTGTATGAAAAATTAGCCTTTCAACGCTTGCATAATACAAGCACAATGTCATCCACCTCGATGCAAGAGAAAGTAAACTGCTTAACAGGTGTGATTGAGAGGGCAGTTGAAAGAGATATGAGCCGTCTCATTAACCTAAAAAGCAAAACGCTGGCTGGTATTTACCACAATGCCGGTGTGCAATTATTTAAGCAAAACCAATATAAAGAAGCCAGAGCGTTCTTTTTATCTGACTTAAAACATCGCCCCCAAAGAATTGAATCATGGATATATTTACTAATGACGCTGGCGGGTCCGGGCATGTTTCGTCCCATCATTAACCTGAAACGTTTTTTGGAAAAACAACTTAATATTTTTGGAAAAAATAAAATTATGACCGAGAATAAAAAACCAGAAGTTACTATCCTTATTCCAACCTACAATCGCGCTGACCTTATCCTTGAATCTTTGGACAGCGTCTTTGCCCAAAGTTACCGCGATTTTGAAATTGTCGTAGTAGACGATGGTTCGACAGACAATACGGCTGAAGTATTAAGTCCGCTGGCAGAGCGGGGACAATTACGATACATATACCAAAAGAACCAAGGGGCATCCGCGGCTAGAAATCGGGGAATTATGGAAGCCAGGGGTGACTTGATTGCATTCCTAGACTCAGATGATTTGTTTCATCCTGCCAAATTGGAGTTACAAGTGGACTATTTCCGAACTCATAAAGACATCGGGTTGGTACATTCCGGCTTCACAAAATTTAATGCTGTTGAAAGTGATCTTGGTTACCGAGATACTTCGTGGTTTTCAGGAATAATTTATCCGCAAATCTTATTATATTGGACAACTTTAATGGCGATGGATACGGTACTTATCCCAAAAAAGGTTTTTGATTCGATTGGTTTATTTGATGAAAACTTAATCGTCGGCGAAGACCTGGATATGTGGCGGCGTATTGCGCGCAAATATCCATTTGGGTTTATCAACAAAAGTTTGGCGCGCGTTCGAGTTCATGAAGGCAACATTTCAGGAAATAAAATAAGCGCGATGGATGGTTTCGCCAAATATCTGGAAAAAGCATTTAAAGACGACCCATCCCTTTCGCCGCGTTTCAGGCAGCAGGTATTTTCAAAAATGTACAGCACTGTGGCGTACAACCTGCTTGGAGATGAAAACAAACAATCCATTCAGGCGGCGCGGATTAGTGCGAAACGCGCAATGAAATACGATGTCCTCAATCCACATGGCTATATTGCGTTCCTTTCAACCCTGTTTGGGTATGGATTACGGAAAGCGCTGGTAACCCGCTGGAGAACCCTGCGCGCATGGATCATGTCGCGCAAGTTAGGCAAATGAATCTTGGGTACAATGGAAATATGAATAACATCAACGATCAAAAAAATAAAACTGTTTCCATTTTGCTCCTCGGCACACAAATAGCGACGGGCGGAGCGCAAAAGGTACTGCTTGATCAGGCACATTGGTTTCACGCGCATGGTCATAAAGTGACCGTTGCCTTTTTTTATGACCGCGATGGGTATTATCAAAAATGGCGGGATTCTTCCCCGTTCCCAATTATCAACTTGAATGCTTTTCAAAAAAAGCAGGGGATGTTTCGAAACGGCTTATCCATAGTACAGGGTTTGTGGAGACTGTGGGTATTGTTGCGCCGCGAAAAATTTGATGTCATCGAGACCTTCACACATGACAGCAACACGCTTGCCCTGCCACTGGCTTGGGCTGCGCGTGTCCCCATCCGCATTGCCACGCATCATGGAATTGTTGCGGGCATTCCGCGTTGGCGCGAAAATTTACACGCGTGGATGATAAACAGCAACTTTGC
>JFJP01040812.1_pt1 | contig 10626 bp, 8 predicted proteins | sample 431651 | NCBI WGS metagenome assembly JFJP01 (sample SAMN02602958, study PRJNA72255) | Microbial mat metagenome, whole genome shotgun sequencing project. | biome: fresh water; feature: sink hole; material: water; isolation source: purple microbial (photo- and chemosynthetic) mats found in...
ATATATTCGACAAATGTTTTTCTACGGTTTGTTCCGATGTAAAACATTGGTCGGCTATTTCTTTGGTTGTCAGTCCTTTGTATTTATGATTGAATACTTTTGTCTCGGTACGTGTGAGTACGGGGAACGTTTTTTTCTTATTTGCTTTATACGCATTGCTTACGGCTTCGCTATAATAGGTTTCGCCAGCCGAAATTGCTTGCAATGCCTTTACTATTTCGCTTAATCCTTTTTCTTTCAGCACATAACCCTCTGCACCGTTTTCGATAAAATACCGAACAAAGTAAATGCCCTTTTCCATGCTCGATACCAATACTTTAGGGCGTTTCTTTTTGAGCTGTTCAAACACCTGTTTGCCGGTAATGTCGGGCAGGCGAATATCTAAAATAAGGATATCCACTTGAAGTTTTTGCAAATCTGTAAGCGTTTGCTCGCCGGTTTGCGAAACTCCTACAATTTCAAATTCGGGATATCGGCTCAAATAGCCCTGCAAGCCATCGGTTATCTGGAGGTGGTCGTCGGTTAAGTAGATGCGTGTCATAATTCAATGATTTAGTTTTGAATATCTTTGGCAAAAGTAGCAAAAAATAATGGTTTAAAAATACCGGAAAACCGGTATTTTTGGAGGGATAGTTTATGCGTATCTTTGCTGCGTAGGTTTCATGTGGTACACCGGAATCTGAGTTAAAGTCGAAAATTGTATAAGTGTAAGATTTTATGTGTAATTTTAAAATAGTGAAAAAATGAAAAAAAAAGTACTTATTACATCGGTAATGTTACTGTTATTTGCAACAATTACTGAATTGTCGCAGGCACAAGTGAACGAAAGAGTGTTGATTCGGATTGAAAAGGAAAATATTGAGGTTTTTAAAAAGAAAAAAGACTATTGGATTTCCCACATCAATGTCGAAAGGCAGTTCAATTCTGATTGTCATTTTTTTGAAATCTGGTCTTTAGATAGTGCTTTGATAGACAGTCTAATTGCAGAAATGGGTGGAATTGCCATTGTTATATTAGAGCATCAAAGTAAGGGGACACTGAATGAGTACACCGCACCGGCAATCCCGAAAGGTGTAGAGTATTCAAACTATTGGCATAAAGATGCTATTAACTATGATAGTGGGATTAATTGTTTTCAAAACAATGCAACATCAACCATTGCAATTATTGATGACGGAGTAGATTATACCCACAATGATTTAAAGTATAGCATGAGGATAAACCAAGGCGAAATTAACGAAGAAATGCTAAACTGGTTAGACACTTCTCCCCAAAATGGCATAATAGAAATAAATGAACTACTGAATCATTTCCCTAATATGTCGGATGCCTTAAGTGAACTTTCCGATGGAATTGATAATGAAGGCAATGGCTATATTGACGACATTTTGGGTTGGAACTTTGTTGATAATAACAACAACGTGTTACCTTCTGCGGGTTCGATACATGGCACTCACATGGCTGGAATTGCGGCAGGGCTAAATGGAATAGCACCTAATGCACAAATAATGGCACTAAAATGTTTTGATGGAAATACTACAGACATTTTTAGGGTAATTGAAGCTATGGTATATGCGGCAAATGAAAAAGCAGACGTTTCTCTTTGTGCATTTGGTTATTCTGATGATGAAAACCAATTGACCCAGTTGACCGACATTTTGTACGATATAATGCAATGTGCCGAAAACGTAATTTTTTCTTGTAGTGCAGGGAATAGCGGAATGGATAATGACCTTACAGAACATATCCCAAGCAATTTCACCGCAACAATAAATGGTCGTATCGCATTGAAGAATGTTTTGAGTGTATCGGCAACATATCCTGATGACAGTTTTGTTTACTCTTTCAATATGGGGATAAATACGGTTGATGTTATGGCACCGGGTGTTGATATATATTCAACAATTCCGAATAATGGGTATGCTGCTGCAAGCGGCACATCTGGTGCGGCAGCAATAACTGCAGGCGTTGCGGCTCTGTTCTCATCTAATTACCCACAATGGTCGCCAGCACAGATAAAAGAAGCTATACGAACTACTGTAAGACATATAGACCCTTTAGAGGAAGTATGCAGTGCAGGCGGGATTTTAAACATAGAAGGGTTATGTTATGAAGTTCGACATACCGTCAAATCGGCAACCATAACTTCTACTGAATTGGAGCAAAACCAATTGACAACAGTTGAAAACAAACCTGTTTTTGCTGAAATTAGCCTCTACCCCAATCCCGCCCGAAATGAATTAAATTTCGGTGGTATAACTACAGAAACTATAGCTAATATTTACGCTGTAAACGGAGTTTTATTGAAAACAAGCTATTTGAATAAGTACGCAAACTCAATGGATATAAACTCTTTACCCGTTGGTATTTACTTCGTACAACTGAAAACCAAAAATGAAGTTATAACCAAGCTGTTAGTGAAACAATAAGTGTAGGCTCTCTGTAGGGTTTTAAACGCTCGCAGGTGGCTTCGCCACGCTGCGAGGTTTTTTTAAAACCTGCCTTCGTGCCGCCAGGCACAAGGCAGCGTTTTTTTCCTTTCGAAAATACAATTTTGCGGTACGTATTGAAGTTTTATTCGGTAGAAAGTGGTAACTTTGTGTTCCTGAAATATCAAAATACATTTTTAAAATAGATATATGGCAACTAAAAAATTTACATGGAACGAAGGATTGGTAATTGATACTTTTAATTTGGAACGGTTACCTTGCGAAGAACTTCCCCTGCTCACTTCTTGGTTAGATGCCAATGAAACGAATGATGATATTGACTCCGTTTTCCTTGAAAAACTACGCAAAGATGCCGAACTAAAAATAGACTCGTGGAACGAGGAAGAACTGAAAATGAAATACCTTTCGTTTATTGTGCGCTACGCCAACTACGAAGACGACAAAGAATACAATGTTTATTTTGAACGACCCTTATCTGCCCTTGTTGAAGGAAAAAATATTAATGTGTTGGTGGACTTTATGCTTGCAAAAGGGGTGCGTGAATTGGTTAAAAAACCCTACTTCTGTTTCCACGAATACAAACGTGAAAAAAAATACAACGACGACCCAATTGCACAAGTACTGCTTGCTATGCTTGCCGCAAAAGAAATAAATCAATCCGACAAACCCCTTTACGGGGCTTACATTCTGGGACGAAACTGGTACTTTATGGTAATGGAAAACAAAAAATTCTCTATTAGCAATGCCTACAACTGCACAGATAAAACTAAATTACTCAAAATAATTTCTATTTTACGAAAATTTAGAACAATTATCAAAACTACGCTGTTGGTTTAAAATTCAAATAAACTTGATTTATTTTTCACGTTTCCAAGTGGCTTACGCCACGTTGGAAAGTGTTTTAAAAACCTGCCTTCGTGCCGCCAGGCACAAGGCAGCGTTTTTTTCATTTCGAAAATACAATTTTACGGCACATATTGAAGTTTTATACCGTAGAAAGTGGTAACTTTGTATCAAATAAATTCAAAAAAAATGACTACTACGCTTAACATTCACAATTATGCTGATATAAAATCGGATTTCATTATATCTACTTTAAAATCAATGTTTGATTCGTTTGGTGAAATTGAAATTACAATAAAGCCAAAAGCCAAAACATTGAATAACACTATTGCCAACCGTATAGAAAAAGTTGAAAAGGGTGAACATCTTATGGCATTTACAAGTGATGAGTTCGACGAACTTAATAAGCAATTATTGTCAGGTATTGTTCCCAACAAATCGAATATTCGTAAATTAAGCAAGTATGAAAAGAGTATTAACCTTTGAAAATGACGCTTTTGACGAATATACCGAATGGGCATCGAGCAACAAAAAAATATTCAACAAAATAGCTGGTTTAATTAAAGAAATTCAGCGCACCCCTTATGAAGGAACAGGTAAGCCGGAACAATTGAAACACGAAAAAAGTGGTCAATGGTCGCGCCGCATAAATGACGAAGACCGTTTAGTTTACGAAGCTACCGATGACAAAATAATTATCTATTCCTGCAAAGGGCATTACGATTGATGCTATTTTTCACGTTTCCAAGTAGTTTGCGCCACGTTGTAAAGTGAAGTCGCCACCAAAAAAACCCTACAGATACCTAATCTGTAGGGTTTTTTTATTTGTGCCAAAATATACCGGTTTTCCGGTATGGTGTAAGCCCTTTGCACACTGTAATTTTGCACTATAAATAATTTGAATAATTCACAATTTAATACCTACTGAGATGAAACGAATACGTTTATTTACTGAAAACACAGCTCGCAGAGCTTGGATACTTATGCTGGTAGCTGTGGTGATATTGAATTTTGGTGCTAAGGCACAAACCGTAAACCTGCAAGATGGTTTAGTTGCGTTTTACCCTTTCGATGGGAACGCCAATGATGTAAGTACTTTTGGGTATAATGGGACTGTGTATGGTGCCACACCCGTTGCCGACCGACATGGAAACCCGAACTGTGCATATAGTTTCGATGGTGTTGACGATTATATTGAAATGATAACCAACAATTTGAACTTTCCATTAGGCACTTCGTTTAGTATTTCGCTTTGGGTAAAAGCACAACCGCAAGCCACTACGCAAGTTACAGATTGCTATGAAACTGCAACTATTAATTATGGAATGATTTTCGATAAATATGGTTGTCCGTATGGATTAGATGGTAATTTAATTCAATTATTCCAAAGAAATGGTGAACTTATTTTTTCACTTAGTGGAAATCAAGTAAATGGTAATTTTTATCCACCTCATAACGGAATTTCTATTGTTAAGCCAATTGACTACGATAATTGGATATTTGTTACACTGATAAAGAACTCAACTGCAAATACTATGTCGTTGTATATCAATGCAACGCTTGCTACTACATCTACTTTTCAAGATGATGCAATTAATACACCTGTTCCTCTTTTCTTTGGAAAACAACTCATTTGTAATGGCTGTCCCGAACCTGCAAGTGCCGCATTTTTTAACGGCGTAATAGACCAATTCCGAGTTTACAATAGAGTTTTAAATGCAGCAGAAATACAAGCATTATATACAGAAGGGGATGCAACTTGCCCAAACGACCGCTATGCCTTAATGACACTCTACAATGCCACCAACGGAGCAAACTGGACAAACAACACAAATTGGGGGACAAATGAGCCACTCAATACTTGGTTTGGCATTACAACAAATGAGGATGGGTGTGTAACGGGCATTGATTTGAATAATAACAATCTTGTAGGTACTCTACCTTCAGAATTTGATAATCTGCCATCGTTATTAATACTAAAATTGCAATATAATCAATTAAGTGGAACAATTCCTAATTTTAACAATTTGCCAAACTTATTAGAATTATGGCTTGCATTTAATCAATTTGATGGGAGTATTCCAGATTTTGGCAATTTTTCGAAATTAACGAGTTTATGGTTAGAATCTAATCAACTGAGTGGAACTATTCCTGATTTCACAAATTTGCCCAGTTTAACAGGATTAGATATTTCCAATAATCAAATAACAGGTAGTATCCCAAATTTCACAAACCTCGCCAACTTGGGTATGCTTGTCCTTAAAAACAATCAACTAAATAATATTCAGTATTTTAGCAATCTATCAAATTTGACTAAGCTTTATCTCAATGCTAATCTACTTGGTATAGAGAATTGTCCAGTAATTCAAACTTTAATTGATCGAGGTGGATGGAACGCATTTACCCACAGCCCGCAAAGCAATGGAGTTGATTTTAATAGTTGCATTCCAGATTGCATCGCCCAAATATCCACTACCCCACAAACTGTAATTACTAACAACACCTTTACCATTGACATAAACACCTCTGAACTAACAACCAATGACGGTGTTATAAGTTACCAATTCGATTATGCTTTCGCCCCATCTTTAATTCAATACAATAATGCCACAATAACCGGCACAATGGCAGATGGTGGTTGGTTGAATGTAAATTCGAGTAATGCCGCTAATGGACAATTAAGTTTTAGCTATATGACTTCAAGCCCCTTACAAGGCGCAGGTAGTATTTTAAGACTCGAATTTATGGCATTGGATTGTGGCACTTCGACACCAGAAATAACCGATTTCTTTTTTAACGAATCCCCCGCTTGCTCTGTAACCAACGGCACAATAACAGTAAATAGCAACGGTTTGCTTGGCGATATTTCACAAAATGGTATGAATACAGCTTACGATGCGGCTTTACTAATGCAATACTTAGTTGGTTCGATAGCATTAACTGCTTGCCAACTCAGTGTGGCAGATGTAAATTGCGATGGTGTTGTAAACGAACAAGATGCTTACCTCATATTGCAGTATTCAAATGGTTCGATAAACGAATTTCCATGCACTCAGGGCAATAAAAAATCGGACAACCAGCCAAGTTATACTAATGTAGAAATCGAAAAAAATGGCAACGAATTGGAATTTAGGGCAGATGACAAATTGGAGAGCTTTTATTTAGACATAGATAACAGCACACAGTGGTTGGGCAAACCCACTTTTATCCATAGTAATTTGATTAGTGCTTCAAATATTAATGGAGATGTTTACCGTATTGTAATTGCTGCGAATAAAACCATTTCTAATGACGAAGTATTTATGCGTATTCCATTAAAAAACAGCACTTATCAGCCGCAAGAGTTATCGGTGCGCATAAATGGCACACCCTCTACCCAACAACTAACCACCGGCATAGAGGACACCGATTTTGCCCGCAACATTCGCCTCTACCCCAACCCCGCCACTACAAAACTGAATATTAGTGGTTTAACCACCGTAGGCGAAACCACCGCAACTATATTTGATATAAGCGGCAGACAGATGTTAACTACCGTAATGAACGCAAATGCTATTGATATAAGCCGTTTGCAAGCCGGAATGTATTTATTGAAGTTAACCACAGCCGAAGGGACTTTCACCCAACGCTTTGTAAAAGAATAGATTAGCAATTTTTACATAAAAAAAGCACACAAGTTTTCTTGCGTGCTTTTTTTGTGTAATTATTTGCTGCTGGCTTCGTCACGCTACGCTGTGTTTCGCACCTTACCCCCTAAGTTCTGACCTCAAAAAAAATAGGAAACTATACCGCCCTATACTCAGGCAGTGTACGGAAAAATGCTAACTTTACGAAAAAAGTCCAACTGGTCTAAGTTGTTGACACACAAATAGTATTGTTCACAAACAGAGATATCTATTAATATAGTATTTAAGTCATCAAAATTTGCGACTTCATTTTTTCAAAAAGTTCAAAATAAGCAACATACCATTGGATTACCATCTGCGTTGCTTACATAAAACATTCGTTGGAGTAAAAACATAAATGACGCTACTCTAAAAACCCAAAATTTTCATTTCACCGCAAAGACGCAAAGGCGCAATGTGCTATATACCAATTTGTTAATTCTTTGCGACTTAGCGTCTTTGCGGTGAAAATGACTTTTTGGAGTAGCCTCATATATTCAAAATCAATGTGTTGGTTGAAAAATCTGTGTTGATTTTTGTCGTAAAAATGAACTGACAAAGGTACAGATTTTTTGTGAAACCTGCAAGTACTTAATTGCAAAAGCCGGAGGAGACTCCGGCTTTTTTAGTGATTAGCAAAGAGTTACCTGTGGGAACACAGGTAACAGCGAAAAAATGGTTACGCCTAATTTTCAAACTTTACTCGCTTTTGTTGAACTGATAGCCAATATTGATACTGAAAAAAGGCAACACGGGCGAAAATTCCGGCATGGGCGAAAAATTCATCTCGAAACCAGAATGGGTGTTTTCGATGCTCGAAAACGAATAAATGGTTAGTGGTTGATTGATTCTAAAATCGTACATCAGGCTTTTCTTTTTCCACATATAGCCCAAAGTAAGATTGGTTGTAATATTATTCAGATTGGCTTTTGTATATTTGTTGCGATACACCCAATATCGTGCAAAACCTCCAATATACCAGCCACTTTCATTATTCTTTGCAAAATCGAGTGCAAAGAAATTATAGCCCAACTGAAATTGTGGAATTGTGTTGTAATCGTTTGATTTTCCGTAAGTTAATCGGGTTTCTACTGCGTGAAAGTCTTTGAAATAGCCGCCGCTAAGTGTTATGCCATACTCTAAATTTGAAAAAACCGGAATTAAAACATTTGCTGCCGCCGCATTTTTGTTTATTCCGGCTATAGGCGAAAGGAGGTTGGTAGTGAGGTAATAATTCCTTTCGGTGGTTTGAGCCATTGCAGTGGTTACAATGCTCATTATTAGTGTTATATAAAATAGTGGTTTCATTTTTTCTTACTTATTAAAAATTCCCAGACTTCGATAGATATAGGCATTGTTTCCCAAGCTGCGTTCGCTGATAGTGCCAGCAGGATTGATGATGTGTGTAAAACCGGTGTAATCGAAAATCCCCTCTTTGCCAAAGCGATTGGCAAAAACAATCCAGCAATTCATCTGAGTTCCCACGTAACTTATATTGGCGTTCATGTCGGTTGAACTGGTGAGCGAGTGCAATATTACATCTACTTTGGCATCGGCTATCTCTTTGGTTATCTTATTACTTTGCATATCGGAGCATACAAACATAGCTACCCGCACCCCGTCAATTTCGGTTACCACCATTTCGGTTCCGGCGGTCATTTTATTGTCCAAATCGGTTTGGTTCAAATTGCGTTTACGGTATTTTACCCATTCGCCATTCGGACGCATCAACACCTGAGTATTGAACAATGTACTTGTTGCAGCATCGCGTTCGGTTAATCCAAAAACAATGGTAACTTGCTGTTCTGCAGCCAGATTTTTGATAAAATCGCTGGAAGCCCCCGGAACAGTTTCACTCATTTGTTGTTGGTATTCTTCTTTGGTGTCTTCGTTCCAGTACCACTCCAAAATCAATTCACCAAACACAATCACCTGCACATCGCTGTGCTCCGATGTAATTTTTTCAACCATGGATTTCATGGTCGCAAGCGTAACTTGCTTGTCGGTTTTGGAGGGCTGAATACTTACGGCAGCCACATTCAACCGCTTGGTCGCGTTGGAGTCGTCGTACTCAATTTTCGCGCTATACATATCCATTGGCGAATAATCGAGCCAATCTTTCTGACAGCCCAGCAGCAGGAAAGCTGTCAGCGAAACAAACAATGAATACTTTAATGAAATCATACAATTATCGTTTTTAAATTTTATGTCAAACAAATAAAAACTATAAGTGTAAATCGCCCTTTTTTCGGAAAGCGGGGAATAGTAGCCACTGAATATTGATTAAGTATCAGAAAATCAGCAGGATAAAAAATCAAAAAAAATCAAAAATGGACATCGCTCACAAGTACTTTTTTCGGAAATTAAGCCTCAGAATGCGAATTACTGCGGCTGTTGTTTCAAAAATTCGGTGGGCGAAATCCCCATTTCGTTTTTATACGCTCTGTTGAATGCGCTTTTCGACCCAAAACCACAATTAAATGCAATGGCTAAAAAGGTGAGATGTTTGTTGTGTGGAAGTAGAACTTCGGCATTAAACTCCTGAATACGAAAGTGATTGACGAAATCGAAAAAAGATTTTTGCGATTTTGTGTTTATCACATACGACACATATTTGCTATGCAAATTGAGTTCTTTTGCCAGTTCTTCGAGCATAAGATGTTCGTTTCGATACAATTTTTTGGTTTCCATCAACTTCAAAAGACTATTGTATATTTCCTCTGCTTTTTGAGGAGTGAGCAATTCTTTTGTTTCAATTTTTTGTTCAATAATTTTTTCGGAATCAGAAATAGCTACGCTGTGGTGGTTTTGCAAATTTGCATTTGAAATAGTTGCAAAAACCGTTGTTGAGGTTAAACCATAATAACTTATGGATAAGATAAATACAAAAACAATAAGATTGGAATACCCTTCGATGTGTTCCACAATTTTAACATCAAACGCCCAAAGCATCATGATAATAAAATACAGAAAATAGGAAATCAAACCTATTTTCACGATAAAATCGAGCCATTTTAAGTCAATTTTATCGGTATTTGAGAAATGATTTTTGGCGAAAATCTGGTGTTTCTTAATGATTTTCAGGGATAAGAACAAATATGCAATGCTCAGACAAATTTTTAAAACGATATTTAAAAAAATGGAAATTGCGCCAAAGTCATTTGTATCGAAATAACTTAGCGGTATGCCCAGTACAAATGGCAGAAAATGCAGCACATCTGCACTACGAAACCTACGGATAGAAAAAATGGAATATTTGATGTAAAGATATGTAAAACAACCCAATAGAATCGGAAGCGAATTGATGCTATGTTCCAATATACGATACGGAAAATTAAAGTGATTTATAAAAATGACATAACCAGTTCCTATTGATACTGAGCTTAATATGAATAAAAGATACAAATTGGCAAAATGATGTTTTACCTTTTTTGCAGTAAGAATAATGAGCAACAAAGCCACCCCCAAAGTCATACTTAGAATAATTTCCATCTCAGATATTGTTTTCGATTTTTACCCCTCAATACAATTTGTACAAAAAGAGTTATCGGTGGGAACACCGACAACAGCTAAAAATGGTGGGAACACCGATAACAGGGAAAGGTTGTATTCAAATCATTACTTGATTTCGTTTGGGCTAAAATCATCGGGGTTGAGGAGTTTCATTC
>JFJP01047023.1_pt1 | contig 10626 bp, 8 predicted proteins | sample 431651 | NCBI WGS metagenome assembly JFJP01 (sample SAMN02602958, study PRJNA72255) | Microbial mat metagenome, whole genome shotgun sequencing project. | biome: fresh water; feature: sink hole; material: water; isolation source: purple microbial (photo- and chemosynthetic) mats found in...
TCAGTTACATCTTTGTTCCAAATTTTTATCACTTCTTCGCGATAAACAGGGTTGGGATAAACTATTTCCATCCATTGGCTTATACTCTTGACATCATCAAGAGTATATCCAAAAGTTTTTATAAATTCTTTGTTAAAATGTACAATTCTATCGCCCACTGCGATTCCAATTGGTATAGGTTGAAATTCAATAGCTTCGTAAAATTTTATTTCACTTTCTTTTAAAGCTTGTTCGGCAAGTTTACGTTCGGTAATATCCAACGAAAAACCGTTTAATACAGATTTTGAACTATTCAACTCTACAAATAGAGAAAACCACTTTGTTTTACCGTTAATTAGTCTTGTTTCAGTTTCAAATCCTAAAACCTTACCATTCTTTGCTAATAATTCTTTAAATTCGGAATATTTATCTGGATTTGCCCAGCGTTTGGGTATTTCGTTGTAATGTTGTAAAAATTCCTCAATACTATCACATTCAAAATGCTTTGCAAGCGTTAAATTACAATAATTGTATTGCCCTTCAATCGTTCTCTGAAATATCCCGATAGGCGCATTTTCAATAATATACCTATATTTCTCTTCACTTTCCTTCAAGGCTTGTTCGGCTTGTTTTTGTTCCGTTATATCTCGTCCAAAACCCGAAATTCCAAAAACCGATTCATTTCGTTTTAATAGGTTTAAGCTATATAAAATGATATTGCCAGATGAGGCTGTGTATTCAAACGAATGAAAGCCATTGTTAATTACAAAATTGTATTTATTGCGCCAAAATTCGGCATACTTTGGATTTGAAAACATTCCATCAGGAGTCATGGCGGGTATTAAATCAACACCCCAAAATTTATTAAAAAAGAGCTGCATTTGTGTATTGAAAGTCAGCAATCCAAAATCTGTTATGTTTACAGACCAAATATAATCAGAAGTGCTATTCATTACCGACGAAATCATTATTTCTGATTCCATTAAGGCTTGTACCGCTTTTTTGCGCTCGGTAATGTTATGACCAATTCCAAGAACTCCAATGATTTGACCATCTTTAGCATACACCGGTGCTTTTGTGGTTTCGAGTATTTCGATATGACCATCGTTAGCAAAAGTAACTTGTTCTTCGTTTGTGATAGGTTTTTCGGAAGTAATTGCTATTTTATCTTTTTCTCTGAAAAAATCGGCTAATTTATGCGATACAAAATCGTAATCCGTTTTGCCTACAATTTCGTGCTTTGCGGCTCCAAAAAAATGTTCGAACCGCTGATTGCATTGCAAATAAACTCCTTCGGTATTTTTGAGCCAAATCAAATCAGGAATCGTATCAATTAAGGTTCTTAAATGAGCTTCGTTTTGAATCAATGTATCTTCCAGTTTTTTTCGCTCATCAATAAGCGTATTTGTTCCGCTTAGCAAAATAGGTTCGCCATTTTCATTTCGGTCTATTACATTGCCTCTGCCTAAAATCCAAATCCATTCGCCGCTTTTGTGTTTCATTCTAAATTCGGCTTCGTACCCTTTTTCTTTTTGTACTTTTAGAATGTCGTTTATCTTTTTTATTGCTGATTCAAAATCATCGGGGTGAACAAGGTTCTTCCATGTATCAAAATCCATTTCAAATTCATTGGCGTGGTAACCAAGCATCTCAAACCAGCGTGGGCTGTAATAGGTTTTGTTTGTGATTAAATCCCAATCCCAAATAGAATCGGCGGTAGCTTTAAGTGCTTGCGAAAGTCTTTTTTCGCTTTCTTCGGCTTGTTCTTTGGCTTGCTTTATTTCATTTTGAAATAAAATACTTTCCGTAATATCAGCAACCGCTCCCACTGAGCGTATTGGCTTGTCGTTGGCATCAAAATCCGATTTGCATTGCTCGCTTACGTATTTCAGAACACCGCTGGGCAATAAAATACGGTGAGTAATGTTGTAAGGCTGCTTGGTTTTTAAATGATTGGTATAAGCTTCATTCACCAAATCTCTGTCGTCGGGGTGAATGTAACTGAGAAAGGCTTCGTAAGTTGCTCCAAATTCTTGTGGCTCGCAACCAAAGATTCTGTAAATTTGGTCAGACCAATACAATTTGTTCTGAACTAAATCTAATTCCCAATTACCTATTTTGGCAAGTTGCTGGGCTTCTTTAAGTTTTTGTTCGCTGATTTCTACTATTTCTTTTGTTTTTGTCAATTTTGTATTGATTTCGATTAATGAATCCGATGATGCTTGTAGTTCCTCGTTGGTGGCTCTTAATTCTTCTTCTATAACCGATAATTCCTGATAACTTTTAAGTAATTGATTTTCTTTTTGTTTCAAAGCGGTAATGTCGCGAGCAATACCCATGACTCCTTTAAGTACTCCTTTGCTATCGATAAAAGGCGTAGTCATAATTTCGGCAAATTCGCTATGCCCATCGCTGGCGTAGTTTATCCATCGATAAGAAATAATCTGCTTGTTCGCTTTTAACGCTTCTTGTTCGCTTTTCTCAAAAAAAGTAGCCTCTTCTTTCACTAAAAAATCATACTCTGTTTTGCCTTTTAGTTCTACTTCCGGTACTCCTATAAACTTTTCAAATTTAGGATTGCAATTTACATACGCCCCTGCTGTGTCTTTCAACCAAACCATATCGGGGAGTGTTTCAATCAAGGTTTTTAATCGGGCTTTCTTATTTTGAGCCGATTCTTCATTCTTTTCAGCTTCTTCTTTGGCAATAAGATAAGCGTTGTTGGTTTCTTTCAATTCTTCGTTAATCTGCAAATATTCTTCGTTTTGAGCAACTATTTCTTCATTTTGCTCTTTAATATTTTGATAAACATAATCTAATTCATTCAGGGCGATTTGAAACAATTCTGTTTCATTTGTTATTTTATTTGCAGTAGTTTGTATCGAAAAAAGAGCTTGCGCCGATGTTAAAAAATTTGCAATTGGCTTTACAATACTATTGATAAGCCAAAAAACGATAATCACAATCAAAGCCAATATTATTATGAAGAAGATAATAGATAGATAAAGAGAATTTTGTTCTACTTTGTTAGAAGATATGATTAATTGGTTGGCTTTGTTTTTGGCAAAACGGGTAATTGCACTTGTCTTTTGTTCTATTTGAGGTGTGTAGATTAGGTTAAATCTTGTTATTGCAAGCTTTGCACTATCTATTTTATTTTGGTGCACTAGTTGCATTATTTCTTCGCATTGGTTGCTATAGTTGCGATAAAATTCCCAAGCTATATCAATATCGTTTCTTTTACCTAGAAAACGTTTGTAAACTATTTTGAAATTGTGGTTAATTGTTTGGTTGCTTTTATCGATACATTTGCGAATGCTGTCAATCTTTTGGGTGTTTTGAGTATTGCCTATATAATTGAGCGACTGCGCTATTTTATAGAGTTCGATATTAATCTCTTTTACTGTTTGATTTACTAATATAGGGTGTTGGTGTAAAGTACGAATGGTTTTAGTAATATACATTAATTGTATATTTCCATACACACCATATAATAGTACAAATAGCACTATTGCTAAAAAAGCAACAATAATCTTATTCTTAAAATTCCAGTGCATAGTTTTTATTTTTAAAAAGAATGAGACATTTCAATGAGTTGATTTAGTTTCCGTTCTGCTGCGATTTGTGCATCACTCAGTTCGTTTTTATGTACAAGCCCTATAAAGTCTATTATCTCGCAATGAGTTAATTCGTTGTGTGCTATTAGTTTTGCTAATGTATGCTTATAACTGTTTTGCATTTTACAAATTTATAGAATTACTTTATTTTTTTACGAGATTCCCTCTTGTACTGAAATTTCGGCTCCAAATAATTTTGTTAAGTACCCGTGCTATTTTATTTTGAGTACCCTCTTTGCACTTACTTATTTTTAATCCTTATAGGATTTTTTTTGAATTAGCTTATAAATTGCTAAAAATCAATCTACAACAAGTCTTTTAAATTCTCTTACAAATAAAAACAAATTTCTTTGAATAAAAAAATATTTTAAAACACACGTTTGATGTTTGAAAAGCCCAACATTGCCAAAGTTTGCGAACTTTGGCAATGTTACACTCGATACATACCATGCGTTATTGATACGATGACTTTGAGTCATCTGTATCAATAATACACAGTGCGGCACGTTTCTACAAAAAAACGGCAATTCTTTATTTTCTGGCGGCACACTACTTTTTTACAAATTTGAGTGTGCCGTGCAAATTTTTAAGCGTGCCGTGCAAATTTTTATGTTTGCCATACAAATTTTTGACCGTGCCGTACAAATTTTTAAGCGTGCCGTGCAAATTTTTGACCGTGCCGTACAAATTTTTAAGCGTGCCGTAAAAGTTTTTGAGTGTGCCGTAAAAGTTTTTGAGCTTGCCATAAAAGTTTTTGAGTGTGCCATACAATTTTTTACGATTGCCATAACAAAAATTGATGTTTGCACCACCTAAATTGAGCCTAGCAATGAATACAAATGAATATATACTCAGGTATTAAAGGATATTCTTAATTCTACTTTACTAAGTTACATTATTCTGTTTAAGTAATTGCTTGAATTTAGTTAATATTAACCAACATAAAATTTTCTCGCAGAACTAGTTTTTATAACTAGGAGGCTGTCTCAATACTTGTTTTTATAGCTTTTTTATTTGGATACCTATTCCAGAGCGAGTTCAAATGAAGAAGGCTAAAAAAAGGTTTTGAGACAATCTCTAAATGAACAAATGTACTCATTAACTTCAGCCCCAAAGCTAGAATAAGGGCTACTTCTATTGATTTGTTTGCATCGCCCTAAAGGACGTTGCTCGTGATTTGGAGTTTATAAACAGAGTCTAATTAAAGATTAATAGTTCGTCATTAAACATTATTTTATACCTTTGCAGCGTTTTTTTCAATTCAATTAAAATAAAGTAAAAAAAGAATGACAAGCCTTCCCTACAAAAACTCAGACAAAAACAAAAAACAACAAGTAGCTGAAATGTTTAACAATATAGCATATCGTTACGATTTTTTGAATCATTTTTTATCTGTTGGTATCGACAAAATTTGGCGTTATAGAGCCATTAACATACTCAAAGCCACACAACCCAAGCAAATACTCGATATTGCTACCGGAACTGGCGATTTTGCCCTCGCTGCCTTGAGGCTCAAGCCCCAACAAATTATAGGCATCGATATTTCGGAAGGAATGCTCAAAGTAGGAAGGGAAAAAATAAAGCGCAAAGGCGTAAATCATCTAATCGATTTGCAATTAGGCGATTCAGAGAACCTTAATTTTAAATCGGAAAGCTTCGATGCCTTAACTGCCGGTTTTGGTGTTCGCAACTTTCAGGATTTAGATGCAGGTTTAGCCGAAATGCTCCGTGTTTTGAAACCCAAAGGCACAGCCGTAATTTTAGAATTTTCGCAACCACAAAATTTCCCTATAAAACAATTGTACAACTTCTATTTTCATAGTGTTTTGCCGCTTTTTGGTAAAATAGTATCCAAAGACAGTTCGGCATATACTTATTTGCCAGAGTCGGTAAGCGTTTTTCCTTACGGAAACGCATTTTTGGAACGTATGCAAAAGGCTGGTTTTATTAATCTAAAAATCAAGCAAGTTGCTTTTGGTATTGCTTCTATTTATGTTGGCGAAAAATTAGGATAACAGCCACGTCAATTGATTTTTCATTTCGTTTCGTTTCGGTACAAAATTTGTTTAAATGTTAGTTGTTAAGTTATTTGTAAATAGAAACCAAAAAACAAGGTGAGCATCACCGAAATAGAAAACGAGTTAGAGCATGTTCATAAAGTTGTTTTTTGCAAAAATTAAAATATAACGAATTGATTATGAACATTGCCAACGTTTTTAACTTTGGAAAGATTGACAAAAGAAGCAGACTTTATTTAGTGTTTGAAAGAAAACTACGCAAAATCGGTTCGACCGGCTTGTCCGGTCTGTCCGATGATTTTCTAACAGCCTAACCGACAGACTATTTAACAATACAACAATTTAACAATAGAATTGAACAACAAATATATAAACGAATGAAAAGAATCATAGTGTTTTTATTTATTTTAAGCTCATTGGTAGCTAGTTCGCAAGAGCAAAGGATAAAGAACTTATCCAATTTCGACCGCAAGTGGTTGCACTTTGGTTTTACCGTTGGTTTATCATATTTTGATGCGTCAATAGCACTTTCCGACGAATTTTTGCAGCAAACAAGCACCGGAGAGTACAACATAAACCATGTATATTCAATTGAAAACCAACCGGCACCAGGTTTTCACTTAGGTCCTATTGTCAATTTGCGCATCAGTGAATACCTCGATGCACGCGCTTTGGTCGATTTATCGTTTGGGCAGCGCAATTTAGATTACACATTGCGCGATACCATTGGCGACGCCGAATCGCTCTACACCGTTCATCGCATGAAAATAGAATCTATTTTCTTAGAATTACCTATGCAATTGAAATACAAAGCCAAGCGACTAAATAACATCAGACCTTACGTTATTATTGGTGTTACTCCCAAATGGGATATGGCTGCCAACAAAAAAATTAAAGACGAGGAACGCCCCATGATTCGCTTCAAACCCTTTGATGTATTTTGGGAAGTGGGAATGGGAGTAGATTATTATTTGCCCTTTTTTAAATTCTCTACCGAGTTGAAATATCAAGTTGGGCTTTTTGACATCACAAGACCCGACAATACTCAATACACTAAGTCAATTAACAAAATGACTTCGAGAATGTTGGTGCTTTCTTTTCATTTTGAAGGATAGTGTAATTGATACGATGACTTATCATCGAATCAATTACTAACTATCAATAATCAATTAAACCTCTACGTCTTGTAAAAATTTCACCGATTTATTTATTTCTTTGTACATGATAATATCGTTTTGTACAAAAGAAACTATTTTTCTGTATTTTTCAATAAAATCTTCCAAATAGTTTGACGATTTGAGTGGTCTTCTAAATTCGAGGGCTTGGGCTGCATTGAAAAGTTCGATGGCTAAGATTTTCTCTAAGTTTGAAGTTACTCTTAATAAACGAGTTGCACCGTTTCCTCCCATGCTTACATGGTCTTCCTGCTCGTTGGACGAAGGAATAGAGTCGATGGAAGTAGGAGTGCTAAGTTGCTTGTTTTGACTTACTAACGAAGCCGCAACGTATTGAGGAATCATGAAGCCGGAATTTAAGCCAGGCTCGGCAACTAAAAACTCTGGCAAATTACGCCAACCCGAAATAAGACGGTAAACCCTTCTTTCCGAAATACTTCCAAGCTCTGACAGTGCGATGCTCAAAAAGTCGAAAGCCAAAGCCAAAGGCTGTCCGTGGAAGTTTCCGCCCGAAAGAATTTTATCTTCTTCTACAAAAATAGTTGGATTGTCGGTAACAGAATTGATTTCGGTTTCCAAAACTTGCGAAACGTAGCGAATTGCATCTTTCGATGCACCATGCACTTGCGGAATGCAACGAAACGAATAAGGGTCTTGAACATGTTTTTTGGGTCTGTTAATCAGTTCGCTACCTTCGAGTATTTCGTTAAAGAAATCGCTTGTTTCTATTTGTCCTTGATGCGGTCTTAATGTATGCAAACTTCTATAAAAAGGGTCGATTCGTCCATCGAAAGCTTCGAGCGAAATAGCTGAAATAATATCGGCTAACTTTGAAAGCTTGAACGATTTCAAAATAGAAAGTACTCCGTGCGATGCCATAAACTGAGTGCCATTAAGCAAAGCCAAACCTTCTTTGGATTGCAAAACGATGGGTTTCCAATTAAACTTTTCGAGTATTTCGTGCGATGAATAGAGTTTTCCTTCGTAGCGCACTTCGCCCTCTCCTATCAATGGCAAAAAAAGATTCGCCAAAGGTGCTAAATCGCCCGAAGCTCCTAGCGAGCCTTGATTGAAAACTACTGGATACACGCCAACGTTGATAAAATCTATAATGCGCTCTACTGTTTGAAGTTGCACGCCAGAGTTTCCATACGATAGGGCATGAGCTTTTAAGAAAAGCATCAGTTTAATGGTTTCGCCACTTAGCTCCTCTCCTACGCTACATGCGTGCGAAGTTATCAGATTGTGCTGAAGCTGAGAAGATTGCTCTGGCGAAATGATGTGGTTGTGCAAAGCACCAAAACCAGTAGAAATTCCATAAATTGGCTCCTTTTGGTTTTTCATTTTACTATCGAGATACTCTCTGCATTTTTGAATTTTGTCTTTTGCGCTTTGCGAAAGTTCTACTTTATAATTTTTGTAAATAATGTTCTCAATATCGCTAAAAATAAGCTTTTTAGACGATATTACATGTACTTTTTGAGTTGTTTCCATATTATTTTTAGATAGAATTGACTTTCATGTCAATTCAAATATGTATAATTGGTTATTATTATTGTAAGTTATTTGTTCTAATAAATTGATAGCGTAACTTGATAGTGACCGAAATTCTAAGAAAAGTAAAATTACGCATTTTTCCTCAAATTCTAATAACAAATTGTTCAATTGTTCAATTGTTCAATTGTTATTTTATCACGAAAAATTGTAAAATTTACAATTTTAGCTAACTTTTTCAAAAAGTCACCATTTTTTTACGCTATCAATAAATTAATTCTTTTAAAACTAATTTTATGCTAATAAAAAAAGCAAAGATAATACGCTTTGTAAAATTTAGCGTATTATATTTGCTTTTTCTGTTGTCAAACAGCATTTTTAAGGTACAAATCAAAAACAATTTAGAACGAGACGCAAAACATATTTGAAAACCGCAGCTTATTAGTGTAAGTGTGGATTTCAAATTCGCTTTGCAGGGCTGTTATAAGTTATTTTTCATTCGTTCCTTAGTTTTGCCCAAAAGCTGTTTTCTTAATCTCTCAAATAATCGTGCAAACGAGTAGTCATGTCTTTGAAACTCAAATAAGAAAAACCACCCGAAACAATTCCACCTATCAAAGGCACTATGCGCATTGAGCTTCTGGTAAGACTTTGGCGAGCTATTTTCACACCTATCCATTTGGCAATATACTGTACTAATTGCAACAAACCATGCTCTCTAATAGTAGATTGCGAGAAAGAAAAATCGACTTCGAGGTTGCTAAAACCAATTCTAACCTCTTTTAGTTCGTCTTCATTATCTATTCCTTTGTAAGTGTTAAGTGCTTTTTCGGCATTGGGTGCGCCAAACATTACTCCAGTGAAAAGAGTAATTTTGCTCAATGTATCTTGAGAAATTTCGGTTTCCGATTCAAAAAAATCTTTCCAGCCGTAAAGGTACGCTAGTTTTTGAGCTACTCGAATCGAATTTAAAAAAAACTGAATCAAGTCAGCAGGAATTGTGCCTGCCATGGCAAAGCCTCCTGGCAAACCTGCGGCAAATGAAAGTCCGGTTACTTTCATCAAATCGCTGTTTATAACATCATTAGCAATATCGGAAATAACATAGCGTGGAATTTCAGCTTCCGAAGGTGTAGTAAGAATTGCTTTTCCTATCACTTCGTCGCTACAATTTATTCTGAGAGCTTCTTTCAAAAAATCTTCTCTATCAACTCTGCAATGATTGAAATTGAGGGAAGTTCGTAAAATAGTTTCCCATATTTTTATTGGTTCCTTTTTGTCCATTTTATTCTTATATATTGTTATAATTTTTCTACAATTTGAAAGCTATTTTTTAGAACGCTAAATTACAAAATAAAATTAACATAAACGAATATTAATCTTATTTTTCTAATTAATTTTATTTGTGTATAACAACAACTAACTCATAACAAACTAGATAAAAGTAAATTTATTGTTTGAATATTGTTGTTTTTAATAGGTGAGAAGTTTCTAAAAAATACTAAAAATAAAACCAAACCCACTGAAACTTTTCTTTTTAAATACTAAATTAGTTTTTGGTTTGTAAACTAATATCTGCAAAGTTAAGTCGTTCAAAGGGCTGTTTTACAAATTCAAATCATTGAGTAGTTCTTTTTCAGTTCTATCGCATGAAGGTTCTATTTCGAGTATTTCAACAAGCGGTAAAGTTCTGAGATATTGCTCAAAAGCTTGTGCTTGCAATGAATTGTCTGTTATTCTTAAATACATCATAATGTTGTACTTTTTTATTTAGTGCCAGAAAGAAAACTACGCAAAATCGGTTCGACCGGCTTGTCCGGTCTGTCCGATGATTTACTAACAGCCTAACCGACAGACCGACAAGTCGGTCCACTATTTAGTAATTGTTCGAATTTAGTTTATATTAATCAAAATAAATTTTCTCGCAGAGCTAGCTTTTATAACTAGTGCCAGAAAGAAAACTACGCAAAATCGGTTCGACCGGCTTGTCCGGTCTGTCCGATGATTTGCTAACTGCCTAACCGACAGACCGACAAGTCGGTCGAACGGTTTTTGTCGGGGCTAATTAAATTTTTTAAAACAACATCTAAATAAAATACCAGCTTATTTTTTTTGTGTTGGGGGGCTGTTTTTGTTGGTTGGGTAGGAAAAATGGCTGATTTTAAGGCAAATAATACTTTGGGAGAATGATTTTTGGTGAATCCGATTGCTTTTTTGTTGAGTACGATGAGGTTTTTTTTGTGTACGATGAGCATTTTGTTGAATCCGATGAGCATTTTGGTGAGTACGATGAGCATTTTGGTGAGTACGATGAGTATTTTGGTGAGTACGATGACCTTTTTT
>JFJP01002400.1_pt1 | contig 10625 bp, 12 predicted proteins | sample 431651 | NCBI WGS metagenome assembly JFJP01 (sample SAMN02602958, study PRJNA72255) | Microbial mat metagenome, whole genome shotgun sequencing project. | biome: fresh water; feature: sink hole; material: water; isolation source: purple microbial (photo- and chemosynthetic) mats found in...
GCGTCCAGTCGGGGCTGGTGCCGAGGCGGCGCATCTGGCGGGTGATGGTGTTGCCGGAAAACTCCTTCCACTCCCAGACTTTTTCCAGAAACTTCTCGCGGCCAAGGTCGTGGCGCGAAATACCTTGAGCATCCAGTTGGCGCTCGACAACAATCTGCGTGGCGATGCCGGCATGGTCAGTACCCGGCTGCCAGAGGGTGTTGGCGCCACGCATGCGGTGATAGCGTGTGAGCGCGTCCATGATCGCCTGGTTGAAGCCGTGGCCCATATGCAGGGTGCCGGTAACATTGGGCGGCGGCAGCAGGATGCAGAAATTATCACTCTTCGTTGTGTCGAGGCCGGCGGCAAAATGGCCGCGCGATTCCCAGACGGGATACCAGCGCCGCTCGATATCGGCGGGCTCGAAACTTTTGGCGAGTTCCATGGGAGTTCAGCTGTGCGGTGGGGTGAAACGGAAGCGCGGAATTATACCGAAGGGGCTGGAATCAGGCCCCTTCGCGCTTGGCCTCGAGGGCGGCGAGAAGGCGCGGCAGCAAGGTATTGCGCGCCCGGATATCCAGTTCGGTCAGAATGTGCTGGCTGGCGCTGGCCACTGCGGCGGGCAATATTTCCACGAGCCAGGACGATAGTTCGTTCTGGATGTCTTCCTGCAGGGCGGCCAGGATGTCGTCGATGCTGGCGGGCGTCAGGTCGCTGGGTTCGACAACTTCAGTGAGCAAGGGGATATCGGCATCCGGGGATGTGAAATTTTCTACGGCGCTCGAAGTTGGTCCTGCCGGTACACGGGCAACAAAACTGCGGTGCCGGCGCATCAGGGCATCCGCCTGGTTGAAGACATCATCGCGCGACATTACGACACTCCTCCAGCAATATCGCGGCTGTCGATGGCATAGCCGCGATCGCGATAGAACTTGAAGCGCTCGCGCGCCGGCAGACGATCGCCATCGTCCGTGCTGACAATCTCGACCAGATGTTCGAAGCGCGAAAAAGTCGGCGGCAGATCATTGCTTAAATTGAGCAGGCAGGTTTCCTGCGGGGGATCGTCCAGCCGGTCGGTCAGCAGGATGGGCGTTTCTCCGGCCAGGGCAGCATCGACGCTGCAGTGGGGCAGAAATGACAGCGCGGGTTGGGTCCAGAGCACGCGATCAAGACGTGCCGCTTGTGCGCTATCCGGCACATAGACCAGCACGGCTTCGCGCCGGCTCCACGCCTGTTGCAGCCAGTGCGCCGCCGATTGGGTGCGGTCGGCAGCTCCGTGCAGGAAGGAGATGCGTGTCATGCCAGTCTGCGCGTCAAGATGATTTTGTGCCGGCGCGCGCCAGCAAAAAGTGGGTGAGCAGCGGCACCGGGCGGCCGGTAGAGCCCTTGTCCTTGCCGGATTTCCATGCGGTACCGGCGATGTCGAGATGGGCCCAGTCGTACTTCTTGGTAAAGCGCGAAAGGAAACAGGCGGCGGTGATCGTGCCGGCGGCGCGGCCGCCGATGTTGCCCATGTCGGCGAAATTGCTCTGCAGTTGTTCCTGGTAATCGTCGAGCAGCGGCATCTGCCAGGCACGGTCCCAACTGGCTTGGCCGGCATCGTGCAATTCCCGGGCGAGACTGTCGTCGTTGGCCAGCAGGCCGCTGACGACATGCCCCAGCGCGATCACGCAGGCGCCGGTGAGCGTGGCCACATCGACGACGCAGGCCGGATCGAAACGTTCGACATACGTCAGTGCGTCACACAGGATCAGCCGGCCCTCGGCGTCGGTATTGAGAATTTCGATAGTTTGGCCCGACATCGAAGTGACGATATCGCCGGGGCGTGCGGCGCCACCGCCGGGCATGTTTTCCACCGTCGGTACCACAGCGATGACGTTGAGCGGAAGTTTCATCAGGGCGACGGCCTTCATGGTCGCCAGCACGCTGGCTGCCCCCGACATGTCGTACTTCATCTCGTCCATTTCGGGAGCGGGCTTGATGGAAATGCCGCCGCTGTCGAAGGTGACGCCCTTCCCAACCAGCACGACCGGCCTGGCATCAGCCTTGCCGCCCTGATATTTGACAACGATCAACTGTGGCGGTTGATGCGAACCCTGCGCGACGGCGAGCAATGAATGCATGCCCAGCTGCTCCATCTCGGTGCGACCGAGAACCTCGGTTTGTAGCCCATGTTCCTGACCGAGGGTTTTGGCCTGTTCAGCCAGATAAGCGGGTGTGCAGATGTTGCCGGGCAGATTCGCCAGGTTTTTCATGAAATCCATACCGGCGGCGATGGCCTGGCCTTCCTGCATGGCGTGTTCGGCGACGGCCAGTTCATTGCGGCGTTCGACACAGAATGTCAGCTTGCGCAAGGGGCGGCGTACCTCATCCTTCTTGGATTTCATCTGGTCGAAACGGTAAAGCGCCTCCTCGACCATCAGCACGGCTTGACGCACGCGCCAGGCCACATCGCGTTTTTTAACCGACAGTTCGGTGAGATAGATCGTGCCGTCGTATCCGCCGGTTTCATTCAAGGTGCGTACCGTCGTGGCAATGGCCGCACGAAATTCCTTTTCGCGGAACTCACGTTCCTTGCCCAGGCCAACCAGCAGGATGCGTTCAGCCTCGGTACCGGGCACCTTGTGCAGCAGCAGCGTGCTGCCGGCCTTGCCTTCCATGTCGCCGCGCCGCAGCAGGTCTGAAAGATAGCCGTGTGCCGCATTGTCGAGCAATTCTGCAGGCAGGGAGAGCTTGCGGGACTCGAAGACGCCGACCACCACACAGGCGGTGCGCTGCTTTTCCGGGCTGCCGCTCTTTATGCTAAATTCCACCGCATACTCCTTGGCTTGGTTTGTGGAAAACGTGAAGTTTAAGCAATTTTCACGCTTTGTCTGCATTCCGGCCTCAATATTCCCCATCTTTCTCCACCGTTCCCGATGAAGATTTTTCAGCGTGCCGCCCAGCGTGAATTCGCGCAGACTGCCGCTGCGGTGTTTGTCGCCCTGTTCGCCATCATGATGACGACCCAGATGATCCGTTTGCTGGGGCAAGCGGCGGCAGGGGCGACGGCGCCTGAAGCCGTGGTCGCCCTGCTGGGCTTTACATCACTCAATTATTTGCCGGTGCTGCTTTCCCTGACATTGTTCGTCTCGATATTGCTTTCACTTTCGCGCAGTTATCGCGACTCGGAGATGGTGATCTGGTTTTCTGCCGGGGTTCCCCTCACTTCCTGGATGCGCCCGGTTTTGCGGTTTTCAGCCCCCATCGTGCTCGCCATTGCCGTGTTGTCGCTGTTTCTTTCGCCTTGGGCCATCAACAAGCGCAATGAATATCAGAAACGCATGGATAACCGCAATGACTTGGCGCGCGTCAGTCCGGGAGAGTTCAAGGAGTCATCACGTGGCGATCGGGTATTTTTCGTCGAGTCTCTCGCCGGCGCTGGAGGGAGTGCGGATCGTGTCGGCAACGTGTTCATCAGCTCCATGCAGAACGGCCGCCAGGGTGTTATCGCGGCGGCGCAGGGGCATACCGAAGTAGCGGAGAACGGTGACAAATTCGTTGTCCTGACGAATGGACGGCGTTATGAAGCTGCTGCGGGTACCACCGAATATCGTGTCATGGAATTCTCACGTTATTTGTTGCGGACGGAAACGGCGGAAAGCCAGGGGGGCGCGCAAACCACGCAAAGCATCACTACCTGGGATCTTTTGCGTAACCCCTCTGCCTCCAACCGCGGCGAACTGCTCTGGCGTATCGGTGTCCCACTCTCGGCCCTGACACTGTCCTTGCTGGCGATCCCGCTCTCATTTGTCAATCCGCGCGCCGGGCGCACCAATAACCTGCTGTTCGCCCTGCTGACCTTCATGATCTACAGCAACCTGTTATCGGTCAGCCGGGCTTGGGTAGCCCAAGAGCGCATGCCTTTTGAGGTTGGCGTCTGGGCGGTCCATTTGTTGATGTTCATGGCTTTGCTGCTACTGTTCTGGAAGCGACTATCGGTGTTTTCAGTATGGCGATCGAGGCGTTGACATGGCAATGAAGGTCTATGAGCGCCATCTGGCCCATGAAATTTATGGCGCAACCCTGCTTGTGCTGGCAGCCTTTTTGGCCCTGTTCGGCTTTTTCGACCTGATCCATGAACTCGAAGATGTCGGCAAGGGTGGCTACCAGCTGCAACATGCCTTAGGTTTTGTTGCATTGACCTTGCCCGGCCGGGCTTATGAAATCCTCCCCATCGCGGTGCTGATCGGCGCGCTGTACGCCCTCACGCTACTGGCCAGACACTCTGAAATCACCGTGCTGCGTGCTTCGGGCCTGGCGACCGGCGACCTGCTCCTGACCCTGGCAAAAATTGGTGCCCTGTTTGTCGTGCTGACCTTTGTCATCGGGGAGTTTGTCGCTCCCCCGGCCGAGCGCACAGCCCAGCAATTGCGGCTGACCGCCAGGAGCAAACTTGTGGCGCAGGAGTTTCGCTCCGGGTTATGGGTGAAGGACGGCCTCTCGTTCATCAACGTACGACAGGTGTTGCCGGATACCAGCTTGCGCGGGGTGCACGTGTATGCCTTCGATGAAACCTATCGCCTTCGCTCAGTCAGCGAAGCTGAACAGGGCAGTTTCGTGCCCCCCGATCACTGGCTGTTGAGCAATGTGGTAGAGACGCGGTTTGATGCTGAGCGCGCCAATGTTTTCCATCAGGATGAGTTGCTCTGGCAGTCGGCGTTGAACCCGGACATGCTTTCGGTGCTGCTGGTAGATCCGGAAAACATGCCGCTGAATAATTTGTATCAATACATCCGGCACCTCAGCGATAACCACCAAAACACCGAGCGCTATGAGATCGCCTTATGGAAAAAACTGATCTACCCATTTGCCACGCTGGTGATGATGGCGCTCGCACTGCCATTTGCCTACGCACTAGACCGCATGACCGCGGTAAGCGTCAAGGTCTTCACGGGGGTCATGCTCGGTATCTTGTTCCATATGCTGAACGGCCTGTTTTCTCACCTTGGCGTCATCAACAGCTGGCAACCTCTGTTTGCGGCCGTGACACCGAGCATCATGTTCCTGCTGGCGGCGGGGACGATGCTGTGGTGGGTTGAACGTAGATGATCCGCGTGCCGGCCAACCGGTCATGCAGGAACTGGCGGTCACGGTCAAATACTACCCAGATCAGGCCCGCGCCAAAAAAAAGCAGGCTCGGCCAACTCAGCAGGTAACGCAGAAAAAGCTGCTGTTTGCTGGGCGGCAAGCTGTCGGCAGTGACGATTTTGAGTTTCCAGGTTTGCATTGCCAGTGTTTGTCCGCCGTGGCCCCAGTACCAGATGAAGTAAATCCCGAAAAGCGCGATGACGTGGATGAGTAGCACCGGACCGGGGAGCACGATTCCCAGCCCTATGCCCAGCGCCAGGTGCGGCAGCATGAAGCCGACCGACCAGACGCCCAGTAACAGCAGTGACTCGTACAGCATGCTGGCGAGTCGCCGGCGCAGGCCGGCCAATGGAAGCGGTGCGGTGACCAAGAGGAGTTATTCCTGCGGGGGGGCGAGTGGTGCGGCCGCTGCAGGTAGAGCCGGTACATCGGCTACAGCGGGTACCGGAGCCACTGCCGGTGCCGCCGGCTTGCCCGCCTTGGGAACTAGGGGGCTTTGCGGGGATTTAAGGGGCGACAGGGGGGAGCGCTGCTGGGTGGCGGTCAAGGGCTTTGTACTGGCAGCGGGAACGACACTGGGTTTGACCACTGGATTTGTGGCGGGTGGCTTGGTTGGTGTCTTGACTTGCGGACGGCGGGCTGCGCCGGCGCGTAACTCGTCTCTTTCCTCCTGCGGCAGGGCGCGGTACTCCTCCCATTGTTGTATGACCGTCTGCTTTTCTTCAGGGCCGACCTTTTTCAAGGTTTTATATTTTTCGCGAACCACCTTGCGCTCTTCGGGCGCAAGGCGTGCCCACTCCCGCATGTTGCGCTGCATGCTAGCCTGTTCTGTGGGCGACATGGCGGGGTAGCGCTGGGCGATGCCCAGCCATTTCTTGCGCTGGAAAGTATCCATTGCCTCCCATTCGCGCGACAGCGGGGCAAGGATGACCTGTTGCTCTGGGGCCAGCGTCGCCCAGTCAGGCTGGTAAAGGGGTGGCACGACGGCATGAGCAATTCCCGGCAGTAACCCGAGCGCCAGCCAGCAGGCTACTCCCCAGCGGACGAGCGTTTTTCCAGCCATGCCTGAAAACCTTGATCAAGATATGCGTCGGGCGGCAAGTCATCCGCCAGCAAGGCGCTGTCGATTTCCTCGTTTTCAGTCGCCTGGTCGAAGCCGTTCCAGAAGTATGCGAGGCTGACGCCCAGCAAGAGCGCCAGGATGGCAAGCAGTGTGCGGAACGGGTGACTCTCAGGATCACGGCCGCTACCCCAGGCCGCCGTCCCGCCAGTACCGACTATTGTGACTGATGCAGCTTGCTCCACAGCAACGGCGCGCTGTTGTAGCGCGCCTTCGCGCGCAGCCCGCAGCCTTTCGGCGATGCTCGCGTCGAGATCACGGGTACCTTGGTCAAGTACGCGGCAGATTTGTCGGGCAAATAGTTCTTCATTTTTCATGGCCGGATTCCTTTCGCCGCCAGCGCGTTCGCCAGGGTATGGGTGGCGCGCGAACAGTGGGTTTTGACGCTGCCTTCGCTACAGTTCATGGCTGCAGCCGTTTCGGCGATATCCAATCCTTCCCAATAACGCAACAGGAAGGCTTCGCGTTGACGTGCGGGAAGATTTTGCAATGCATCTTCTATCAATTCTAGCGTCTCGGCTTGCAGCAGGGCCGCATGGGGGGTGGCAAATGGGCTAAGTTCTTCATCTATTTCAATGGTTTCGAGAGGGTCGCCGGTTTCGTCATCGGCTGACTCGAAAGACGCGAGCGGCACGAAGTGCCCCATTCGGGTGCGTGAACGGCGATAGTAATCGCGGATGGCGTTTTGCAGGATACGCTGAAACAGCATGGGCAACTCTTCTGCGGGGTTGCCCGCATACTTTTCCGCCAGTCGCATCATGCTGTCCTGCACGATGTCGAGTGCGCCATCCTCATCGCGCACGGCAAACAGCGCCTGTTTGAAAGCGCGGCGTTCGACACCGGCGAGAAAGTCGGAAAGCTCTAAACGTGAGGCCAAGATGGCATTGGTTTGCGGAAGAAGGTTTGCGTAAGCCTTGACCTGAAACGTGACTGTCAAGTATTGTTGCGTGTTTCGGGCTTTGCCCGGTTTTGATTGGACTGAGAAAATGCAACTGACGGGCGCGGAGATTGTAATCAGGTGCCTCCAGGAAGAAAAGGTCGAACATGTTTTCGGCTATCCTGGCGGCTCGGTATTGTTCATTTATGATGAACTGTTCAAACAGGATCAGGTCAAGCACATCCTGGTCAGGCATGAGCAGGCGGCTATCCATGCAGCAGACGGATACTCGCGCTCATCCAACAAGATCGGAGTGGCCATGGTCACCTCCGGTCCAGGTGCGACGAATGCCGTGACCGGGATTGCCACCGCCTACATGGACTCGATTCCCATGGTGGTGATTTCGGGCCAGGTGCCGACCGCCTACATCGGCCAGGATGCCTTCCAGGAAGCCGATACGGTGGGTATCACGCGTCCCTGCGTCAAGCACAATTTCCTCGTCAAGGATGTCAAGGATCTGGCCACCACGATCAAGAAGGCGTTCTATCTGGCAAAGACCGGACGTCCCGGTCCCGTGCTGGTGGATATCCCCAAGGACATCACCATTCAGAAGTGTGAATTTCACTATCCCAAGTCGATCTCGATGCGCTCCTACAACCCGGTGGTCAAGGGGCATACGGGGCAGATCAAGAAGGCAGTGCAACTGTTGCTCGAAGCCAAGCGGCCCATCATCTACACCGGTGGCGGCGTGATCCTGTCAGATGCTTCCGACAAACTGACCAAACTCACACGCATGCTCGGCTACCCGATCACACAAACCTTGATGGGGCTGGGCGCCTACCCGGCGACCGACCGGCAGTTCCTCGGCATGCTCGGCATGCACGGCACCTACGAAGCCAACATGGCGATGCAGGATTGCGACGTATTGCTGGCGGTTGGCGCGCGTTTCGACGATCGCGTGATCGGCAACCCTGATCACTTCTGTCAGGTGGCGCGCAAGATCATCCACGTCGACATCGATCCTTCTTCGATTTCCAAGCGTGTGCGCGTCGATGTGCCGATCGTCGGCAACGTGCCCGACGTGCTCGACGAAATCATCAAGCAGATCGAGGCGGCCGAGGGTAAACCTGCCGAGAAGCCCCTGGCGGCCTGGTGGAAGCAGATCGAGGAATGGCGCAAGGTCGATTCGCTCAAGTACAAGATGGGCAGCGACATCATCATGCCGCAATACGTGGTCGAGAAGCTTTATGAAGTTACCGGCGGCGATGCCTTCGTCTGTTCCGATGTCGGCCAGCATCAGATGTGGGCCGCCCAATACTACAAGTTCGACAAGCCGCGTCGCTGGATCAATTCCGGCGGCCTCGGCACGATGGGCTTCGGCCTGCCGGCAGCGATGGGCGTGCGTTTTGTCAATCCGAAGGCCACCGTCGCCTGCATTACCGGCGAAGGCTCGATCCAGATGAACATCCAGGAACTCTCCACCTGCAAGCAGTTCCATTTGCCCGTCAAGATCCTCTGCCTCAATAACGGTTACCTCGGCATGGTGCGGCAGTGGCAGCAGATGTTCCACGGCAACCGCTATGCCGAATCCTACGTTGATGCATTACCGGACTTCGTCAAGCTGGCTGAGGCCTACGGCCATGTCGGCATTCGCGTCACCAAGCCTGCGGATGTCGAGCCGGCGATCCGTGAGGCTTTCGTCAAGCACAAGAATGAACTGGTCTTCCTCGATTTTCTGACCGACAAGACCGCCAACGTATTCCCGATGGTCGCCGCCGGCAAGGGCCTCTCGGAAATGATCCTGGCGGAGGAACTCTGATCATGCGCCACATTATTTCCATTCTCATCGAAAACGAATCGGGCGCACTGTCACGGGTTTCCGGCCTGTTCTCGGCACGCGGCTACAACATCGAGTCACTCACTGTCGCCCCGACCGAAGATCCTTCGCTGTCGCGCATGACGATCATCAGCATCGGCTCTGAAGACATCATCGAGCAGATCACGAAGCAGCTCAACAAGCTGATCGATGTGGTCAAGGTGGTCGACCTCTCCGAAGCTGCGCACATTGAACGCGAGCTGATGCTCGTCAAGGTGCGTGCCACCGGCAAGGATCGCGACGAGATGAAACGCATCGCCGACATTTTCCGCGGCCGCATCATCGATGTCACCGAGTCGACCTATGTCGTCGAACTGACGGGTAACACGGCCAAGATGAGTGCCTTCCTCGATGCCATCGACCGTTCGCTGATCCTCGAAACCGTCCGTACCGGTACCTGCGGCATCGGCCGCGGCGACCGTATCCTTAAAGTTTAAATTCGCTATTGCAAAGGAAAGTCATGAAAGTTTATTACGACAAGGATGCCGACCTCTCCCTCATCAAGGGCAAGAAGGTCACCATCGTCGGCTATGGCTCGCAGGGCCATGCCCATGCCCAGAATCTCAAGGATTCGGGCGTCAAGGTCACCGTCGGCCTGCGCAAGGATGGCGCGTCGTGGAAGAAGGCCGAAACTGCCGGCCTGAAGGTTGAGGAAATCGCCAAGGCGGTCAAGGGCGCCGATGTGGTCATGATGCTGTTGCCCGACGAAAACATTCCGGCCGTCTATTACGCCGATGTCGAGCCGAATATGAAGAAAGGAGCCGCGCTGGCCTTCGCGCATGGCTTCAACGTGCATTACAACCAGGTGGTGCCCCGTGCCGACGTTGATGTCATCATGATTGCCCCCAAGGGTCCCGGTCATACGGTGCGTTCCGAATACCTGCGCGGCGGCGGCGTACCCTCGCTGATTGCCATTCATCAGGACAAATCCGGCAAGGCCAAGGATATCGCGTTGTCTTACGCGGCTGCCAACGGCGGCACCAAGGGTGGCGTCATCGAGACCAATTTTCGTGAAGAGACCGAGACCGACCTGTTCGGCGAGCAAGCCGTGCTGTGTGGCGGCCTGGTCGAACTCATCAAAGCGGGTTACGAGACGTTGACCGACGCCGGTTATGCGCCCGAGATGGCCTACTTCGAGTGCCTGCACGAGGTGAAACTGATTGTCGACCTGATCTTCGAGGGCGGCATCGCCAACATGAACTATTCCATCTCCAACAATGCCGAATTCGGCGAGTATGTCACCGGCCTGGAAGTCATCAACGACAGTTCGCGCGCTGCGATGAAAAACGCGCTGCAGCGTATCCAGAATGGCGACTACGCCAAGATGTTCATTCTCGAAGGCAAGACCAACTACCCGAGCATGACCGCACGCCGTCGCCTGACCGCCGCCCACCCTATCGAGCAGGTCGGTGAGCAGTTGCGCGCCATGATGCCGTGGATCAAGAAAAACAAACTGGTGGATCAAAGCAAGAACTGATGCTTGTGTCTGATCGTTAGCCGAAGGCACAGCCCATGCTGTGCCTTTTTTATCTCTGACCGCGTAATTCATCGTCATGCCTGACTATCGTCCCCGCAAAACCCTGTTCAACCCGGAGTTGCGTCGTCGCGGCATTTACATCCTGCCCAACCTGCTGACAACGGTG
>JFJP01040813.1_pt1 | contig 10625 bp, 8 predicted proteins | sample 431651 | NCBI WGS metagenome assembly JFJP01 (sample SAMN02602958, study PRJNA72255) | Microbial mat metagenome, whole genome shotgun sequencing project. | biome: fresh water; feature: sink hole; material: water; isolation source: purple microbial (photo- and chemosynthetic) mats found in...
GTAATATAATTTATGGGATGAGGAACAAGCACATATTCATTTGGACATTAATTTCATACTTAATACAAGCTAATTTTGAATCCTTACTTAATTAAGCCAACTTTGTGTAATTGCTTTCATATAATTTTTTTCCGTTTTGTAATATTTCTTTTGAGAAACTGCTTTCTAATGCTTTGAATTTTTCAAACATAGGTTTTGAATAAACCAACAAATCAACCGGCACTTTTTTGGCAGTTTGGCGTATCAGTTTTTTTATGGATAAGCGGTATTCCAATTGCTCGGTGTATGTTTTTGGCATAAAATCATCATTGGTAACTACCAGCATATCAATATCACTGTCTTCGTTTGGCGTGCCGGAGGCATACGAACCAAACAGAATTATCAGATACGGATTGATAGTTTTCAGTTGGTTGATTAACTCTTGTATGTAATTTTGTTGTTGCATATTATTTAGTTTTGAAATTATATTGTTGTAATCAGTCCCTTATCAAACGCACACAACCCAATGCTCTTGGGGTTATGATACGTGTAAGTATTATTGTTGCCTGCGTGGATAAGGAAATACCATGCGTGTGTACTATCATATTTGAAAAAACGTTCTCTTTCTTCAATATCAAACGAACTAAACTCGATACTTGCTTTTTTACCGTCTGCATTTTCAATATTGAACGTTATTTTGATTTGTGTTTTTTTGGCTTTTCCTATTTCAGTATTAGCCGTCATCGGGGTGGGGCGGAATTGTCGATTCCCAAAATACAAACTTTAGTTTGAAAGAACAAGTGACTTGGTGATTTTTTTGAACTCGAGGAAGGTATGCTGCGCGCGCTGTTGAGGAACGGTGCCGAATTTTTAATTACGAATTTTTAATTACGAATTGCGAATTACGAATTGCGAATTACGAATTACGAATTGTCCCTTATCCATTGATCCTTAATCGAAACTGCTTCTTCCTCCTTCCTTCCGGGTTTTCCGCCGCGAGGCGGAAGTCCGATTCGAGCATTCGCGATTCCAGGCCTTCGTCCAGTTCCTCTTCGCTTTTGCTGAGGTCTTCGACGATGAAGTCGATGCCGATGGCCAGGTCGCCGATGCGGCCGGCCACGACGTTCTGGTCGTCCATGAGGGAGATGAGGTGCTCGTCGGCCGAGACGAAGACGCTGATGGGGGTGCTGGGGCGCAGCACCAGGTCGTTCTCGTAGGCCACGTCGGGGTTGATGATCTTGCCGTCGATGATGTGGAAGATGGAGAAGTTGGCGATGTAGTCCACGTAGTCGCGCTTTTCGAGGAAGTAGAGGATGGAAGCGGCCGTTACTTCGCGGGTGAAGTCGAGGGCGTGCTTGCGGTCGTGCAGCCAGGGGCTGAGGAGCTGGCGCAGCTCGTCGTTGAGCAGCTTGAGGCAGTATCGCTCGTCCTGGCCCTTGAGGAAGCGGACCTTGAACTTGACCTGGACCTGCTCGTAGTTGGGGTTGCGCACGTCGATGCTGACCATGCGCGAGGCGCGCTGGCTGAGGAAACGCTGGATGCGGGCCAGGGTGGTTCCCGAGAGCATGGGCAGCTTGGCCTCGTGGGCGCCGAGCTTGGCCAGGGTCGGAATGGCCACCAGCAGCACCTTTCCGGGCGTGGGGCGCAGGCGGGCGTCGGTGTTGGGCAGGCATTTGGCGATGTGGACCTCCTTGAAATGCTCGAGCACCAGGCTTTCGTAGTCCCAGACGCTGATGGCCCTGTCCTTGTGGCGGAGCCGCTCGCTGACCCGGGCGTAGAACAGCCGCGGCCCTTCGGGGGGGATGCCGCCGAAGGAAGGGTAGGGCTGGCGCACCTCGGCCACCTCCACGCGGTCCTCGGCCAGGGCCTGGATGCTGTTGGGCGGAAGCTGGGTCTCGAGGTGTTCGAGGCTGCTGCCGGGCTGGTTGTCGAGCCGCACCTCCACGGCCTGGGCCTGGATGTCCACGAAGTTGCGGATGAACTTGGCGCCGTAGCTGCTTTTGCAGCGCAGCCAGAAGAGCTGTTCGGGCAGGATGTTGAGGCTGGCCTTCTCGTCGGTGAGGGCGAACTCCATGTGCTTGCTGAAGCTGAAGGTGAGCACGCCGGGCTGGATCAGGCCGAAGGACGAGTCGGTGATGATCTGGTTGTCGGCCAGGTTGAACCAGTTGTTGCCGCGCAGGTAGCTCCATTGCAGGCGCTGCTCCTCCTGGGCGTTGTCGGCCGCGAAGGCATCCACCTGGAACAGCAGGTTGAGCGTCTGCGGGAAGCGCACGTTTTCGAGGCCGATGTAGAGCTCGGTGCCGGCCTCGTAGAAAGGCAGCAGGCGCAGCGGTTCGCTGGTCAGGTCGGTGATCTGGGCCTCCTCGCCGAAGGGGTGCAGGTGGAAGAAGTGGTCGCGGGCGCCGCCGCGCTTGTCGAGCAGGTTGATGCTGCGGCGGGTCGAGTAGTCGATGGTCAGGCTCTTGAGGCTGGGCGTGTAGGGCGTGTTGGGCAGCGGCGGCGGCTCCTTGCCCTTGCGGGTCTGGAAGGCGGCCTTGCGCACCAGGTCCGGATAGACCTTGTGCCCGAAGGCCGCCGGCGGGCCGCTCAGCTCGAACCGCAGGAAGCCCGAGAGGCTGGAGTCGCCAAAGCTGCGGTCGCGGTTGAGGCGGACGATCTCCGGGATGGCCAGCCGCTTGACGTCGATGCCCGTCATGCCCCGGAAGTTGTTCACGGGCGCGGCGCGGCGGTCGTCGAGCTCCACGGTCTCGAAGAGCTCAAGCTCCTGGGCGTTCTCCTCGGGTAGCCAGCCCTTGTTGTGCAGGATCTGCAGCTTGGCCCGGAAAATCTCGTTGCTGTCGATCCCCTCGTATTGCGAATAATGCTCGGGAAATCCGCCCGGCAGAAGGGGCAGCTCGTGCCAATCGAGGTTGATGTACAGCTCGTTGAGCGGATGGTTGAAGATGCTCTTGTGCCCGACGAAGAAATTCGCGCCCAGGCTGGGGCTGGGGCCGAAGGGCTGGAAAGGCCCCGAGGCGTCGAGCAGGCCGAAGTCGTTCTGGTAGATCAGGTCGCTGACGCCCAGCACGTCCACCTCTATCTCGAAGGTAACGATCTTCAGGGCCTTGAAAGGGTTGTAGAGCGAGCTCCGGGTCGGGTTGATCAGGAACTTGAAGACGGGCAGCTCCTCGGCGGCGGCGTTCTTGTAGCGGTTGTTGCGGATGGGGACCACGGGCGGGTCGTGCTTTTCGAGCAGGAAACCCAGGCTCATCTTGCTGAGCAGGTTGCCCTGCTCGTCGCTCTGGAACGAGCATTCCACGTTTTCGGGGGGCACGAAGACCCACTCGGCGTGCTTTTCGGGGTCGCTGGTGTAGCAGACGTAGAAGAAGTCCTTGAAGAGGCTGTTGAGCTCGTGGTGGCTGGGCTCGTCGCGGCGCAGCCAGTCGCGGGCCACGCCGCGCTTGAACAGCTCGAAATCGTACTGGGTGAAGTCGAGGAAGAACTTGACCCGGCGCGTGCCCTCTTCGAGGTGCAGCACGCGGCTGGCCACGGCGAAGCCCACGCGGCGCTGGAAGGGGTCGAAGTTTTCGCGGCTGAGGGTGTAGCGTGTCATGTCGAAGATGTCCCAGTTGGCGGCCTGCTCGGGGCTGGGCTCGAATCGCAACTGGTTGTCGTTCAGGAAGATCTTCACCTGGTCGATCCGGGTGCGGTTGAGGCTGAACTCCTGCACGGTGCGGTAAAGCCGCGGCTTGCCTTCGCGGTCGGTCCCGCCGACGAAGGCTGTTCCTTTGGGCAGGCGCAGGTCGTCCACCTGCTGCTGGAGGCGCAGGGTCAGGTGGGCCACGTCGGGCGTCTCGCGTTGGGGCGTCAGGCGCAGCACCTCGCGAAAGTAGTAGTCGAGGTGGCGCTGCGTGAAGCGGTTGATGTCGCGCTGGGCCTCCTGATAGACGCCGATGAAGGCCACCAGCAGGGCCACGTGCGGCTCCACGCGCTGGCTGTTTTCGAGCTGCTCGCGCAGGTAGGTCGAGGAGCTTTTCAGGATTAGGGAGAGGCTGGCCACCATGCCCGCGAAAAGCCCGTCGAGCTGCGGCAGGGCGTTGCGGAGCCGTTCCAGCGGACTGTCGCCCTCAAACTCGTAAGGGTCCTGGCCCATGACATCGACGCTCCAGGCCGGCGAGCTTTCGAACCGCTCCAGCGAGCTGGTCGCTTCGGCCAGGCCTTCCATCTCCAGGTCGCCCTCAAAAGCCGCCAGCTTGGACAGCAAGGGGCTGAACCTGAACTCGATGAGCTTGCGGATTTCCTGGTTGAACTCGCCCACGGTGGCCGTGCGCTGGTTCCAGTCCTCGACCAGGTGGAAGATGCGGTGCAGGAAGGCAATGGCCTCGGCGAACTCCGTCCAGCAGGCCTCGACGGTGTGCGGCTTGCCGATGCGCTGCTTGAGCAGCTCGTACTGCCTCTCGACCCCTCCGAGGTCGATGGAGCCGATGCGCATGAGCAGCACCGTAACGTCGTTCTCGAAGAAGGCCGCCCAGTCGCCATCGGGCTTGTCGTCGAGGTTGTGGAAGTTGAGCAGGGCCGCGAACCGCGAGGCGAAGGCCACGTGGTCGTCCAGGCTTTTCTCGTCCACCCGGAAATAGTCGCCCTCCAAGGCCCTTTTGAGGCGCTTGTCGGCCGAGGTGCCCGGCATTTGCAGGCTTAGCAGTTCTTCGCTCAGGCTGGTCATGGGCGCGTTGGCTTAGCTGGGGTTTCCCTCGTTGAGGTAGAACGGGAAGACCATGTTGGCGCGGTTGTTGGTCGAGCGCAGCCGGTAGTCGAGCTCGATGTTGACCACGCCCCTGTCGGGCTCCTGCCCAAAGCGGACGGCCAGCAGCTCGATGCGGCTTTCGTGCTGCGCAACGGCCATGCGGACCAGGTCCTCGACATAGGCCTCCAGCGAGGCGTCCAGGCGCTCGAAGAGCAGCACGCCCAGGTCGCAGCCGTAGCTGGGGTTCATCAGGCGCTCGCCGGGCCGGGTCGAAAGCAGGACCTCGAGGCTCTCTTGGATCTCGCGTTCGCCCTCGGCCATTTCGACCCCGCGCAGGGCCTTGTCGAATCGGGGCGGGAAACTCCATCCTTTGCCAATGAAGGGAATGTTGCTGTCGGACATGGGGCGGATGCTTTGTAGGTTCGGTGCCGTTTTTCCAAAAGTAGCCAATGCCATCGGTTCCAAGAAAGAAAAGCCCGGCGGCTGGCTTGGCTTTGCCAGCTTATTTCCGCCAGGGGCGATGCCTTTTTGTTTTTTTGGGAGGATGGGAAAGCCGTTCGGGCTTGCCCATCGACCCCAAAAAAAGGATCAGATGATGCTGATTTTCATCATGTTCGTCCGGTCTTTGCTCTTGAGGGGCAGACTGCCCACGTGGATGACGATGTCGCCTGGGCGGATGAGGCCGCGCTTCTTGAGCACCTCGATGGAATGCTCGATCAGCGCGTCGATGTCGGTGTGCTCCTCGACGTGGAAGGCCCGGACACCCCAGAGCAGGGACATCTTGGCCACCAGCTTCTCGCGGGGCGTGAAGGCGTAGATCTGGGCCTCCGGGCGGTGGCTGGCGATCTTGAAGGCCGTGTAGCCCGAATCGGTGAAGGTGATGATGGCCTTGGCGCCCGACTGCTTGGCCATGCGCACGGCGTTGTAGCAGACCGAGTTGGCCAAGAACTTGGGGTTGAACTCCTTGGGGGCGAAATCGTGCAGATAGACATGCCCGGCGGCCTCGGTGTGCCGGATGATCTTCTGCATGCTCCGGATGACCTCCACGGGATACTTGCCCACGGAGGTCTCGCCGCTGAGCATCACGGTGTCGGCCCCGTCGAGCACGGCGTTGGCCACGTCGTTGGCCTCGGCCCGGGTGGGGCGGAAGTTGTCAATCATGCTCTCCATCATCTGCGTGGCCACGATGACGGGCTTGGAGGCGGCGTTGCACTTGCGGGCTATCTCCTTCTGCATCATGGGCAACTGCTCGAAATCCATCTCCACGCCCAGGTCGCCGCGGGCCACCATGATGCCGTCGGTCATGTCGATGATGTTGTCGATTTCCTCCATGGCCTCGGGCTTCTCGATCTTGGCCACCACGAAGGCGTTTTTCTTGTGCTTGCGGATCTTGGCCTTCAGCTCTACGATGTCCGTAACGTTGCGCACGAAGGAGAGCGCCACCCAGTCCACGTCGTGGTCGAGGGCGAAGTAGAGGTCGCGCTCGTCTTTTTCGGTCAGGCTGGGCAGGGAAATCTTGGTGCTCGGCAGGTTGACGCCCTTCTTGGAGCTGAGCTTGCCGCCGTGCAAGACCCTGGCCTTCACCGTGTCGATGCGGTTGGTGAACGTAACTTGCAGCTTGAGCTTGCCGTCGTCAATCAGCACGAAGTCGCCGACTTCCACGTCGCGGGGAAACTGCTTGTAGGTCATGTAAACCTGCTCGGCGTCGCCCTCGAAGGGCGCCTGCGTGCGGAAGGCCAGCTCGCTTCCCTCGCGCAGCACGGTTCCCTCCTTGACCACGCCCACCCGAAGTTTCGGGCCTTGCAAGTCGGCCAGAATGGCCACGTGGGTGCCCAGCTCGGCGTTGATCTTCCGGATCAGCTCGATGGATTTGAGGTGGTCTTCGTGGCTGCCGTGCGAGAAGTTGAGCCGGCAGACGTCAACTCCGCTGAGGAACATCTCGCGCAGCACCTCGGGCGGCGAGCAGGCCGGGCCGATGGTGGCGATGATCTTTGTCTTTGAAAATTCGTTGGGCATGATGATCAGGAGTTTGGTTTGTGTTGGCTTTCGTGTGGATGGCTAGGCGATGAGCAGGCCCATGAGCTTGTCGGAGACGGCCTCCAGTTCCTCCACCGTGGTTTTGCGCTTGCGCTGGAGCGACAGGTACTGCTCGCAAAGGTCCAGCAGCTCGATCATCTCGAACGGATCGGCCAGCTTGAAGTCGGGCCAGACGTGGGCGGGCAGCTCGCGCTTGACCAGGTGGAGCAGGTGCGAGAGGAAGCGCTTGTTCTGGAAGCGCGGCACCCAGGAGGGCAGGAGGATGGTCAGGATAAAGGAGTAGGGGTCTTGGCCCAGCAGGTGCGCCTCCTGCTGGCGGGTGAAAAACTCCACGTAGTCCGAAGCCGGGGCCTGGCGCTGGTCGAGGGCCTTGAAGTGCTCGACCCAGTTGTCGATGCCCTGCTTGAGCTCTTCGGTGGAGCTGAAAAACGCGATGCTTTCGAGCAGAGGCTCCTTGCCGTCGAGCAGGCTGAGCCGCTTGTGGCCCACGCCTGCCGGCAGGATCTTGTAGTTGCGCTTGTCCTGGCCGCGGGCCACGACCTTCCGCAGGGCCTCCGCCCGCTCGGCATGGGTCAGGAAGCGGGTGCTGGCGAAAAAGGGCTGCCCGTCGAAGCCCTTGATCTTGAAGCCGAAGTAGCGCATCTTGTCGATGGGGCGGTAGAGGATGCGCTCCAGCAGGTGCATGGCCTCCGAACGGCGGGCCAGTTCGTCCAGGCGTTGGCTGAGTGCGTCGCCTTGTTCGCGGGCCTCCTCCGGGCTGGCGAAGCGGCGGGCGTGCCGCGCCACGACTTGGCCCTGGTCGTCGAGCAGGAGCAGCGCGAAGCCGCCCGGCTCCTCCTCTTCTTCGGCGATGCTGAAATTCTCGGGATTCGAGCCATGCAAGAAAAGGCTCCGCACGCAGTCTTGGGCCGATTCCGCCTCGAAGAGTAACTCCAGGCCTTCGGCCGAATCGTTGTCCGCTTGGGCCTCATCGCCTTGCGTTTCAGTGATTTGCAACAGTTCGGCCAGCTCGTCCCTGGGGAAGGTCTTGGAGGTGGCCGCCAGGCCGAGCAGCTTGTTGATGCGCAGTTCGAAACCGGCGATGTTCGACTCGCTCTTGAGGTCGGCGAAGATGTTGTTGAAGGCCTTGCCCCGGAGCTTGCTGATGTCCACCATGTTGGACAGCAGCTCCGTCTTGTGCTGGATTTGCAGCGACTGCGAATCGGCCTCCAGCATCTGGAAGAACTCGAAGTCCTTGGGGTCGAGGGCGAAGCGGGCCATGAGGTGCTCCAGCACACGGTTGCGGCGGTCCAGAAACACGGCGGGGTTTTCGGCCAGCCGCGACAGGGCCTGCTCGAAGGCCTTGGCCTCGGACAGCTTGTAGCGTTCCCACTCTTGGCGCAGGGCCTTGCCGTCGTTGGGCGGCAGGCCAATCTGCCGGCAATGCTCCGTGAACGGGCGGTAGAGCTGCTCGGCCCCCGGCAGGTCGAAAATGGCCTGGGTGAAGTAGGTCTGCTCGATGGGCCGCAGCGAGAAGATCTGGTGCAGGTTCTCCATCTGGGCGAAGTAGTTGGCCATGAGCTGTTCGAAGAGCAGCAGGTAGGCCTTGAGCTGCTTGGCCTGCGCCTTGCGGCTGTTGGGCACATGCGGCGGCAGTCCGGCGGCCCCGATGCCGTAGGCCTCGGGGAAGTCGTTCTGGATGGAGTAGTAGGCCCGCAGCCGGCGGTAGGTCCCGCTCTCGCGGACGAACTCCAGGCGCTTGTGCTTCGAGACCCGCCCTTCCTTCTGGATGATGCGTTCGAGCGAAAGCTGGTGCTTGCCCTTGAACTGCACCTCCTTGCCTAGGCTGAAGAGCCGCACCTGCGTGTTCTCGAAATCGAGCCGGGGCGCCTTGCCGCTCTGCACGGGGCAGATCCAGTTGTGGGCGTTGCCCTGCGAATCGACCATCTCCACCTTCTTGACCGTCTCGACGCCCTCGATGTCCATCAGGAAATGCAGGATGTCGGAGGTATAGAGCTCCTCGCGGATTTCCATGCGTTCGAGCTCCTGGTCCACCAGGAAGCCGTTCTTGAGCAGCGGGCCGTTGAAGATTTCGTCCACGGGCATCCCCTTGTCGAGCAGCTCTTGCAGGCCGTAGAACTTGGCCGTGGGCGAGATGTAGTGGATCAGCTCGGCGTAAATGTCGTTGAGCAGGTCGTAGGTGTCGCGTTTCCCGGAGATTTCGAGCGAAAGCCTGAAGGAGATGTCGTCGTACTCGACAAAGCGCACCGGTTCGAAATCCTCGCAAAGGTTCCGGTTCATGTTGAGCTCCAGCGAGATTTCCTGCTGGATGATGCTGCGGTTGAGCGCGTCGTCGTACTCGGGCAGCAAGACCACTTCTATCTCGTAGATGCCCGAGAACTCGGGATAGCGGCGCGAAGGCCGTATCAGGACGTTCTTGACCCCGCCAATGTCGAGGATGAGCTTGCGGTAGTCGTTGATGGTCAGCGGGTTGGCGGGCAGGATTTCATGCGCTTCGAAGAGCGTGCTCTCGCTTCCGGGGCCGATGGGGCGGTCTTTTGGGCTGAGGATGTCGCGGACGGAGTAGCGCGAGCGGTAGCCCAGCTCGGTGATGGCGTAGCAGAGGTTTTCGAGGATGGTGACGCCGGGGTCGTGGGCGTTGAAGTCGGTCCAGATCTTCCCCGTGAGCTTTTGCACCTGCTCGATTCCCTTCCGCTTGAGGTAGGCGAAATCGAGCACGTCGTGGCTGGGCTTTTTGGGCAGGATGCTCAAGGGCTGGGACATTTCGGCCATCAGGAGTTGGAGTCAGGAATCGGGTAGGGGAAAGGCTCGTCGTCGATGGGAGGCTTGGGCAGTTGGGCGTTGGCCTGGAGGTGCAGCTTCTCGATCAGGCGGAACACCTTGGCGAAAGGCATCTGGCTCAGGGCCTCGACGATGAGGTTGGCCTCGTCGAGCGTGAGCTCGAAACGCAGCCGCGCGGGTGCTTGGGGCTTGGGCTGTTCCATGTCGCTCAGAAGAGTTTGGTAACGTTGTAGTCGATGAAGACGCCCTGGCCGAGGTCGCGGAGGGTGCGGACCTGCAACTGGTAGTCGAAGTGCGTGCCGGCCCATTGGAAGTCGATGCGGTTCTTCCAGCGCCCGTAGTGGCCTTGGGTCTTGGTGATGCCGCCGCTGCTCCGGCCGAAGGCGCTCACGGCGATGGCGTGGGTGATGGCGTGCGCGCCCTTGCGGCCCACTACGGCCACCACTTCAAAGGCGTTGTAGTCGTTCAGGCCCGAGAGGATGTTGTGCCACTGGCCGTCGGCGGGCACCTCGCCGTGCGCGAAGTAGCCGATGCGTCCCTTCATGCCCACGAAGCCGTCCACGTCGAGCCGCGTGCGCGGGGCCGTGGTGCCGACGCCCACATTGCCGCCCTTTTCAATGAAGAGCCGGCTCTTGCCTTCTTCTTCCATGATGTTCAGGCCCTCGTTGCCGTCCTTGGCCTTGAGGCCGAGGCTCCAGATGGGCTTGAGCGTGTCGATGTTCTTGAAGAAACCCAGCACTTCCTCGTTGGGCCCGTCGGCGCGGATCTTCAGGGCCTCGCTCTCCTTTTTGACCAGCCCGTCGTCGTTCTGGTTGATCGTGGAGTCGATGAAGTCATGGAAATGGCTTTCCTTGGGGATGGCTCCTTTGAGGAAGTAGTTTTTCAGGATAGCCCTGTTCTTGTTGGCCATGTCGCTCGGTGTTGGTTCGTTTTTCCGCCTCAATTTAATGCTTTCGCGCAAAATGCCAAAGCGCCCAAAAAAAAATGGCCAGCGGCCTTGTCTGAAATCATTCTTGAGTCCAGTATAAAAACCATTAGGGGATTTGTCCACGAAAGGCACGAAGGGCACGAAAATTTTTTGAAATCAAAATTGATTCCAGTAGAA
>JFJP01020620.1_pt1 | contig 10624 bp, 7 predicted proteins | sample 431651 | NCBI WGS metagenome assembly JFJP01 (sample SAMN02602958, study PRJNA72255) | Microbial mat metagenome, whole genome shotgun sequencing project. | biome: fresh water; feature: sink hole; material: water; isolation source: purple microbial (photo- and chemosynthetic) mats found in...
GCCGCAGCATCCCGCCCGAGATCGGCGCCGCCCTGCCCGAATCGATCGCCCAGGTCGCCAAGCTGCTGCGTCCGGTGCCCACCGCGGCCGGTGAGCAGTCTCCGATCAGCTTCATCGCCCAGCGGCTGCTTGCCGCCCGTCAGGCCAACACCCAGGCCCTGGCCTATGTCGGCGGCGCGACGCACAGCGGTCCGGAGAGCCTCGACCTGCAGGTCGCGGCGACCTGGCTGAACGTGCTGCTCGGCGCCGAAGGTGTGGCCGTCACCGGCGTCGAACCCAACGCCAGCCGCACGGCGCTGAGCCAGGCCCTCGCCCAGCCGTGGGACACCATCATCGTCGCCGGCGGCGCGAATCCCGCCTTCGATCTGCCTGGCGCCCGCGCCGCGCTGGCCAAGGCCAAGCTGCTGGTCTCGCTCAACCCGACCCGCGACGAGACCGGCGAGCTGGCGCACTGGCATGCGCCGGGCCTGCATGATCTCGAATGCTGGGGTGATGCGTCCAGCGCCCCCGGCGTGGTCGAGGTGCAGCAGCCGGTGATCCTGCCGCTGTGGGACAGCCGCGCCGCCGAGGAGAGTCTCAGCGCCTTCGCCGTCGCCGTCCTGGGCGAGGCCGCTCCGGCCAGCCTGCGCTGCCCGCGCGTGGCGGTGGCGTCCAACGCCCCGGTCAGCGTGGTCAGCCGCAAACAGTTGTGGAACGCGGCCGAGCGTGGCGTCCAGCCGTGGCAGACCTATGTCCAGCGCCACTGGACCGGCACCGTGCAGGCGCAGGCCGGCACTGCCGCCGCCGGTGATGCCTTCTGGCACGCCGCCCTGGCGCGCGGCTTCGTCACCATCCCCCGCCCCGTGTTCCCTACCGATCGCCGGATGCCGGTGTTCGCTGCGCCAGCCAAGCCGGAGATCAAGCCGGCCTTCACCCTGGTGTGCTCGCCCGCGCGCTCGATCGGCGACGGCGCGCAGCTCAACAACGCCTGGCTGCAGGAGATGCCGGATCCGGTCAGCAAGGTGTGCTGGGACGGCTGGGTGGCGATTTCGCCCTCCGAAGCCCACGATCTCAAGATCAACACCCACGACCTGCTCGACCTGACGATCGGCACCCAGACGGTGCGACTGCCGGCGGTGGTCCAGGACGGTCAGGATCTCAACACCGTTGAGGTGTTCCTCGGCTGGGGACGCACGCGGGCCGGACTGGTCGCCGACGCCACTGCTTCCGACGGCTTCCGCGCCAACGCCTATCTGCTGGCCGATGGTCGCCGCTGGGGCACGACGATCGAAGTCACTCCGACCGGCCAGCGCTACGAGCTGGCGATGACCCAGAGCCACAACCGCCTGGCTGGCGAGCAGGTGGCGATGGACGACATCCTCGAATTGCACAGCCAGGATCCCGGCGCGGCGCGGCGCAGCGCCAAGCACCACGCCTGGGTCGCCGGCACCGACGGCAAGCCGGGCGGCCGCCTGTCGATCTGGCGCAGCCACCAGACCTACCCCGGCCACCGCTGGGGCATGGCCATCGACCTCGACGCCTGCACCGGTTGCGCCGCCTGCATGATCGCGTGCAGTGCCGAGAACAACGTCCCGGTGGTCGGTCGCGACGAGGTGCGCAAGAACCGCGAGATGCACTGGATGCGCATCGACCGCTACTACAGCGCGCCCAACGCCGAGGCGACGTTCCGCCTCGACGTCGCCACCCTGCATCAGCCGATGCTGTGCCAGCAGTGCGACAACGCGCCGTGCGAGGCGGTGTGCCCGGCCAACGCGACGGTGAAGAGCGACGAAGGCGTCAACCTGCAGGTGTACAACCGCTGCATCGGCACGCGCTACTGCTCGAACAACTGCCCCTACAAGGTGCGGCGCTTCAACTGGTACCAGTACTCGGCCTTCCGCGCCGGTCCGCTGGGCAGCGGCCAGCCCGAGATGCGCCTAGCCAAGAATGTGCTGACCGAAGGCAACCACGTGGCGGCCCACGAACTCGCGCACCAGCCCTTGCAGATGCTGCTCAATCCCGAGGTCACGGTGCGTCACCGCGGCGTGATGGAGAAGTGCAACTTCTGCGTCCAGCGCCAGCGCACCTGGCGCACCGACGAGAAGCGCCAGGGCAAGCGCCTGGCTGACGGCCATGTGACCAGCGCCTGCGCCCAGGCCTGCCCGACCGCCGCGATCACCTGGGGTGACCTCAACGACCAGGATTCCGCGGTGGCGGCCAAGTCCAACGACCCGCGCGCCTACCTCGCCCTGGATGCCGAATCCAACACCCGGCCCAAGGTCGCCTACCTGCGCAAGCTGCGCAACCGGCCGGCGACCACGGACGAGCTGGCGGCACTGAACGCGCCTGCGGCGGAGAAGCACTAAATGGCTATTCTCCTTCAGGGGCTTCGCCCCTACGGCCCTCTGGACCTACCCCCGGGCTTTGTCGCGGCTCGGTTCCGTCGGCAAGCCTCCGAAACCGTGGCGGCATCGGCTACGCCGATTGTACGCCGCCACCGCCGCTCGGCGCCCGCCCCATCGCTGCGCGACGGGGCCCCTGAGGTCTCAGCATGAATGATCAGCAGCCGCCATTAACCGCCAAGCAGATCACCGATGATCTGACGGCGCCGATCTTCCGCCTGCCCAGCATCCACTGGCTGGGCGGCTTTCTCACCGCCGCCGGGATCAGCGGCGCCCTGTTCACCGCCGTGGCGATCTACGTGATCGCCGGCTACGGCGTCTTCGGCGTCAACAATGTCGTCAACTGGGGCAACGACATCGGCACCTACATCTACTGGATCGCGGTCGCGGTCGCCGGCACGATCGTGTCGTCGGTGCTGCTCGTGTTTCGGCAGAAGTGGCGCACCGGGATCAATCGCGCCACCGAGGCGATGACCATCTTCGCGATCAACATCGCCGGCCTCTTCCCGCTGATCCATACCGGACGCCCGTGGGTCGACTACTGGCTCATCCCGATGCCCAACGACCTGGGCATGATGCCGCAGTTCAAATCCCCGATCATGTGGGACGTGTTCGCGATTACCGGTTATGCGACCTGCTCGGTGGTGTTCTTCTACCTCGGCCTGCTGCCCGACTTCGCGACCGTGCGCGACCGCGCGACGCGTAAGTGGCAGAAGCTGCTCTACGGCATGCTGGCGATGGGCTGGAAGGGCACCTCCTCCGACTGGAACCACTACGAGCGCGCCTACAGCCAGTTCGCCTGGATCGCCACCCCGCTGGTCATCGGCATGCACTCGACGATCGCCACCCTGCTGGCGGTCTCGCATGTGCCGGGCTGGCACGCCACGGTTTTCCCGCCCTACTTCGTCACTGGTGCGATCTTCGGCGGCCTCGCCATGGCCTTCGTCATCCTCGTGCCGATGCGCGAGATGCTGAAGCTGAAGGCCTACATCACCGAGGACCACTTCGAGCGCCTGGCCAAGATCCTGCTCGCCTGCGGTCTGGTCGTCGCCTACGTGTACGGCATGGAGTTCTTCGCCGCCTGGTGGAGCGAACTGCCGATGGAGCGTGAGCAGTTCCTGTGGCGCGCGACCGGCGAAAGCGCCTGGAGCTTCTGGCTGATGGTCGCCTGCAACCTGCTGCCGGTCCAGTTGCTGTGGTTCAAGCGCTTCCGCCGCGACATCCGCGTGCTGTTCGCGGTCGGCATCCTGGTCAACGTCGGCATGTGGTTCGAGCGCTACAACATCATGGCCCTGTCGCTGCGTCACGGCCAGATGCCCAGCGAATGGACGCAGTACGCCTTCACCAGCTTCGACTACATGATCCTCGCTGGCTCCTTCGGCATGTTCTTCACCCAGTTCCTGGTCTTCGCCCGCATCGCCCCGATGGTCTCGATCGCCGAGGTCAAAGCCACCCTGCTTGGCGGCAAGAAGGAGTCGGCCCATGGCTGAGCCCCTGCCCAAGGCCTACGTGGCCGGCTTCTGGAGCGATGAAGCCTCGTTCATCGCCGCTGCCGGCGCGGCGCGCGATGCGCGCTTCCCGGTGATCACCGCCTTCACGCCCTGGCCGGTGCACGGCTTCGAGGACGTCATGGGCCATCCGCGCAGCTACATCGGCCGTGTTGTGATGGTCGCGATCCTGCTCGGTGCCGCTGGCTGCATGCATTTCTTCGTCGCCTCCTCGGTCGAGTCCTGGGCGATCAACGTCAGCGGCAAACCCTACTTCTCGCCGCAGTTCTGGGTCGTGCCGATCATCGAGACCGCCTTGCTCGCCGGCGCCCTGGTCAACCTGCTCGCCGTTTTCCACGCCTGCAAGCTGGTGCCAGGCGACAACGCCGTGGTCGATCCGCGCCTGACCGACGACCAGTTCTGCCTGGTGCTGCCGATCGATGCCGAGCGCTACTCGGCGGAATCGCTCTCGCGTTGGCTGGCCGACCACAAGGCCGAGCGCATCGAGAGCCGGACCCCGGCGGTGGAGACTGCCCATGCGTAACGAAAGGCGGAAGGCGGAAGGCGGAAGGCGGAAGGGATGCACCAACGCCGTCGTCGCTGTTCGCGCGTCCCACGACCGATCCCCGATGAGCAGCCCTATCATTTCTTCCGCCTTCCGCCTTCCGCCTTCCGCCTTGGTATTGGCGGCCATGGTGCTCTTCCTCGTCGCCTGCGGCAACGAGAAGAAGGATCGCGGCCTCGAAGTCCTGCCCGACATGTTCCACACCCCGGCCTACGAGAGCCAGGATGCCGGGACCATCGAAGTCGATGCCCGCGATGCGCAGGGCCAGCCGATCAAGCGCACCGTCCACTACCCGGCGATGCTCACCCCACCGGCGGGTACGGTGCCGCGCGGCTTCCAGCCCTATCCTCTGGCCGCGACCGATTGGGCAGGCGCGAAGCTGCACCGCAATCCGCTGCCCAGCCTGCCCGCCGTGCTCAAGCATGGCCAGCGCGACTACCTCAGCTACTGCGCGCCCTGTCACGGACGCGATGGCGATGCTGCCAACGGTTATGTTGCCGCGACCTTCGGCGGCATCCCGTCGCTTAACGGCATGAGCGTGTTGCAGCTCAGCGAGGGCGAGATCTACCACACCATCACCATGGGAAAGGGCCGCATGTACAACCTGCGCGCCCAGATCACCCCCGAGCGCCGCTGGGGCGTGGTTCACTTCCTCAAGGTCCAGGCCCTGGCCAATGTCGCTGCCGAGGATGTCGCCAAGCTGGTGCCGTACATCGACAGCGAGATCGAGAAGAATCCGCAGGACGCGACCCTGAAGGTTCGCCGCGAGCAGATCCTCGCCCTCGCCGCCGAGGCCAAGGCTGCGCTGGCGGGTCTCGGATCGGTCGGCAACGGTCATGAATTCATCCCGGCCCCCGAGCCGGTCCCCGAGTACGTCGGCGCGCAGTGGCCGCTGCCGGAGGCAGGCAAGTGAGCGATCCGATCCATCACCTTGATCACCTCGATCCGCCGCTGATGCACGATTCGAAGCTCGTGCCGGTGGCCTGGGCCCTGTGCGCGATCGGCGCCGTCGCGTTCGCGGCCTGCTTCTTCGTCGCCGAAGGCGGAGCCTCGCGCGCCTGGTCGTCGCTGCTCGCGGGTATGATGCTGCCGCTGTGGCTGGCCATCGGTTCGTTGTTCTTCCTCGCGGTCCACGCCCTGTGCGGGGCGCGTTGGACGGTGCCGCTGCAGAATGTGATGCAGGGGGTCGGGGCTGGACTGCCGTTGGCCGTCCTCGCCTTCCTCGCTGTGGTCGCCGCCGGGCTGCCCTATCTCTACGACTGGGCCAATCCCGAGGCGCGTAGCGGGTTATTCCGCGATCCGCACGGCAGCAAGGCCGCCTGGATGGTGCCGCTGCGCTGGTCGATCACCGGGGCGCTCATCCTCTCCATCCTCGTCACCCTGCAGCGCATGCTGGCCGTGCGCTCGGTGGTGATCGACGAGGCCTCTCGCGACCGCCTGGTGCGTACCGCCGTGCTGACCCTGATCGTGCTGGTGCCTGCCTCCACCCTGCTGATGTGGGACCTGCTGCTGTCGCTACACGTGCAGTGGGTCAGCGCGGTCTTCGGCGGCTACTGCCTGATCCAGGCGATCCACGCCTTCCTCGGCTGCACCGCCCTCGCGCTGGTGTGGCTCGGCCGCAAGGGGCTGGCGAAGGTCGCCCGTCCGCACCTGCTCAAGGATGTCGGCACCTGGCTGGTCGCGTGGTCGTGCATCGTCGCCTACATCAGCTACATCCAGTACGTCATCATCGGCTTCGCCAACATCGACGAGGAGACCTTCTGGTACCTGATGCGCGTCCAGCACGGTTACGGCGCCCAGTACGTTGCCGATATCACCCTGCGCTGTATCGTCCCCTTTGTCCTGCTGATGAGCCAGTCGCTGCGCGCCAAGCCGTGGGCCCTGGGCGTGGCCGGCGCCAGCGTCCTGCTCGGCACCTGGCTGGAACTGCACTGGCTGATCGTCCCGGCCTTCTCCCCCAACATCTACCGTCATCCGGTCGGACCCGAGGCGATGGTCGCCCTCGGCCTGTTGGCCGGATCATTCCTCCTGGCGGTGCGCTACTGGCGCCGGCGCGGGCTCGTCCCGCACGGTGATCCGCGCCTGCTGCCGGCCATCAACGCGGAGCACCTGCACTGATGAGCTCGCACGCCCCCCGGAAGTCCCGTGAATTCTCCCACCCCGCGCTGTGGACGGCAGGTCTCCTCGCCGCCGCCGGCGCGATGGGTTGGACCTTCTTCCACTGGCTCGATGTCGGCATGCGCCATGGTCGCGATGCCGGCGCGGTGAGTTTCGCGCCAGCCGCCCCGGCCAAGCCGGTCGATCATCCTGCCCTGATTGCCGACCGCTCGCAGGCGGTCCTCGACCGTGGCCAGCAGCTCTACTCCAAGAACTGCGCCTCGTGCCACGGTCCCAACGGCGACCAGAATGTCAGCGGAACCAATCCCGCTCCGCGCAACCTCCACACCGAGGCGTACAAGGCCGAATGGGGCGGCGGGCCGCATGGCTTCTTCCTCACTCTGACCAAGGGCTGGGGCCAGGGCATGCCCGGCTTCACCAACCTGGATGCCGCCGACCGCTACGCTGTCGTGCACTTCGTCCGCGAGACCTGGCAGAAGGGCAAGCCGATCTATGCCGAGGCTGATCTGCCAGCTACTCAAGCCCTGATACCTCAGCCCGGCGCCGCTGCCGACAGCGGACCGCGCACCCCGCCGCACCTGGTTGAGCAGCATGCCCGCCTGCATCCCCTGCTCGCCCTGACCGCCCGTGAGGGGGCTGTGCGCGTGGCGCAGGCACGTGCGTGGATTGCCCAGGCTGCGGGTGGTGCAGAAACCGCTGAAGCCCGGCTGCTGCGCCGGGTCGCCCATGCATCGACGCTGCATGGCGGTTGGCTCATCGCCCTGCATGAAGCTGCGGTCAGCGGCGATCGCGCACGGGTCATCGCCGCGCTGATCTCACCCGACAGCGGTGATCCATCGTTCGCTCTGGAAGCCGCCACCAGCATCGACGCCGCTGCGGGTGTCCTGGTTGCCGCCGCCGGACAGAAGGCCTGATTATGCTCCGTCCGCTCATCGCCCTGCTGATGCTGTGCGCTGCCGTCTCCACGGCGGCCGAATCCCCCGTCGTTCCAGCCGCCGAGCAGGTGGACCGTTACGTGGCGCTGTTCAACCAGGACCTCCTCGCGCTCGACGACAAGAGGCGGGTGGTCACGCCGATCACCGGCGCCTTCGATGCGCCGGCCAGCGATATCGCGCGCGATGTCGCCCAGGCGACCTGGTTCAGCCTGCTCGTCTTCCTGCCCTTCCTCGTGCTGCCGCAGGTGCTGCTGATCTGGATCATATGGAAGTATCGCAAGCGCCAGGATGGTCGCGCTCCGGCCACCTTCACCGGCAACCACCGTCTCGAGATCGTGTGGACCGCGATCCCGGTCGTCGCCTTGATCATCGTCGGCATCCCGATGTGGGACTTGCTCTACAAGATGGAGGCGCCGCCCGCCGACCAGCGTCGCGACATGGTCGTCGAGGTGCGCGGCAAGACCTACGCCTGGGACTACAAGTACCAGCGTCTGGGCGGTGATGTGCCGACCACGCGCGGCGACCAGTTCGAGGTCGGCCAGGATGTGGTCGGCATGCAGGAACCCATCGTCCTGGTCAAGGACCGCCGGGTGATCATGAACCTCACCGCCAACGACGTGAACCACGCTTGGTGGGTCCCCGCCTTCGGCGTGAAGAAGGACACCATCAAGGGTCGTTACACCAATGTCTGGTTCACACCTGAGAAGCTCGGCTTCTTCAAGGGCCAGTGCGCCGAATTGTGCGGCCAGGGGCACGGCATCATGCTGATCAGCGCCCTGGTCGTCGATGAGGCGGACTTCGCCGTGTGGACCGAGACCCAGCGGCACCGCGCCGACACCGCCCGGGTGTGGTCGGCGCTTTCCGGCACGACGGTGGATGCCAAGGCTCTCGAAGATGCGGTTGGCGCCTACCTGCTCAAAGGCAGCAGCCCCTGGCGCCTCTTCTCCCTGCGTTACTGGATCGCCAGCAACGCCGCCTCTCTGGCGCGTAAGCCCGGAGAGCTGAAGGGCGAGGCCCTCAAGCAGGCCATGCTCGCGCGCCGCGTGCAGGTCGAAGCCCTGATCAACCGCCTGACCGGTCCCACGACCGCAACGAACTGAGCCACTAACCATGAGCGACACCGTTCCGATGCCGCCGATCAAGCGCTATACCGGCGTGATGGATTGGCTGACCACGGTCGATCACAAGAAGATCGGCCTGATGTACTTCTGGTTTGTCGTCTTCTCCGCCTTGATCGGCGGAGCCATGGCCGGGGCGATCCGCGTCCAATTGGCCATGCCCGGTGCCACGGTCGAGGCGATGCAGGCTGCGGCCCTCAACGGCACCACCGCGCTCAGCCTGTTCTCCGACGCCAATGGCATGTTCGGCGACCGGCACCTCTACAACCAGATGGTCACCATGCATGCCAGCATGATGATCTTCTTCGTCCTCATTCCCGGCTTCATCGGCTTCGCCAACTACATCGTGCCGCTGATGATCGGCGCGCGCGACATGGCCTTCCCCAAGCTGAACGCCTTCGGCTTCTGGCTGCTCGTCCCGGCTGCCGTCCTCCAGTTGGGCAGCTTCTTCGTCGTCGGTGGTGCCGCCGCCTCCGGGTGGACCGCCTACCCGCCGTTGTCGCTCAAGGCGGCCAGCGCCGGTCCCGGCCAGGACATGTGGATCCTCGGCGTGCACCTTGTCGGCGTGTCCTCGATCCTCGCGGCGATCAACTTCATCGTCACCATCGTCTCGCTGCGCGCGCCCGGGATGATCTGGTCGAAGCTGCCGCTGTTCGCCTGGGCGACCTTCTTCGTCGCCATCATCCAGCTCATCGCCACCCCGGTCCTCGCCGCCGCCGTCACCATGGTGCTGATGGACCGCAATTTCGGCACCACCTTCACCATCGCCAGCCAGGGTGGCGACCCGGTGCTGTACCAACACATCTTCTGGTTCTACAGCCACCCGGCGGTGTACATCATGATCCTGCCCGGCTTCGGCGCGATCAGCCATGTGATCGCAGCGTTCAGCCACAAGAAGATATTCGGCTACCTCGGCATGGTGATCGCCACCGGCATCATCAGCTTCATCGGCTTCCTGGTCTGGGCGCACCACATGTTCACGGTCGGCATGCCGACCTGGCTGCAGGCCTTCTTCATGTACGGTTCGCTGGTCATCGCCGTGCCGACCGGCATCAAGGTGTTCAGCTGGCTGGCGACGATGTGGGGCGGCACCATCCGCTTTACCGTGGCGATGAAGTTCGCCGCCGGCTTCATCAGCATGTTCGTCTTCGGTGGCTTCGGCGGCCTGCTCCTGGCGCTGACCCCGATAGACATGTCGATGCATGACTCGTACTTCGTCGTCGGCCACTTCCACATGGCCATGGTCGGCGGCTCGGTGATGCTGCTCTTCGCGATGACCTACTACTGGTGGCCGAAGATGACCGGCCACATGCTGTGCGAAAAGCAGGGCAACTGGATCTTCTGGTTGATGCTGGTTGGCGTCTTGATGGCGTTCATGACCATGCACCTGACCGGAGCCCTGGGCATGGCGCGCCGGGTGCCGGTGTACTTCAAGGACTTCCTCGTACTCAACCACATCACCACCGTCGGTTATGCCCTGACCTTCATCTCCTCGGTGTGGTTCGTCATCGATCTGATCCGCAGCTACGGCCGGCCGAAGGTGACGGAAAACGACCCCTGGCACGTCAACGATGTGCAGCAGTCGTTCGAGTGGGCGACCACTTGCCCGCCACCGGTCTATAACTTCGAGCAGGTCCCGCCCATCCCGGTCGCCGACCAGATGGGCAAGCACTGAGCCCATGGAAGCTCCGCTCCAACCTGGGGGCGACGGGCTCCGGCTCGTCGGCGACTCCGCCAACCGCGAGCGGGCGGAGCCGGACCGGCGCGTGGCGGCATGGCTTACCGTGCTGCTCGCCGGCTTGTTCTGCCTGAACACGGCTGGCGGCTGGGTCCGTCTCTCCGGGGCCGGGGTGGCCATTCCGCACTGGCCGGTGATCGAACTGGATGCCGGTCGCAAGACGCTGTTGCCACCATTCACCGAGGATGGCTGGCAGGCGGCGCATCAGGCGTGGGCGACGCATCAGGACGCGTTGCGGGCGAAGATCTCCGCGGGCGAGATCCATGGAGCTGCGCTTGGCCG
>JFJP01027627.1_pt1 | contig 10623 bp, 14 predicted proteins | sample 431651 | NCBI WGS metagenome assembly JFJP01 (sample SAMN02602958, study PRJNA72255) | Microbial mat metagenome, whole genome shotgun sequencing project. | biome: fresh water; feature: sink hole; material: water; isolation source: purple microbial (photo- and chemosynthetic) mats found in...
GATAGAAGGCTTCAGTAATTCTATCATTTGGTTGTCGTTCAGGTTATAACAGATCAATTCGAGGATTTCTTTGTCGTTCACGATTCCTAGAGCTCGGAAGAGAATCACCAAAGGGATATCTTCGTGGACGTATGGGACATTGCAAACTATGACCTGAAGAAAAAACGAAGAAAATTACAATATAGTCAAAATAGGAATAGGGAAAAATTAAAAAATTAAAAGAAATTAAACTAAAATTTTGCAAAAACAATCACCTGTTTAATCGTCTTATCATGCGACCTATTCAACAATTTGACCTGAAAAACATTGGGTTTATCATTCGACTTCTCCATTTGTGACCTAATCTCGGCAACCCAACTATATTTCGATGGTTGTTTCTTCTTGAAAACAAACACAAAATTGCTAGTCATTCTCTCTTGTGCTACAATAACCTTCTCCCCTCCATTAATAACAAAATATCCTCCTTCATCATACTCGCACTCCCCTGATTTAACCCTCTCTTCTTTATTCAGATTATGCAGTATGCAATACTCAGACCTCACCATAATAGGTACATTTCCTAAAGGAATCAAAGGTCTTCTCTCATTAAAAGTGACCTTTTCCTCGCCAGTGATATTATCGATTTCTATGATCTTTTGCCTCATATCAATGAATAATTTACTCTCATAGGTCAGATTCCTGATTCTAGCTTGATTAGGATATATATTGGTAGTTCTATTGTTTTTCTCATGAAAATTAGGGTTCTTATAGACATGCAGCTGCTCAAAACGAAACTCATATTTCAAGCTTCTTGCAGGTCTCTCAGCTCCTAATGTGTAATTTGGTTGGGGGGAGATCGTTATACACGAGTTTTCATCAACAACGTCTTGCATTATTTTACTCAGGAAATTATTAAAGGAAGAGATCTGCTGGGAGACCAGACCGTATTGTTGGAAGAAGGAACCGATTATCGCCCATGTGTCGTTTTGGGTGATCTCATTGGAATCTTCATCCTCGAGGAAGTAGCCCATGTAGTTCATTTGTGGTGCTTGGTTCCTTTTAAAAAATTTTCTATTATAATTTTAAGAAATTATAAGGGATTTTTGAATCAAAGAGGCTTTTTTAATTGGGAAAATCGAAAAAATGAAGAGCAAGATTTTTTTTAGCGATTTTTTTTTTTGAATTTTTGTGAGATTTTTTTAATAAATCTTATTATTTTGGACTCGTCTTGACAAAACTACAAAAATCAATGGATAAAAAGAATTCCCTGCCAGAAAATCAATAAGGTTTTTGAAAATTTGAGGCAATTTAAAGCGTAATGCCCATGTAAAGAAAGAAGAAAAAAGCAGATAAACAGAAGAAAAACACTCTATTTTTTTTTTTTTAATTATTGTTGTTTTATAATATTTGTAAAAAAAAGTAATAAAACTGCTTTCTCAAAGTGAAAAAAAATTAAAATAAAAAAAAATTGAAATAAAAAATGTTCAAATCCTTTCTTCTTTTCCTTTATTTTTTTCTTCTTTCCTTCACAAACTCAGAGAATAAAGAATTAAACCCTCAAATCTATTGGGGAACATATAAGCCTCACCTGATTTTCGCCATGACAGAAAGAACCCTCTCCCCCTTAACCGTAGGTTTTTTCTATTATAATCGTGTTTACGACATAGAAGATCATGAAGTTTTTCTTGCAAATGTTCGATATCGGTATAGATCAGATATTCATATCCGCTTTTTAGAGCATAATTCAATAGATTACGCATTAGAACACATCGAAGATTCTTTAAATCGTCTCTTTTGCGAAGTGAAGCTTCTAAAGGAGAAATTTTCGAATTTATCAAGCCAAAGTTGGATTGCCACAGTAAAAAACGAGTTTAGATATTCAGAAGATCTTGATGAAGCTGGATATCAAAGCAATTCAAACAAAATCTCCTTTGTTTTCTATTTGAATATCAGGAATTTAGTAGGAAGTGAGAAATTTACTGCGATTCGATTGAAAAAATATGAAAAAGATCAATATGTTGTTTTAGAAATTTTTGAAAGGAATTCTTCAAATTTTGAAGGAAAAATCAAAGGATTTCTTAGAATAGAGGCTTTTGAAGAAAAATGTTTCCAAACTCAAAGTTTTATTGATTTTCTGCGAATCGATGAGCAAAAAATCTGGGATATTGACAATATTTATTATAAAAATACAATGCAGTCAGAAGATTATCGTGCTTTCGAAAAAAACCCTGAATTTAAAAAAGAATTCTCTGAAATTCCTAACGATTCTAACGTTTTCTTCATGAATTTTTTCTTACAAAATAACTGCAAATACGTGATTTCTTACGATTCTTCACAAATTCCCACGAGTTTTGATGAGAAAAAATTCGAGGAATTATTGAAAGAAAAGAGAAATTCCTTCTATGACCAATTCTTCTTGAAATTCGCTGATGAAACCGTGGGTTTTGCAACCGAAAACTCATTGAAAAAGTTGAAACTTTCGATGTATTCATTCAGTAATCTCATCGGTGGTATTTCTCATTATTATGGTAAATTCAAAGAAATTAACAATATTTATGAGCATTCGTTCAAAGAGGTTTTTACAATGACGCCTTCGAGAACGAAATTCCCAAGGGGTTTTCTTTGGGATGAGGGTTTTCATCTATTGATTCTATGTAGATTTCATGAAGATTTGTGTAAGAAGATCATTGAGAATTGGTTAGGATTAATGGATATTAATGGATGGATCGCAAGGGAACAAATTCGCAATGAAGAAACTGCGTTTGGACTAGAAGAAAGGTTCATAGGACAGGATAATTATGAAGGGAATCCACCTACTTTGATCTTTCCAATATTATATTTAATGAAGAATTTAGAAAAATCCAAGAATTTAGAAAACTCCAAGAATTTTCTTCACAACTGCTTCAATAAATTGAAATTATGGTTCTTTTGGTTTCTTGAACAGCAAAATGATAGAGAAAAAACCGATTTCTTTGATGAATCTGAACTTTTCTCTGAGAAACTGAGCTTCAGATGGCATTGTAAAGGAAATTGTCATAATGGCAATTTCCTTGGCTCCGGTTTAGATGATTTTCCTCGTCAAACTGCTGGAACCTGGTCGAAATCGCATTTAGATATGCATACATGGCTTTTATTCTTTGCTGAATCTTTAATGAAAATCTCGAAGTTTTTGAATTATTCAGATGAAGAAACACTTGAATATCAAAGCATTTTTCACAGTTTATCAGCGAAACTTCAAGAAGAATTCTTCGATACTTCTGATAAAATCTTCAAAGATGTGGTTTCTGAAGCTTATAACCCCCGAAACAAAGCTTTTAACAACAATATAGGCTATATAAACCTCTTTCCTTTATTGTTCGGTTATGTGGAAAAAAACTCGCAGATTCTTCAAGAATATCTAAGAATTCTAACAGATCCAAATCAATTATGGAGTGATTTCGGGATAAGGTCTCTTTCAATAAGCTCAAGATTCTTTGGAACTGGAGATAATTATTGGAGAGGTCCTATATGGATTCCTTTGAATTATTTGATTTTGAGGGCTTTGAAGAATTTCTACTATGATAATGAAGAAGTGAAAAGGATCTATGGGAGATTGAGAGAGAATATTGTGAATAATATGGTGAAGAACTTCGAATACAGTGGACATGTATGGGAGAATTATAATGCTATTGATGGGGCCGGACAAAGGGAGATTGGGTTCTGCGGATGGTCGGCGTTGATCACCTTGATCATAAAAGAAGAATATTTTTGAATTAAATTTATTTTGAAGTATTTTTTATTAGATTTTGTGCAAAAATGGAAAAATCAAGATAATTATTTAAATGTTTAAAAATTTTCTTCGAAGAAAAAAAAAACTTGAAATTTCAAGAATACTGTATAAAAAACAAGAAAATAAATCAAAAATTATTATAGATTTAAAAGAAATTTTGGAATGATTCCTGGTGAAAATCTTGTTTTTTCCTCTGCAAAATTCGAGCCTTTCAAAGTTTTCCACAGTAATTGTGCACAAACGAATGTACTGAACCCTGATTCTAATTTTAATAAAAACGATGAAATTTTAAAGAATCAATTGTTGAAAAAGAAGGAAAAATACTCAATAGATTGTCCGTTGTGCAAATCGAAGGTAATGCCTTTCCGAATTGACTTTCATAGTATAATTTTCGTTTGTGTGAACAAAGAGGTAAATTATTTTATATATCTTTTGGATTTATTGAAGTCTGCACAAAATTTTACTTCAATACATAGTAGAAAAAATTCTTTTATGTCTTTTAATTCATTTGTTATTTTTTTGAAAATAGTGTTTTTTCCCGTTTAATGAGAATGTGAAGGAGTTTCAATGCAGTAGTAAAGAAATGAAGAAAAAATCAGTTCAAATCAAAGAAAAATTTGATAAAAATCAGATAAATAAAGAGGAGAAGACTGTGAAATTAGAAGAAACCAAAACCACTTTAATGACAGTAGATTCTTTGAGTTTTCCCTGAACTTGGATTTGAACATTAAATAAACATCTATACATAGGATTTTTTTCTTGTTTATCTAATATTTTTTTATATTATTAATTTAAGAACAAACTTAAACTCGATAAAAACTCGAAAAGAACCTTCAAATTGTAAAAAATCATCAAATTGTTGAAAAAAAACAAATATAAAAAAAAAAAAAAAAAAAAGATATTAAAAAAAAAATTCATCTGTTCAAATGAAACCCTTATTATTGCGAGGTCATGAAAAGCCAATCAACGTTGTTAAATTCAACTTAGACGGTGATTTGTTTTTCACGGGTTCTTCTGACAGACGAGTGAACCTTTGGGCATCTTATACCGGGGAGAGAATAGGTTCATATTTCTGCAGTTCAGCAGTGAAAAGTCTTGATGTGACTCATGATTCGAAATACATGGTGAGTGCCAGTTTGAATGGGACATTAGAGTTTTGGGAGGTTGCCACCGGGAAATTGTATGGTTCTTTAAAGAAATATGCCAAATCTAAATATGTGGAGTTTTCGATGGGGAATCAGTATTTGGTTGTGGTGTTTGAGATGTACGGATCAGGTGAAAATGAAGTGAAGATTTACGAGTTCAAAAAGCTTATGGAGGAATTGGGGAAGAAGAATGAGATAGATGATTCCAATGATTTGAGTTATCGAAATTTTTTAGTACCAGGCAAGAAATTATCACAAGTAATATATTGATATGAAATTAAGGAAATATAAGTGGTTTGTATATAAAGATCAGCTGGACTTTCATGAATGAAAGCCTTATTGCTTCAACTGATGATGGATTTTTGATCAATTTCTCCTTAGAAGGTTCATTAAAAATCTAATTAATTAATCAGAAAATATATTTTTTTATGGAGTTTTGGATAAATAACATATTTTTTAATAATCTTTGTGAATAAATAGGGAAAACTATTCAACAGGAAGCTTTTCATGATGGTGAAATCAATAGTTTTTCAATGGCTAAAGACTTCTCCTTATTATTAACTGCTGCAAAAGACGGTGGGAAGCTATTGGACCCTAAGACTTTTAAACTATTACGTGTTTTCAAACAAGAGTTCCCAATGAACAGCTCAGCAATTTCTCCTTTAATCGTGGATAAAACCAATCCTAAATTCCACGGACTTATTGGAGGAGGTATTCCTGCAAGAATGGCAGCTAAAACAAAGGTTTTTATCAATAATATTATTAATTTTTATAAAATTTTGACCGTTTTTTTTTTAAAATTCAAATGAAAAATGAAAAAAATCTAAAAATGTATCATTTTATCATATTTTAGCAAGGAGGTTTCGAAATTCATTTGGTAAATCTTATGTATGAAGAGGAGATCGGGACTATTTCAGGACATTTCGGACCAGTGAATTCAATCGCATTTTTCCAGGATGGAAGAGGTTTCGTGAGCGGGGGAGAAGAAGGTGTTACTAGGATATTTCGATTTGATAAAAGCTATTTTGAAAGCAAGGTTTTTGAATAAGAAAATTAAAGACAAAAATGAAAAATAATTAAATAATTGTTTTTTTACAAAAATAACTAATTTTTAAACTTTTTTTACAATTCAATAAATAAACAAAATAATGAGCCAGTTTTGCAATTTTTGCAAAGAAGAAATCAATGAAAATACATTCGTTTCAGCTGATAATGACAATTTTTATCACATCAACCATTTTATTTGTTGCGATTGCGGTTAGTTAGTTCTTTTATAAATTTCATTTACGTTAAAAACTCAAAATTTCTTCATAAATTCCATTAAAAATTGACAAAAGGCATCAATCTTTCCGAATTGGCTTATTTTGAAAAAGACAAAAAAGTGTACTGTCAAAACGATTTTCATAAGCATTTTTCTCCGGTTTGCCGTTTCTGCAATGAATTTATCAAAGAACAATACATTTCAGCTCTGGGTTTTTCTTTTCATAAAGAGCATTTCAAATGCATAGAGTGTTCAAAGCCTTTGTTAAGTAAATTGGAAAGATTTTTTTTGAATTTTATTTAATTTTCATTGAATTTTCATTGAATTTTCATTGAATTTTCATTGAATTTTCATTGAATTTTCATTGAATTTTCATTGATTTCTTTGAAATTTTAGCGAAATTCTTTAGAAAAGATGAACAATATTATTGTGAGAATTGTTATTCTGAGACAAAAGCGAAGATTTGTTTTGCTTGTTCGAAGCCAATTCTCGATAATATAATAAATGCCCTGAATAAACATTGGCATAGCTCATGTTTTATTTGCAAAAGGTGCAATGAAAACATAAATAACCAGTCTTTCACGATAAACAATGAGAGTTTATATCATGTTTTGTGTTATAAAGAAGAATTCTTCGAAAAATGCTTTCTTTGTAAAAAATTCTGCGAAAATGAATATTATCAGGCTGAAGGAAAGGTTTCTCATTTGATATATTAAAGAGATTTTATTGAAGAATTATGAAGTGTTTGCATCAGGAATGCATGAATGATTATTTAGAGTATCAGAAAAGAAATGAAGTGAAAGATTTAGAAGAGAAAGAAGAAGAGAAAATCGTGATGGAAAATGAAAATAATAGGAATTGTGAAGAAGAGGAGAAAAGAAATGGTAATTTTTTAGAAAAAATTAAAGAAGTTTATTTGAAACAGAAGAAAATAATGTGATAAACAACGAATTGAATGAAAAAGCTGATGAAAAAACAGAAGAAAATAATGTGATAAACAACGAATTGAATGAAAAAGATGAAAAAGCTGGTGAAAACTTGGTTAATGATAAAAACTCTCAGAAAATTGATGAAATTCGAAAAGAAATCGAAAGGATAAAAGATCAGCAGATTCATGAAAGAAAGAAAAAACGTGAAGAAAAAGAAAAAAAGGAAGAGGAGTTTTATTTGAATAAAAAGAAAAACGTTAAAAAAGAACAAGAAATTTCAAATGAAGCCTCATTAATAAATTTCTTCGCCTATGAACTTTTAATACAAGAAGCTTTATTGCCTAAATACGTAGATTTATCAAAAAAGGAGGTATTTTATGTTTTTGAGAATAAAATCATTTCGGAAAAAAAATGAAATAAAGGTTTATTTATCAGATGATGAGTTCCAAACGGTTTTCAAAATGAATAAATCTCAATTTAGCTCGCTTCCAAAATGGCGGCAAGTAGATCTTAAAAAGAAAAACAAGCTATTTTAAATTTTTTACCATAACAAAAAAAATATAAATAATTTTATAAAAAATAAAAACAGTTTTTTTTCTTAATTTTTATAAAACATTTTTTTTATAAATCAAAAATATTAAAAAAACTGTCAAACAAGCAATAACTAAAAATGAGCCTCACTTATATCCTTCACGACCCTGTTCGAACTCTCAGTATGGAGACCTATGTTTCTGGTCGAGACAGGTCTATTTGTTTTTTACAATTAAAAGACTTTCTCTTAAAATAAAAGGCCTCTTTATTTCAAACGTCCTTTGGTAACGAATTTACAAGAAGCTCCTGTCCAAATAAACCAACCCCCTCTCAAAGAAGAATTTAATGAACAAGGCTCCATAAAAGAGGAAGAAAAACTGCTGATAGAGCCGAAGACAAAAACTGTGCTCATACAAACAGATTTTAGAGAGTCTGAAGCACAAACTGACCCTTATACACCTGATTATGTGGTCAGAGAAGGAGAAACACCTGAGGTTCTTTTACTGAAACATTTGAAATATGGAGTGGGATTGCCTGCTAGTATTGATGAATTGGATCTGATTGAACAGAGCAGGGAGAAGGCTTGGTTTGAAAACGGATTGCCACCGATATCGGATGAAGCGAGCTTCACACTGAGGAGGAGATTAATGGAAGATCAGGAGGTCAGGGAATGGAACAAGAAAGAAAATGAGATTAAAAGGTTTATTTTTTTTTATTAATTTTGTTTATTTTGGCAAATTTGCAATTTTTTTACTATTTTTGCAAATGTTGCCAATTATTTTTGCAAATCAATTATTTTTGACAATTTGTTATCAAAATTATATGAAGAGTTCAAAATGAGAAACTGTATTTGCTGCAAAGTGCTTTGATTGAAAGAGAAAAAGATGCTGAGGAGAAAAATGCGCAAAGAATCGAAGAAATTAAGATTAAGAAGACCGAGCAAAAGAATAGATTGATCGCCAAAATACAAAGAAGGAAAATCAAAGGTTTTTTTTGAATTTTTTTCAAATTTACCTCAAACAAACAAAAAAGTACTGAGAAAATTGATTAAAAGAAGAAAAGAAATTGATGATGATAAAAGAAAAAGAGAGATAATTGAAGAATATGCTAATTTTGGTTCAAAAGTATAAATTAATTCTAAGAGTTTATTTGATTTATAATGAAAGGTTTATGCTGGAATAACAAGAGAAGGCTTATCATTGGATAAAATCGCTAATAAATATGAGGTTCAGCCAATAGCTTTGACAACATATAAAGGTTTTTTATTATTTATTTTTAATGAAACTAATGAATTTTTATAATTTGTAATTAATTTTATTGGTTTTAATAATTTTTTAATTGATATTTTTGTTGATAAAATGCAGGAATCACGGATTTAAGCAATTCTTTGAACCCAATTTACTTTGAAACAAAAATAAACGTGAAGAAAATCCAGGATGCGATCTTATCGAAATACGCCCGAAGAGTATTATATAATAAGCGCTAAATATTTTCCTTAATAACTTTCTTAATTTATGATATTTTCATTCTACTTTTACAGGAAATCTTCCATAAAGGCGAATTGAAGAAAGCCCAAGAAGAAATCGATGGCAAGCGAGCTAAAAAGAAAAAAGTTGAAGAAGATGTAAAGGAATTCCGGAAATACTCTTTGAGTCGCATGAGAGTTCGTCCAAAAACTCCAGTCTATCGTTATGAGTAAAATTCTTCTTTGATTGATTTTTAGCATTTCTTCATTAAATTTCTCCATAAAAGCAATGATTTTGATACAATAGAAAATTACAAGGAAAAAGCTGAGAAATTCCAATTGTTTGAGAAACGGGAACTAGCAGTGATTTTGTTGCAAAGGCTTTTGAAAGGCCGAGCTACACAGAATATCATGTATGAAGGCAAAGAAAAAAGATTGGCTTTGATTGAAGAATTGTTGACTGTTGCGAAGATTCCTGATCTACCAGAAAATGAAAAAGAAGAGATTCTTTTGGCACAACATGAAGAAAAGGTGAAGAATGCGTTGATGGAAGGGATTCAAGGGGAAATTATGGTAGAAACTATGGATATTTTGGCGAAAGAAATGTTGAGATTACAACAAGTTGAATTTTAATTGGTTTTTTTATGATTTTCAATGATTTTTAAAGGAAAAAAGAATTTCAGAAATGGTGGAGAAAGCTGAAAAAGATAGAAAGATTAGAGAAATCGAAGAAAGTGGCAGAAGACAAGCAGAAGAAACGCTCAGGGAAAGAGAGGATGTGCTGTATAATGAGATGATCAGGCTGCATCAAGGGACTGTTGATAATTATTTGTCATGGATCATGAACAATACAGTTGAAAAAGGTATTTTTTTTAAATTGTTGAAAAATTCTTTGAATTTCTTCTTTAATTTTTATTTGAAAGCTTCAACAAGACAAGCGATTATCATGTCCAAATTGAGAAAGGATAAAATGAGTAAAGCAGTGGAAAATGTTGAAAGAAAGTTCAATAATCATGAGACTATTATAAAGGATTTGGTTTCTTCGTTTTTGGTTCCGAATATTGAAAGAACTAAAATTCAGAAAAAAAGTAAAATAATGTTTATTTCACAAATGAATAAAAATGGAATTTTTTTGAATTGTATCTGAAATGGATTTTTTAGTCGAATTGGAAGAAAAAAGGTTCACAGAAGCTGCGAAGAAGTCGATGAATCACACTTTGGCACAAATGACCAATAAATTGAATGAATAAACTAAACGATTTTAAGTTTTTTATTTGTACAAAAATGTAATAAGAAAAATTAAATAAAAAAATTATAGAAAAAAAAATGAAAAATGACGAAAAAAAATTCTTTTTTTTCTTAATTTTGAAAAAAAAATTATAATCATTTTGTTTTAAATTAAATTAAAGTTTTTTCATCTCCTTTCAAAATTGGCAATGTGTTTCTAAATTTAAACGAAGAAAAGTTAAAATAATCATAGCGTGTGGGCTCCTTTATCTTTTCGACATATTTGAATGCCTTCTTTTCAATCTCATCTAAATTCT
>JFJP01027628.1_pt1 | contig 10623 bp, 13 predicted proteins | sample 431651 | NCBI WGS metagenome assembly JFJP01 (sample SAMN02602958, study PRJNA72255) | Microbial mat metagenome, whole genome shotgun sequencing project. | biome: fresh water; feature: sink hole; material: water; isolation source: purple microbial (photo- and chemosynthetic) mats found in...
TTTTTTTAATATTTGAAAGTTCATTTGAGATCAAAACAAAATTTGGTTGTGAATTTTATTTTTTTACTGTTTCTATCATCATAATCCTATTTTTTTTTAAGAAAATAAGAAAAAAATCAATACTTTTAATTAAACCTTTATTATTTACAAAATAAAAATATTTTTTTTTTATTAAAACCTTTAATGAAATTATTTAAATGGAAGCATTCAAAATCTCCAAGCAAAGAAGCTGATTCCGAATTAAATAAAAATCCAGAAAAAAAACATAAAAAATCTTTTTTCAGGAGATTTTACACAACAGTTTTTTTGAAATCGGAAGTTCATCAAATCATCAAGCAAAATACCCAAGATTGTCCTCTTAATCAAGAAGAAACAAATGATTTGATTCTTTTTTATTTATTGCAAATGAATAAACTCAATTTATTCCACACTCAACCTCAAAATCTGCATCAAATCAATGAAAACAAATTTATCACCTCTATAATGAAAGAATTAAATAATGAGAATATCGATTTAAAAGAGCTGTCATTACTGTGTATAGAAGGAATACCTTTTAAATGCAAAATAATAAGACCTATTTGTTGGAAGCTGTTGCTGAATTATTTGCCATCAAAAAAGAACGAATGGAAAGAAACTCTTGAACTTAAAAAAATATTATATGAAAATTATGTTGATTTGAGCTTTTCCTCTATGAATAGAAGCAATAAAAACAGTTTTTCAACGTCTCCAAATCCAAACATTCAAAAGGATATACTTTTTCTAAGTTGCAACAAAAATGAACACCCTTTAAGTGTAGAAAAAACTAGCAATTGGAATCATTTTTTCTCGGATCAAAAGCTATGGGACGAAATCGAAAAAGATGTAAATAGAACGAGAAATAATCATCTGTTTTTTTCCGAAATCAATTTCAATAATGAGTTTTTTCTATACCCTAATTTATCTCAAAAAACGAAAGAAAATACAAATAATTTTGAAACCCATTATATCACAATTAATCGTTTATTGTATGTATTTGCAAAACAAAATCCAGAGCTGAAATATGTGCAAGGGATGAATGAAATTATTGCAGCACTTTATTATTGTTTTTCTCATGATGAAAACAGTTTTTTTAAAAGAAATTGTGAAACTGATACTTATTTCTGCTTTGAAAAAATCATGCAAGAAATAAAAGAAAATTTTATTTGTGGAAATGATAAAAAACTTGACGAAATCGAAAAAAGAACTAAACAATTCAGTGAGTTCTTAAAAAAAACTGATTTAAAATTATGGTATCATTTAAAAAAGAACAATATAGGTCCTGAATTTTATTTTAATAAATGGATGATTTCAATGTTGACACAAGAATTTCAGTTAGATGATATTTTAAGTATTTGGGATTCAGTTATTTCTAGTAAAAATATGTTGGAATATGTGATTTATTTATCGACTGCAATATTATTTTGCATGAGAGATCAATTGATTTGTTCGGATTTTTCGAAAATAATGGAGTTATTGCAAAATACATCCAAATTAGATATAAAATCAATATTAATATATTCCAACAACATTTTTAAAGAATTTGAAATTGAGAAATAAAAAAAATAATTGTTTTTATTCTGCATAATTAATAAAATAATAAATCAATTTATATGCTAAATTGCAAAAGAAAATCGACTTTTTTGAATTAAGATTTTTTTAAAATTTAAACAAAAAGTTTAGATTTAAAATTAATTAAATTTTGCTTTAATCAGTTAGTGTTTAAAGCGTCAATCTTATTTTCTGGAACATAAGTAAAATTTGAAAATTCTTTTTCATATTGTTCCACAATGTTGGATCCATATTTATCCACAGCAGAGTTTATAGCATCTAAATGAAATTTGATCCATTAATAATTTTTTATTTTAATATTACCTTCTTTTGTGAATTCCTCATCAAAATTATTAGTATCAAGAGAACTTTTCAATTGAGGTTTAAATGGGGTTTCAATCTTGAACAATCATTTTTATATACATTGCCATTCTGGAAACTATAATATTATACCTGCTTTTTGTAAACTCTTTCCCAATCAACATTTTTGAACCAAGCATGGCTTTTAATTTCAGCAGCATCATTTTTACTTCCCAATCTAGTATGAGGGTCTTTTTTCATTAACTATAAAATTCTAATAAAATATTATTGTCCAATAAAGAAAAAAAAGAAACCTGTTTAATAAAATCCTTGGCTTCTTCTGTCATTTCAATTTTTGAAGGAAACTTAACTTCTCCTTCTTTGATTAATTGAAACATTATGTTTTGATTTTGATGGTAAAAAGGAGGTATCCCCACTAATAATTCATATCTAATTTATTTTAAATTATTGTATTCTAATTAAAAACGAAACAAAAAAAACGTTAAAATTCCAAGACTCCACCAATCTGTTGGCTTTCCATGTCCTGCGCAAGTGAGGATTTCAGGAGCTAAATATTCTGGTGTTCCAACAAAAGTTGTTGCAGTTGATTGTCCTACATATTTGGCTAAACCAAAATCTGTGATTCTAATGTGTCCATCATCATCTATCAAAATGTTTTCAGGCTTTAAATCTCGGTAAATGATATCCTTGTCATGCAAATATTCGAACGCCAAAATTATTTCGCTGATATAAAATTTTGCTTGATTTTCTGAAAATCTCCGGATTTTTTTCAAATGTTGAAATAATTCACCGCCTCTTATAAATTCCATCACCAAAAAGATTTTCTCACTTGTTTGGAATGCAAACTCCAAATTTACGAGAAAAGGATGTTGAACCTAATTTAAACATAATTAAAACTCTGAAATTTCTTTATAAGACATATTCTAAAATTCTTCTCTCGGTTTTTATATGTTCGATCTGATCTTTTTCAATTACATCTTTTTTCCTTATAGATTTGAGAGCGTATAATCCTTTTGTGTCTTTTTTTTCAACCAACATTACCTATTTTGTTTATTCAAAAATCTTTTGTTTATAAAAAATTCACCTTTCCGAAGGCTCCTCTCCCCAAAACTCTTATCAAATTAAAATCATATATTGAAATATCAAGTCCTTAAAAAAATAAGAAAAATCTTTTCATATTTGGAAACCTTTGGATTTTGAAAAAAGCAGATTATCTTTTGATATTGACATCTCTCTTGTTGTATCTCTCATTGTTTTTTCATGAACCGCCTGCATAATTTCAATTTAAAAATATGGTTATAATATCATTTTTTCTTATTACTTTGTATGTCTTCTCATCAACATACTTCAATCATAAAAAATGTAAAAAAAAAAATATGAAAACATATTGTAAAGAGAAAAAAACTGTAGGGGTGTCTTTTGGTCTTCTGCATATGCTTTTTTTAACATCAAATTTGGTCGTTGTAATGTTAATCAAATTCAATTCATCTTTGTAATAAAAAGCCAAATATTTTTTCTGAGTTTTTTCAATATAAGCTTTGGTCAATACCTCTAGAATTAGTTCCCTCCTTCAAAAATTCATTAAAATTTGGTAAAATTATAAAGAAAAATAACTTTTCATTGCTGGAATATCGATAATCATATTCGCTTGGAACGTGAATTACAAATTCCGAACTAGTTTTTGAAATAGATACTGCACTAACTTTCTCAATAGGAATTTTTCTTCGTATCCGATTAAAGCTTGACATTTTGGAGATCAAATCAGAGAAAAGTCCAGGCAATGTCAAATTATAAATATAACTACCTGTTAACAAAAAAATCCTTTCTTGTTTTTTGCCTTTATAGTTGTATTTAAACACAATTGATGATAAAAGAATTTTTTCTATTGATAATATGATGAAATAACAAAAGAACAATGTGATTGAACCTGAAGGATTTAAGGATTTAATAACTTCTTTATCAGAAGACAACTTCATTTCATCGTAATATTCATCAACTTTTTCCATTAGGTTCAGAAATAATAAAGGGACTAATTAATTTTGATATTTTAAACAATTAAACAAAAAAATTTTATTGTCTGAACAAATTAACAATGAGAAAAATTTAAGAATTTGGAAAATGATAAAATAAATAAATTTTTTGTCAATATAAATGAAAAATAATTGAAAAGGAGAAATAATTCATTAGATTTGATATCATATTCTTATTTAATAAATAATTGCATTTTAATTTGATTTTCTTCTGCCTTTAATTTTTTCTTTTAGAATTCTTTTTTTTTAAGAATGATTAATGGAGCTTTAAATCTTTTTTTTTCTTAGAATAATTTTTAAAAAAGTTTATAGAAACTTTATCCATCTTGATAAAAGCTATTTAATGGATGTTTGCAAGTTATTTATTCTTATTTTCAGAATAAAAAAAATATTATGAAAAATTTTTAAAAAAATATTTCAAACAAATTTTAAAAAATAAAAAAAATTTAAAGAACAAATAAATTCATTGAAATCTTATAAATTTTTTTTGAAAACTTTGCCATAAATGAAATCGATTTTTTGCAATGCATAAATTCTTCCAAACATGCAAAAGAAAGTAATTATGAATTGCAAATAATATGATGGAACAGTCAAAATATTTCTATCATGAAATCTCCAAGCCATAAATCCTCTCATAATATGAACAAAATCACCTATTAATAAAAGATTCAATAACAAAACCACCCCTTTCTTTTTAAAATTTTGTATTTCTTCTGCATGAGTTTTTTCTGTCAAATAGTAAAACATTCCAAAATGAATTATCCCAAACACTATCATCATAAATCCCAGAAAAATCATTGCAATGTCAGTATATTTATTTGAAGAAATGAAAAAATTGCCTGAAAAAACTCTAGGGAAGAACATCATATAACTGCAAGAATTATTTCGATAAAAAGAGGCTCAAAAAATTTATAAAATAAAAAAAGAAGGGTAGGGAAGTCCATCAAAAAATAGATTTGAATTTTTGGTGAAATTATTTTTTTTAATGAATAATTAAATTTTAGTCGATTTTTTTTTGTACTTCTAATTTTAAAACTTTCAAAAAATGCAAAAACAAAAACACAAAAAAAATTAACTAAAAAAATCTAAGATTTACAGAAAAATTCATATTTAAATAAAAACATTTGAATTTCAATCCAAACATTTTAAAATTTTTTTCAAATGACTTCAAAAGAAGAAGAGTCAAATCAAATCACATTGAATGTGAATTTTACAAGCGAACGTGAAGAAATTAAAAAGCAAGGCCTCCTTTCAAATTTTCTGGGTGAAGAATTATCGAAATATCAAAATCTAGAAGAAGAAGAAAAAAAGGAAGAAAAAAATTCATCAGATGATGAAGATGACATTTCTCCTATCAAGACATCAACCAACAACTTTTTTTCCAACGATGAGGAAGATGATGAAGAAAGAAGATATAATTTGCAGTTAAAAGAAAATAAGCTTAAGAATCAAATTCAAACTATTGGTCAAAAGCTCAAGTACATAGAAGAAAAGGATTCTGATATTCAAAATTCATCGAAATTTAATAAAGAAATTTTGGAGATGCAAAAAAAACTAGAGCTTTTAGAAAAAGAATCAAAAGAAATAGCTAAAATGAAACAATATTTCGCTGAAAAACAGAATAAAATCAATGATCAAGTGAAAGAAGCATTATCCCCTGTTAGTAAAATCAATGAATTTGAAAGAAAAATTAAATCAGGAAAACGAAAAATTTACATAAATAAAATTTGGTTGAGAATTTTAGATTTAAAGCTAAAACTTTCTGCACAAAAAATTAATGATTCCTCGAAAATTTCAGATGAACATGTAATGGATAAACTCGATTGTGATTCATATCTTTTTACTTCAATGGTGCTTGAATATTTGATTTTATTTCTTGTGTTCGTTATTTTCTATGGATTGATCGCAGCACCGCTTTTACTCCTAGTGACCATAATGACTTTGATTTTTCACCCAATTTTGGTGATTTTCCGTTGCAGTTCCTGTGATAGTTTCAAGAATACACTCGCAACAGCCTGGAAATATATTAAACAGATTTTTTTTGTTTATGGACAATTAACATTGATTTTTTTCTTCTTCGGTATCCTTTTTTTTCCAGGAGTTTTGGTCTTATTAACTCAAATTATTTGCATTCATTTGCTGGGCAATCAATCATTTTCAGGGGGAATTGATTCTAATTGGTTATTATGTTTAAAAATCTTAATGGTGATATTTTTTTTCTTTATGAGCATGAAAGAAGTTTCATCAGCTTTAGATGCGATCACATACTTTTATAAAAAAAGTATCGAAGAAAGCCTCGGTGTTTTGTTCCCGATCAGAATATTACCTCAGTTATTTCAAATAGGTATGTGTTTCTGGTTCTGTTACATTAATATTTATTTGATTGCGCAGGTCGATGACACAGCTAGTTTAATACAAAACTTCGCTGCGCTTGCAATTGTGCTTGAATTTGATAATTTTGTGATGGAATTTTTGAGATATATGAAATTTTACACATTATATAAGAAATTCATTGAAATTTTTGGAGATGTGCTTAATCATAAATCCGAAAAAAAGATGATCAAAGAGAATAAAAAAAATAAACTCGAAGAATATAAAAACAACTTAAAGGAATATGAAAATATTTTAAATGATTTGAGGAAAAATAAACAAAATGCGGCTGAATTTAATCCAGTGACTGATGTAAAAGATGCGAAAAATAAAATTGAAAGACTTAAAAAAAAAAATGCTAATCTTGGGGCTTCAAATCCAAACGAAAATAATGTAAAAAATGAGAATGTTAGTGATTTTTTAAAAATAATGAATGAGATATTTACAGAAAACGTGAGCAAAAAAGTTATAACTCGTTTAGGCAAGCAGAGCTCCTTGAAAACTTTGTTAAAAAAAGATGAATTCCCGATTGATGAGAAATATAATTTGGACAGGAAAGAAAAATTGATTTTTAATATCTTTGGATTTTTGGTGGTGTTTTCTGGAATATTAACGATAACTCTTATTTTCTATGAAGTTTAAGCCAATTTCAAATTTTTAGCAAGCTGCCTAAACAAATAAACAGTTTTTTTTTCATTTTTTCTCTCTAAATTTTACAAAACAACTTAAAAAAAAAAGATTTTCCCTTTTTTATATAATGCTACATAATTTTTAAAATTTTATTTAATATAAAAATTGCTTTTAAATGCAAAAACTATTTTGCATTTAAATGCAAAACTTTGCATTTTTATTGAAAGAAAACTGAAAATATATAATAATTTAACCCTTTTCAGCTTCTGTCTTTTCTGTTATTTTTTTTGTTGTTGTTGAAGGAATGCGAAATTTTGAGACATTCTCACCAATCCTATTTGGATATTTTCTTAAATTTATTTTGTGTTTATCATTTTTGGCATGTCTCGATAATTGTCCGTATCTTTGCAGAGTCTTGTTTTAAAAGAACTAAAAATCACAACTCCCCAAGCCAAAATCACAACTTTTATTGAATTATTTGCTTGTTCTTTAGCTGATGTTCATAAAGAAACCAATAAGATAAAGTTTCGAAAGATAGGTGAGATGCGCAAGAGAATGAATTCAAGAAACGTGAGGTTCAAACCGCTCATATGGAAATTAAAGGTAGTTATTTGAAGTTTGTGTTCCATAAGAATTACGAGAATGCTTTGAACCCATTTAATCAAATCAGGTTTGTTAATATTTCAATAAAAGCCAATAATCAACCAATTTATAATTTTTTGGTTGAAGGAACGAATACTTTCAAAGTAGGTGAATTGAGATTAAAAGAAAGCAGTTTTCTTGAATGGGATGACTCTTCCAATTTAAATAAAAAGGATAGTTCTTTGAATTTTCTTGAGCTGAATTATAGTTATAAAACCTTACTTATCTAGTTTTTGATGAAAAAAATTCAAAAAAATATAAAGAGTTATAGCTTGAAAAAAAAGAAGCTGTAAAAAAAGAAAATTGATCAAGCTCAAAGATTGAAGATTCAAATGGATCAAATTTGGTTTTATGGGCCCTATTCGTTGAAATTACAAGAAAAAACTCAAAAGACAATTGAAATGGATGATTTCTTGACGTTAAAAGATTTGAAAGCAGATCTCCAACGAATGTCAAAAACAAGAAATTTATTAAAGGAGGGCTTATTCTTAGACAAGAACATGAAAATCTTCATAAAGTCTATTGGAAAATGAAACTCTTTGCAAAATTCAGCAAAATTTCAATGATCTAATTTTCCTTGCATCTCTTAATTTCTTTTTGACTTTTAGTAAGGTTTGTACCCCAAAATTTTGAAAGCATTTGGATGTTGAAAAAATAAGGGGTTTTTTATTGTAATTGGGTTTTTTATAAAAATAAATTTATTGCAATTTTTAATAAAAATCCTTAAAAATAAATAATCAATTTCAAAGAATTAGAAGTATTAATTTTACTACGCCAAACTCAAAATCCAAAATAATTTAAAAAAAATCAAAAAAAAAAATGAATGAGCCAAATTAGTAAAAAGATCTATTTTTTCTTTAAAAAACAATTGTCATTTGTTTGTAGTGATTATCTTTTCAAAATTCTTTTGATAGGAGACGCTGCTGTTGGAAAATCCAGTGTCCTTTTAAAATATACAGTGATTGAATTGAAGAATTTTTCACCCTTTTAAAACCTTTTAAATTAATTTCTTTTAGGACAATACATTTCAAGATTCTTATATGAGTACCATTGGTGTTGACTTTAAGATAAAAGGGACTTTTGTGGACAACAAATCAGTCAAACTACAAATAGTTTTTAGTTTTATGTTGATAAAGTTCTTATAAAATTATTTAAAAAGTGGGATACTGCAGGGCAAGAAAGGTTTAAAACTATAACAAGCACTTATTATAGAGGTTTATTATTGATAAAAAACCATTCAAACCTCTAAATAGGGTCTCAAGGAATTATTCTTATGTTTGATATAACAGATGTGAATTCTTTTAAAAATTTGGATATTTGGATTCATGAGATAAAAGCGTATTAAAAAATAAAAAATTGAAAAAATGAGTTAAATTTGAATTAGAAATGCAGACAATGAAACTGTAAAGTTGTTGATTGGGAATAAATCAGATTTGGAATCAAAAAGACAAATTGATTTCGATACTGCTACTTCTTTTGCCAGTCAAAACCAAATGAAATATTTTGAAACTTCTGCTAAAACCGGACAAAATGTTGAGGAGATTTTTTCTTTTTTGGGAAGAGAAATTAAGAATTTCTTTGTTGCGTCCCCAGAAAATGGTAGTAAAATTTTTTTTAAATCGGAAATAATTATTAAAATAATATATTTTCAAATAGAAACAAAAAACAATAAAACTTTAAAAGACACTAAAGATTCAACTTCATTACTTCAACAAGAAAAGTTAAAAAATAATTGTTTTTAATATTTTTTTTAAGTATAATTCTTTTTAAAAAAAGGAAAGAAGGATGTTGCTAAGGAAAACTTCTCTCTTGTTTTAAGAAATAATCAGAAAACAAAAAATATTTAATAAGCTTATAAATTCTAATTTTTTTTTTTTTTTTAAAACTTAAAAAATAAAAACCTTATTAATATATATTTCCTCAGAAGTGAGACTTTCCTGCCCATGAAATAACTCCTTCTTTTGCCATTTGGTTCATTATTTCTCGAGCTGGGCATTTTCTGACTCCTTTTGAATCATAATCCTGCGCTTTGGTTGTTAAGAACTGTCCATCATATGCTGGAATATCACCACCTCTCTAAAAAAAAATAAAAAAAAATAACTACAATTTAAATAAAACAATTACATTTTTTGGTCCCATTGAATTATTATCTTTTCTGGTTTTGAACGGTTTATAAGTCGCATTTGATGTACTTTCTCCAATAAAAGGGAAATCAGGACTCAAAGGTGATCTAAAAGTTCCATATCTTGCATTATTAAGTAGTTTATCTTCATCAGCATTTTTTTCCGTTGGTTTTCCTTGGTAATTGTCCCTATACATAGTTCTTGAAATAAACGGCAAGTCTTTGATAATAGTCGGATGGAAAGGTGGTTTTAAATTAGAAGAAGGATTCGAGCCCCAATTTAAATAAGTCATTCTATATGAAGAATAACCATCGAAAGGCAAAAAATTATTGGTATCTTTGGCTTTGATTGGTTCTAGTTGTGATGATAATGGGGGAGTCTTATAATCATGTTTATGAGTAGTCATCAAGTCAATAGGCTGATTATTGTAATAACTATCGAAGAAGTTACCCTTGAGTAAAGGTTGGCAATCATGACACATACTCTGTTTGTAATTATTTTGATATTCGGATCCTGCACCTTTCTTATAATCAACCACTAAATTGCTTTTCGGGCATTTACAACGACCACAAATACATTTTCCACAAACGCAATTGCCTAATAATTAAGTTTTTTTAGTCTCAAATAGAAAAAAAAATGGTTTCTACCTCCTAAATGATTGAAATAAGGTCTGTTTTTTTCGACTAATTTATCTAAATGAACCTTAAAAGGATCACCTTCGTCGTTTTTTAGCTCGCCTTTTGTAACAGTTATTTGTCCTCCTGATGGAGTTTTATAAAGTTTTGTTGACATGATGTTAATTTTTTTGAAGCTTGTTGTCTGTTTTAATTTTTTTGGAAAAAATTTCTGACTTTTCTTTGTTTTTTTATTATAAAACTGTCGTTTTTTTAATTAATTTTAATTGGTTTTTTTTTTCTTAATAAATTCTTAAAAGACTTTCT
>JFJP01040814.1_pt1 | contig 10623 bp, 7 predicted proteins | sample 431651 | NCBI WGS metagenome assembly JFJP01 (sample SAMN02602958, study PRJNA72255) | Microbial mat metagenome, whole genome shotgun sequencing project. | biome: fresh water; feature: sink hole; material: water; isolation source: purple microbial (photo- and chemosynthetic) mats found in...
CCTTCAATAAGTTTATTAATCATAAACTGCCTACCTTTTTCGATAAAATCGAGGGTAGAATCTTTGTAATTTAGAATCTCATTTTTTAATTGTGAAGTTTGTGCCGATGCTAAAATGGGTAGCCAAACGAGGGATAAAAAGAATAATACTTTGCGCATAATTGGGTTATTTAACGAATACTTCTTTCAATACTTTTTTAATATTTCTTTAGTTTACAAAATTACGCATTAAATTTTAATTAACGCCTTGCTTTGTTCAACTATTTATAGATGTAGATTAATATATTTAATAAGGTGAAGGGGGCATTTGATAAAAATCTGACCCGTTATGGAAACTTCAAATTTGCTAACAGGTTTCTTTTCCTAACAGGTTTCTTTTTACCTGTTAGGTATTAGGTGTATCCTTCTATCTCTTATAAGACCTAATAGGTTGAAAAAAAACCCTGTTAGGTCTGTGGTTTCTTTTCCTAACAGGTTTTCTTTTAACCTGTTAGGTATAAGGTGTGACTTTCAATCCTCTAAAAACTAACGGGTTGAAGAATACCTGTTAGGTCTCTTGTGCGGCTTTCATTTTCCGATAAGACCTAACAGGTTGAAAAAAAAACCTGTTAGGTCAAACCCCACCAAGTACTTTCGCACATCCGGCATATTTCACCGCTTCGCCTTGGCCATCGGCTCCCACCGTTCCAAATTCTACGCCCACGCCCAGCACCAGTGTGTCCGTTTCGGTAAGGTAGGCAGCCAAACTTTCCATATCCACCAGTATGGTCTGTGTGGGCATGGCTCGCTTCACCGGGAACCAATCAGAATGTACCTCCATGCGGTTAGCCCTGAGTAGTTCATTCTCCATTTTGTAGCTTTTGGAATGGGCATCAAAGTTGACATAAGGACTCACGCCGAACACTACCACCCATCGCATAAATGGCAGCTTGTTGGGTGCCATCAGATGTTCCGACGGGATAAAATCGGGAATATTCACGGAGGCTTGCACCCCTTGGCGGTCTATCTGCCAAGTGGGACGCAATCGTATTACACTGTCGAAAAGGTTGATTTTGTTGAAGTTGAAATCGGTGAGCATGCCAGCATTTTCGCGTAACATCACGTTGCGTGTTCCTTTTTCGTTGGCAGTATCCATGCATTGAATTTTCTTGCACAGTGCGTTCATTCCGCCCATTACGTTATAGTCGGCCAAACGCATGAGGGGTTCCAATGCCAGTCGCATGGCACTTGCCGTTTTGGTGCATCCGCCCCATTCTTTTCCGCTGTCCCGCAGGCCTTTGCAGCTTTCACGGGTCTTGATGGTGTATTTACTTGGGCCACCCTTGGTACGCATTATTACCTCCTCGCTTCCACGCATGGTGTACATCGAAATTCCTTTTAGTGCACCTGTTACTTGAATAATTCCTTTTACTCTTGCCATATTGACCCCTTCCCCCTAAAGGGGATTTTTAAGAACTTTATTTCTATATATTAGAGAAATTTAAGTTCATGTTATTATCCTTATTTCTAATTATACTTGTAAACTTACTTTTATCACAATTCCTATATTTCTCTGTCATTAATGGTTATTATCTGAATGTTAATCAACAATTAGAATAACTTAACCCGCTGAAAGCAATTAACGCTCCTCCTTCGCATCTCCTTCGCATCTCATTATCTATAATAACAGACTGCAAATATAGTTATAATTAATATATAACTGTGATATAACTCTCTTTTTAGGTTGAGCTTTAATAGAGCTTTATTAGAGTTATATCATAGCTATATATGAGTTATTATACATAATAAGGTTACAACATGGTACGGAAAAGCTACAAATAAAAACATGAACTATTAACAGTTCAAAAAAAAGGTTACAACTTTTATTTCAAACAACTTTCCAACTTTTTACCTATCTTTGTCGTTAAGCAATTTTTCAATTGTACTACACATATAATTTAGCATTTATGAAAGCCCTTGAACCCGCTGCAGTATGGCAATTTTTCCATGATATAACTCAAATTCCACGACCTTCTAAAAAAGAGGAACGCATAATCGCTTATTTAAAATCATTTGGCGAAAATCATAATTTGCTAACAAAAACTGATGCTGCTGGGAATGTATTAATTTGCAAACCAGCCACAAAGGGCAAAGAAAGCAGTAAAACTGTCATTTTACAATCGCACTTGGATATGGTATGCGAAAAAAACAACGACACTGTACATAACTTCGACACCGACCCCATTCAAACTTATATTGAAGACGGCTGGGTGAAAGCACGTGGCACTACGCTTGGTGCCGATAATGGCATTGGTGTATCGATGATGCTAGCTGTTTTGGCCTCCCAAAAATTGGAACATCCAGCATTGGAGTGTTTATTTACCGTGGATGAAGAAACGGGTTTGACAGGTGCTTTTGCGCTTGGTAAAGATTTTTTGAGCGGCGAAATACTTATCAACCTGGACTCGGAAGATGATGGCGAAGTGTTTGTAGGCTGTGCTGGAGGAATTGACACTGTTGCTGTAATTGAATATAAATCAGAGCCAACACCCAACAATTATTTTGGATTTTCGGTATCGGTAAAAGGATTGAAAGGTGGTCATTCGGGCGACGACATCAACAAAGGATTGGGTAATGCCAATAAAATACTGAATCGCTTTTTGTGGACAGTGAATAAAAAAATGGATGTGCGATTGCAAAGTTTTAATGGCGGAAACTTAAGAAATGCCATTGCACGCGAGGCAGTGGCTGTGGGATGCGTACCTTATTCCGAAAAAGAAACTATCCGGGTGTTATTCAATATTTTTGTTTCGGAAATGGAAACTGAATTAGGCAGCATTGAAACAGAAATGCGTCTTGAATTGGAGTCTGAAGATTTGCCAGAAACAGTAATTGACAAAAACACGTCGGATGCTTTATTGAACGTATTGTACGCTTGCCCGCACGGAGTGATAGCCATGAGTGCGGAAATGCCCGGTTTGGTGGAAACTTCTACCAATTTGGCTTCGGTAAAAATGAAGGAAGGCAGCAAAATCGAAATCACTACCAGTCAGCGCAGTTCGGTAGAAACGTCTAAATACGACATTGCCAATCAGGTGGAATCAGTTCTAGCACTGGCTGGAGCAGTTGTTTCGCACGGTGATGGCTACCCGGGTTGGAAACCAAATCTACAGTCGGACATACTGAAAGTTGCCATCGAAAGCTACAAGAAACTACATAATGAGGAACCTAAAATCCGCGCCATTCATGCCGGATTGGAGTGTGGTTTATTTTTGGAGAAATATCCGAATTTGGATATGGTATCCATTGGACCACAAATGTTTGGCGTACATTCACCCGACGAAAGACTAAGTATTGCTTCTACCCAAAAATGCTGGAAATGGCTGGTGAATATATTAGAAAGGGTTTAATCGTTTCGTGTTTCGAGTTTCGAGTTTCGAGTTTCGAGTTTCGAGTTTAGGATCTTAAGGGTTTGAAAATTTGAAGATTACCTAGTAATTGATTAATTGAAAACGAATAAAATTAATACTAACTAATTCCCCCTTCGGGGTCTAGGGGCATTTATGAAAAAACCAAATAAACGAAAAATTATCAACGATCCTGTTTTTGGGTTTATCAACATCCCCAACGATTTTATATTTGATATTATTCAACATCCCTATTTTCAGCGGCTGAATCGCATCAAACAGCTAGGTCTGTCGTCGATAGTTTATCCTGGAGCACAGCACACCCGCTTACAACATTCGCTGGGCGCCATGCACTTGATGGGCGAGGCCATAACTCAGCTGCGGCAAGAGGGGCATTATATTACACTCGCAGAAGCAGAAGCAGCAAGCGCCTGCATCTTGCTGCATGATATTGGGCATGGACCTTTTTCGCATACCTTGGAACACAGCTTAGTAACGGGCATTAGTCACGAGGAAATTTCGCTGATGATGATGAAAAAGATTAATGCAGAAATGGATGGTAAATTGAATCTGGCATTGGACATTTTCACCAACAAATATCCTAAGAAATACTTACATCAGCTTGTTTCTGGACAATTAGATATGGACAGATTGGATTATTTGAGTCGTGATAGTTTTTTCTCGGGGGTGAGTGAAGGAATAATTGGGGCAGCGCGCATTATCAAGATGTTAAACCTACACAATGACCAGCTAGTAGTTGATGCAAAGGGAATTTATTCCATCGAAAAATTTTTGGTGGCACGCCGTTTGATGTATTGGCAGGTATATTTGCATAAAACCTCGGTAGCGGCCGAAAAAATGTTGATGAACATTCTAAAAAGAGCCAAAGAGCTAGCTAGCAAACAGGTAACACTATTCACAACACCGGCATTACAGTATTTTCTTTACAATGAAATAGACAAATTTGGTTTTGAAAACTCCGAAGAAGCCCTTGAACATTTTGCATTGCTTGACGATTCTGACATTATTTGTGCTATAAAAGTATGGATAAATCATTCGGATATTGTATTATCAACCTTGTGTAAAGCATTTACAAACAGACGATTATTCAAAGTTATAATTAGCACTGAACCGCTAGATGAAGTTAACCGTGTGAAGTACTTACAACAATACCAAACACATTTTGACGTTAGTGAAAATGACGCTGAATATTTTATGGGAGAAGAGGTGGTGAGCACTGACACTTACAGCCCCAAAGACGAAAATATAAACATATTATACAAAGATGGCACAATAAAGGACATTGCCGATGCTTCTGATATGCTGAACATTACCGTATTGACTAAAAAAGTGGAAAAACACTTCTTTTGTTATTATAAACTTTGACCATTTGTTTTTTCAGGATAAAATTTAGTTGAAATTACACTATTTGTAGAAATGTTTATAACATAGTTTGTTAACTTTATGGATTATTGGAAATAGTTTATTACTTTTGTATCCAATTTTTCAATAAGTTGGGGCTTATTTTCTATTTTTGCATTTATATATTCCATAGTATTTGACTGTGGACAACATACAATTATCAATTGTTGTTACTTAATTACTAATTATTTATGGAGTTTTCAGCTCAACAAATTGCAGATTTTCTTGGTGGCGTTGTACAAGGCGACCCTTCGGTAAAGGTTCATAACTTTTCCAAAATTGAAGAGGGAACTAGCGGAACATTAAGCTTTCTATCTAATCCAAAATATTGTCAGTATTTATATGACAGTCAGTCAAGTATTATAATTATAAATAAAGATTTTCAACTTGAAAGAGAAACTCAAGGCACTCTTATTCGGGTAGATGATGCCTATAAATCATTTGCAGTTTTGCTCTCTTTAGTAGAACAATCCAAACCAAAGAAAACGGGCATATCCCCTTTAGCGCACATTTCATCAACTGCTGTAATTGGAGAAAATGCCTATATTGCTCCATTCGTATATATTGGCGACGGTGTTATTATTGGCAATAATGTTATGTTGTACGCACACGCCAGTATTGATGACAATACACAATTGGGTGAAAATGTGACCTTATTTTCGGGCGTAAAGATATACAATGATTGCGTTATTGGCAGCAATTGCATTTTTCATTCAGGAGTAGTCATTGGGTCCGATGGATTTGGATTTGCACCTACCGAGGATGGCTCTTATCAAAAAATACCACAATTGGGCAATGTTATAATAGAAGATGATGTGGAAATTGGAGCAAATACAACTGTAGATAGAGCTACCATGGGCAGTACAATTATTCATAAAGGCGTGAAGTTGGACAATTTAATTCAGATAGCTCACAATGTAGAGGTAGGAATGAATACCGTTATGGCGGCACAATCGGGCATTGCAGGATCCTCCAAGGTTGGAAAACAATGTGTTGTAGGTGGCCAAGTAGCTATTAATGGACACATACAAATAGCTGATGGTACGATGCTCGGGGGTCAAACTGGGGTGGCAAACTCTATTAAGGAGCCAAAACAGATATATCAAGGCTCGCCGGCTATTCCTATTAGCAATTATCGTCGGTCATCCATAGCGTTTAAAAACTTACCCGATTTACATAAAATTATCAAAGAACTTCAAAAACAAATAAAAGATTTAGAAACTAGAATTAATAGCATCTCTTAAAATCGTATGTTGAAACAAAATACAATTAAACAAGCATTTACGCTATCGGGAAAGGGTTTACATTCTGGCCTGAATATCACATTAACTTTTTTGCCAGCGCCTACAAACCACGGAATAAAAATAAAACGAGTGGATATGCCCGATGCACCCACCATGGATGCATTGGCTGACTATGTGACTGAAACCACCCGTGGGACAGTTCTAAAAAAAGGAGAAATGCAAGTGAGCACTATAGAGCACGCCATGTCAGCATTATACGCTTTGGGAATTGATAATTGTATGCTAGAAGTGAATGCACCCGAGTTTCCAATATTGGATGGGAGCGCAAAGTATTTTGTAGAAGGAATACAAACCGCTGGCATTGAGGAGCAGACTGCCGATAAGGATTACTATATTGTACGTAAAAAAATTGAATTAAGTATTCCTGAAACTGGTGCAAAAATTACCATACTTCCCGATGATGCTTTTAGCGTGGATGTTCTTATTGGCTTTAAATCGAGCGTTTTGGGCAATCAATTTGCAAGTATGGCATCTTTATCTGAGTATGTAAGGGAAATATCGAACTGCCGAACTTTTGTTTTTGTGCGTGAAATTGAGCCTTTGGTCAATATGAATTTAATTAAGGGTGGTGATTTAAAAAATGCCATTGTTATTTATGATGTTTTAAAAACACAAGAGGAATTGGACAAGTTGGCTGATTTGATGGAGCAACCCCATCATGATGCCACCAAACTTGGCTACGTAAGCGGAGAACTGAAATTTGAAAATGAACCCGCACGACATAAATTATTGGATGTAATTGGCGATTTGGCATTGATAGGAAAACCAATTCGAGGAAAGGTAATCGCCACATATCCAGGCCATAAAATCAATACGGACATTGCCAAATTGATTCGTAAAGAGCTTAAAAAACAAGAACTTCAAGCCCCAATATATGATGACACCCTACCCCCAGCAATGGATGTGAATGCCATCAAAAAACTATTGCCTCACCGCTGGCCGTTTTTAATGGTTGATAAAATCATTGATGTCCGACAGAATGTGATTGTAGGTGTAAAAAACGTTACGGCCAACGAAACATTTTTTATGGGCCATTTTCCTGATGAACCTGTTATGCCTGGAGTTTTGATTGTAGAAGCAATGGCTCAAACAGGTGGACTGCTGGTTTTAAATACGGTAGAAGAGCCAGAACGTTATTCAACTTATTTTCTGAAAATAGACAGTGTGAAATTTCGTCAGAAAGTTGTGCCTGGCGATACAATTATTTTTCATTTGGAAATGCCAGAACCTATGCGACGTGGCTGCGCTCTAATGAAAGGTCATGCTTTTGTGGGTGGCAAAATAGTATGTGAAGCCGAATTCATGGCTCAAATAGTAAAAAACAAATAAAACAATTTCTATCCCAAATTGGGATTTAACAACAATAAGACATGAAACAACCTCTAGCTTATGTACATCCAGATGCAAAAATTGCACCTACTGTAGTTATTGAACCTTTTGTAACGATTGATAAAAATGTTATAATTGGTGAGGGAACACGTATTGGCTCTAACGTAACCATTTTGGAAGGCGTAAGAATTGGCAAAAACTGTGTGATTTTTCCTGGTGCAGTTATTGGAGCTGTGCCTCAAGATCTAAAGTTTAAAGGAGAGGACACCCTGGCTATTATTGGTGACAATACAACCATTAGGGAATATGTTACGATAAATAGAGGCACATCTGCAAAGGGGAAAACGGTAGTTGGTGATAATTGCTTGATAATGGCGTATTGCCATATTGCGCACGACTGTGTAGTTGGAAATAATGTTATTATGGCAAATACAACTCAATTGGCTGGTGAAGTAGAAATTGACGATTTTGCTATTTTAGGTGGTGGATGTTTAATACATCAATTTACGCGCATTGGATCTCATGTAATGATTCAAGGTGGGTCAAAAATTGGCAAAGATGTTCCACCATTCGTAAAAGCTGGTCGTGAGCCACTTTCCTATGCAGGTATCAATTCCGTGGGATTGCGTAGGCGTGGGTATTCAAACGAACAAATTCGGGAAATACAAGACACTTATCGTTATTTATATCAATCGGGGATGAACACTTCGCATGCCATAGAACGGATTGAAGCTGAATTGCCTGCCACAAAAGAACGGGACGAAATTATTCTTTTTGTGCGTAATTCTCCAAGGGGAATTATTAAAGGATATTTTGAATAGATGGAGAAGAGAAAGAGCCCCTAAACCCTCCCGTCCAAAACGGGATAAATGGCGGGGAATTATGCAAATTCATTTTACTTAAACTTTGAATTAAAGCAAGAGAAAACGAATAAAAAAAACAATAATTAATATCAACCAATACTAACTTAGTTCCCTCCCGCTAGCTATCGGAATAGGGGTTCTTAAGATTTATAGGTCAACAATATGGAAAGTAATAACGAAGAAGCACCAAAAAAAAGCTTGAATTTCATAGAAGCTTTTGTTGAGCAGGATTTGAAAGATGGTAAAAATGGCGGACGAATTCAGACACGGTTTCCACCTGAGCCAAATGGATACTTGCACATTGGGCATGCCAAGGCTATATGCCTGGACTTTGGTATTGCCAAAAATTATGGTGGTATTTGCAATTTGCGTTTTGACGATACCAATCCGGTAAAAGAGGATGTTGAATATGTTGACTCAATAAAAGAAGATATTCAATGGCTTGGTTATCAATGGGAAAACATTTATTATGCTTCTGATTATTTTCAACAACTTTGGGATTTGACCATCGAATTTATCAAGCAAGGAAAAGCTTATATTGATGAACAATCGGCCGAAACCATTGCCAAACAAAAAGGAACTCCAACGATAGCTGGTATCGAAAGTCCTTTTCGCAACCGCCCCATCGAAGAAAATTTGGCTTTATTCCAAAAAATGAATACTGGCGAAGTGCCAGAAGGTGCCATGATTTTGCGCGCCAAAATCGACATGGCATCTTCCAACATGCACTTCCGCGATCCAATTATGTATCGCGTAATCAATTCACACCCTCACCATCGCACTGGCTACACTTGGAAAGCCTACCCGATGTACGATTATGCGCACGGCCAATCCGATTATTTTGAAGGAGTTACACATTCACTTTGCACCTTGGAGTTTGAAGTGCATCGCCCATTGTACGACTGGTTTATCGACCAGTTTAGAGATTCTGATTACCGCCCACGCCAAATAGAATTTAATCGCCTGAACATTACCTACACCGTAATGAGCAAACGAAAAATGCTACAATTGGTGCAAGAAGGTTTGGTGAGCGGTTGGGACGATCCTCGCATGCCTACTATTTGTGGATTGCGCCGCCGTGGTTATACACCTCAAGCACTTCATAATTTTGTTGATAAAATTGGTTATACCAAAGTGGAAGGCATGATAGATGTGGGGTTATTGGAACATACGGTGCGTGAGAGTCTGAACAAAACAGCCTACCGAGTGAATGCGGTGATTGACCCAGTGAAACTAATTATTACCAACTATCCCGAGGTACAAGTGGAAATGATGGAAACGGTAAATAACCCTGAAGATGAATCTGCTGGTGTGCGTGAATTGGCTTTTACCAAAGAATTATGGATTGAACGGGAAGATTTTATGGAAGATGCTCCAAAAAAGTACTTCCGCATGACACCGGGACAAGAGGTGCGCTTGAAAAGTGGATACATTGTAAAATGTACGGGTTGCAAAAAAGATGTTGAGGGTAATATTGAAGAGATTTACTGCGAGTATGACCCACAAACCAAAAGTGGCATGCCCGAAAGTAACCGCAAAGTAAAAGGTACGCTCCACTGGGTATCGGCAACACATTGCTTAGAGGCCGAAGTACGCTTGTACGACCGTCTTTTTAGCATAGAAAATCCCTCGGCCGACGAACGTGATTTCCGTGAATTAATTAACCCTGGCTCGCTCAAAGTACTGACCAACTGCAAAGTAGAAACTTCGTTGAAAAATGCAAAACCAATGGATCAGTTCCAATTCCAACGCATTGGATATTTCAATGTTGATTTAGACTCAACCGTCGATAAATTAGTTTTCAACAGAACTGTTTCATTGAAAGATAGTTGGGCAAAAGAAATGGCTAAATAAACAACCACTGAATAATTTTAAAAAAAACCGCTGCAATGATATGTAGCGGTTTTTGTTTTGTAAGTCCGAAATGACTATGGACATAAGTTATTATTCTACTACTTGATTTCCCGAAAAATTTTTTAATGCATCCACAAACTCAGCAAAAGCCGTTATTTATACGGAAGTGATTCTGCAAACTGTGCGAGTCCGTTTCCCTAAAATCCTATCTCAATTATAAGTTAACCAGCAGTATTCATTTTTTAAGCTGTAAACAATTACCACTCAGAAGTCTGTAGGCTATAACTAATTGGCACTGTTTTGGTTCAGCGTATGGCTTCGGCTACGTAGCAGCTACACTGAAAACTCCGCTTTGCGTATTATAGCTAATCAGCTATTAATCTTAATGTTAACAACGACCCTTTGTATTTTAAATAAATAGATTGAATTAAAAAAAAGCACGAAATAGGAGAGGCTGAAATCATAC
>JFJP01040815.1_pt1 | contig 10622 bp, 8 predicted proteins | sample 431651 | NCBI WGS metagenome assembly JFJP01 (sample SAMN02602958, study PRJNA72255) | Microbial mat metagenome, whole genome shotgun sequencing project. | biome: fresh water; feature: sink hole; material: water; isolation source: purple microbial (photo- and chemosynthetic) mats found in...
CTGCTTTTGCGAACCGAAATGTAACACATGGCAGGTTCGCTGCACACAGTGCCTGTCCAGCTGATGGTTATAATGTTAAGGCTTTCATCCATATTTCCGCAACTGACCAATACGGCAGGCAACGGATAAATTATTGGTACGTTTTGAAATTCAACTTTTTGCATCGAAAAATTTGTTTTACTTTTAGCACAAAATTTTTACGCAAGTTAGCAGTTTTATTTATAAATTTAAAATTTAGCTATGAAAATTTCTGAAGCAATTCTTTTATTGGACAAATCGAAGTGTTTGGCGAATATTGAATTTATGGTTTCAAAGGCAAAAAATACTAATATCTTGCTGCGACCGCATTTTAAAACACACCAATCGGCCGAAATAGGGCTGTGGTTTAGACAATTGGGTTGTAGCACTTGCACCGTTGCATCGGTTGAAATGGCAGAATATTTTGCCCAAAATGGTTGGAATAACATAACCTTAGCCATACCGCTCAATATTTTGCAATTTAAATCGGTCGAAAATTTGGCTAAAGAAATTTCGCTGAATATTGTATTGGATAACCTGCAAACCGCAATATTTGTTGCAAAAAACACCAAAACAGCATTGGGCGTTTTTATAAAAATTGATACCGGTTACGGTAGGGCAGGAGTATTGGCAGAAAACTTAGCTGCTATTGACGAACTGCTGAATGAAATTTCAACAAACAACAGGCTACAGTTTAAAGGTTTTTTGTCGCATTTTGGGCATACCTATAAGGCGCAATCGGCCGGCGAAATAAAAAAAATATATGCCGAAGGATTAACACAACTTTCGGTGCTGAAAAATGTATATAAAAGTAAGTTTCCTGAATTAATAATAAGCATAGGCGATACACCGGGCGCAACCTTATTAGATTCGTTTGAAGGAGCTGACGAAATACGCCCCGGAAATTTTGTTTTTTACGATTTGATGCAAGAAAGCTTGGGCGTATGTAACCATAACCAAATAGCGATTGCACTGGCAGCGCCGGTTATAGGAATTTATCCGGAGCAAAATAAAGTGCTGTTGCATGCAGGCGCAGTACATTTTTCAAAAGAATATTTGCCGGCGAACGAAAAAAAAGTGTTTGGTTTGCCGGTTATTATTAATCAGAACAGTTGGTCGGAACCAATTCCGGATTGTTATTTAGCGTCTGTATCGCAAGAACACGGAGTATTGTATGCCACAAACGAATTGATTTCGGAATTAAAAATTGGCAGCATTATAGGCATTTTACCTGTACACTCTTGCCTTACAGGGCAAGCTATGAAGTCTTACCGAACATTGAATGGCGAGCACATTGACACAATGCACAGTTTCTGATTTTACGCTTTTTACGAACACAGTATGTTATTTTGAAAAAAATATTGGGTCGGCTCTAAAAAAAAGTAACAATTTTAGCGGTATTTTCGTTATTTACTTCAATATAGGATAAACAAAACCGATTACCCGACTTTATTGTTGCACGCTAAAATATTATTGTTTGCTTTTGGAAAAAATTAAGTAGCAACCCATAAACAATTTTGGAAATGAAGCTTTAAAATATTTAAATTTTGACTATTTTTGCCGGCATATATTTTGCAATTATAAGGCATAAAATATAGTTGTTTTTGTATCGGAATGCTTTATAAAACGTAAAATATAATTGCGTCATATGCTCAATTTAAAGGTAATTTTATAATTTCGCAATCGAAACACGAAAAGCGATGTTGGAATTTTTTAAATAGATTGTTAAATACTAAAAAATTAAAGATAAATTAAACCGGTTTCAAATGAAAAGAGAAATTAGCTTACATGCATTGGTTATATTTATGCTCGTCGTGGGCGTTGCAGTACAAGCAAAAGCTCAAACCGATAAGTATCCCGAAATGGTTTTGGTTGAAGGAGGAACTTTTCAGATGGGTAGTATTGATGGCGAAGACGATGAACGCCCAATTCATTCGGTTACCGTAGCCGATTTTTATATGGGCAAATACGAAATTACCGTAGCACAATATCAAATTTTTTGCGATGCTACCGGAACCGTAATGCCACAACCTCCAAAATGGGGCTATTTGGCTAAACATCCGTTGGTAAATGTTAACTACCCGCAAGCTATAGCTTATTGCAAATGGCTTTCGAACGAAACCGGAGAAGAATACCGGTTGCCTACCGAGGCAGAGTGGGAATTTGCAGCTAAAGGCGGTAAATTAAGCAAAGGCTACGCCGATGGAAAGTACTACAAATATTCGGGCAGTAGTTTTGTTGAAGAAGTAGCATGGTATAAAGCCGATGAAACAACCAAACAAGTTGGACAGGGCGATACCGAAACTAAATATATGCCCAACGAACTCGGTATTTACGATATGTCGGGTAATGTTTGGGAGTGGTGCTCCGATTTTTACGACGAAACCTACTACGAGGTAAGCCCTACCGCAGACCCTAAAGGGCCTATTCGCGGAAATTACCGAGTACAGCGCGGTGGCTCTTGGGCAAACGAACCTCATAAAATTCGTATAACCTACAGAGTAGCCAATGTGCCTGAAAATGCCGGTTTTACCGACGGTTTCAGAGTTGTAAAAACAGCTAAAAAGAAATAATTGACCGATTTTTGAATTCCTAACCTGCACCTAAGTGCAAAAAAAAGTGTTTGTTATGAAAAACTATGCAGCTGTAGTGTTTGTTGCCTTATTTAGCCTAAGTATTATAAGTTCTTATGCGCAAGAGGGCGAGAAATTTAAAGCTTTATTTACTTATAATTTTACAAATTTTATTGAGTGGCCGCCTGTTTCAGGTAACTTTGTTGTTAAAGTGCTTGGCAATAGTCCATTCGATGTGTATAAAACCGACTTAGAGGTGCGCTCGGTGAATGGTCAAAGTATTTCGGTTACCAGAGCAGCTAGTTTGGCAGCCATTGGTACCTGTCATATTTTGTATATTCCACCCGATCAAACCGGCTCAATACCGGCTGCTATTGCCGCACTTAAAGGAAAATCGACCCTTATTATTACCGACTCGCCAAGCTTTACAACCGGCACTTGCATTAATTTTGTTATGAATGGTGCAAACTTAGGACTACAAGTTAGTGAACTGAGTATTAAGGGACAAGGACTTAAAGTGAACAAGCAATTGCTCAATATGGGTGAGAATATGGATCCTAAACAATAATTCTTTCGCTCAAAATTTGGTAAATCCGAATTAATCGATTACTTTTATTTCGATTAATTCGGATTTTAGTTTAAAAAGGTACATTGTTTGTATTATTTAGTGCATGCCTTTTATTGAGTTTTACAGATTAGAAAAAAAATGTAAAAAAAAATAGTTTCGATGCTAAAAGTAAGTTGAATTTATTTATTTTTAGCAGTGAAAAATAAGGCAACTATTAATGTGTTTTAATCGCTGTTTTCAAACGTCAAAGCAATGAAATTCAGATTCAGATTTACCATTTCGCGAAAATTACTCATCGGTTTCGGTGTAATTATGATATTTGTACTTTCTACAAGTACAGTTACTTATGTTATCCTTAACCGAAATATGGATACAAACTTGTCAAGTATTACCGAAGTGTATTCTCCTTCGGCCAAAGACCTGAACGAGCTTAATCAGTTAATTGCGAACTCAAAATTTCTTATCAAAACATGGGTGTTTGTCGATAAAAAATCCGACACCAACGATAAATTAAAGTTGCGCGAAATTCATAGCACCGAATACCCGAATTTGAAAAAATCGTTGGGTAATTATATGGTCAATTGGGAATCGAAAGAAGCAAAGTCGGTCTACATGGAAATTATTCAAGAAACCGATTCGCTATTTGCATTACATCAAGATGTTATGAGTCAGTTGAGTAATTTCGATGCGTATAATAACCTGATGATTACTTTTGTTATTCAACCTCGTTTTGAATCGGAGGGCGAAGTTATGGTTTTTACGGAAAAGATACAAGCTAAACTCGAAAAACTGATAAACGAAATACAAGGCGAGGTTAGTAATTCGAATACCAAAATGATGGAGCAATTTAAAGTGCTGCAACAACTTATGGTTATTATGGGCTTTATATTGGTGTTGGCGGTTGTTGTTACCGCAATATGGCTTTCGCGAACCCTGGTAAATCCAATTAATTATATCAAGACCATTATTCTAAATATGGGTAAAGGTATTTTGCCCGAATCGGTATTAAAAGTTCGTTCCGACGAAATTGGCGAAATGTCGGAAGCATTAAATATGCTGGTAAGCGGTCTGAAAAAAACTTCATCGTTTGCCTTGGAAATTGGCGACGGTAACTACGAAAGTAACTTTATTCCTTTAAGTGAAAACGACAACTTGGGTAACTCGCTAATTCTGATGCGTTATAACTTACGAAAAGCAGCCGAAGAAGAAGCTAAGCGTAAGGAAGAAGACGACCAACGAAGTTGGGCTTCGTCCGGTTTGGCAATGTTTTCCGAATTATTGCGACAAAGCAACGAGGATATGGAAGAATTTTCGTTTCGTATTATTTCGAATTTAGTAAAATATTTAGAGGCAAACCAAGGAGGATTTTATATAATTAACGACCAAGATAAGGATAATGTATATATTGAACTTACAGCAGCTTACGCTTATACACGCCGTAAATTTATTGAAAAGAAAATTGAAATTGGAGTTACTTTGGTTGGTCAATGTGTGCAAGAAGGTGAATCGATTTATTTGACCGATTTACCAAATAATTATATTAAAATATCCTCGGGGTTAGGCGAAAAAGACCCACGATGTCTGCTGCTTGTTCCGCTGAAAAATGCCGAAGGTATTTTTGGTGTGGTTGAACTTGCATCGTTCAGACCGTTTAAACCGTATCAAGTAGAATTTATTGAAAAACTAAGCGAAAGTATTGCAGCAACTATTGCCAGTGTAAAAATAAACTTAAATACGGCTCAACTGCTTGCCGAATCGCAAGAAAAATCGCAACAATTGGCATTGCAAGAAGACCAAATGCGTAATAATATTGAAGCACTGGAAGAAACCCAAAAAGCGATTGAAGAACAAACCCAACTGGAGATTCAGCGTTTTGGCGAAATAATAGCCGATTACGAAAAACAACTTACACAATTAACCCAAACTTACGAAGAACAACGTACCCAATTGCACGATTTGAGCACTTCTATAGAAGGCATGACCATGGCAATAAATAATTCAATTGGAGTGCTCGATATTTCGCCCGCAGGTATTGTGCTCGATGTAAACAGTAAATATTTAAGCATGGCAGGCTTAATTAGAGAAGAAATTGTAGGTAAACTTCACTCCGATTTTATTTCCGAAGAAGCTGCAGGTGCAAATGTGTATCAAACACTTTGGAATAACCTCTCGTTGGGCAGAATACATACCGGAACGCATAAATATGTGTTCAATAAACGTGAAAAATGGTTCAATGAAACCTTTACTCCGGTTAAAAGCAAAGGAGGCGAATTGGAAAAAACATTAGTGCTTGCCAACGATGTTTCGAAAATTCGTAAACAGGAAGAAGATTTGCGTGAGAAAATTCGCTTAGCCGAAGTTGAATTGGAAACTTTGAACGATAAGTTGCGCGATATCGATTAACGCAATATAAAATACGTAAAGCATGAATATTTTTATTCATGCTTTTTTTTTGTTTCAATAAAAACATGCAACTTCGCATGAATTTATTTACATTATTAATCTAATAAATCTTTAGAATGAAAAAACTTATGCAAAACGCCTTGCTTTGTTCCGTATTGGCAGGATTTGTTTTTTTGTCGGCTTGTAATACCGAAAATACGGTAAAACCACCGGTAGCCAAAAAAGTTGCCAAAGAACTTAGTATTCACGACCAAACCCGAACAGACAATTATTATTGGTTGAACGACCGCGAAAACCCGGAGGTTATTGATTATTTGAACCAAGAAAATGCCTATACCGATGCATTGCTGAAAAGTACAGAAGGATTGCAAGAGAAACTGTATAACGAAATGATTGGTAGAATTAAACAAAACGATAATTCGGTTCCGTATTTTTATAACGGCTATTGGAACTATGTTCGTTATGCCGAAAAAATGGAATATCCTATCTATTGTCGAAAAAAAGACAAGTTGGAAAATGCCGAAGAAATAATGCTCGATGTGAATGAGTTGGCTAAAGGTTTTGCTTACTATTCAGCCAGCGGACTTACCGTTTCCGACAATAATAACCTATTGGCTTACGGCGAAGACACGCTAAGCCGCAGAGTTTATACCATCCGATTTAAAAATTTGCAAACCGGCGAAATGCTGCCCGATAAAATTGAAAATACCACCGGTAGTGCGGTGTGGGCAGCCGATAATAAAACGGTATTTTTTACTCGCAAAGATGATGCATTGCGTTCGTACAAAATTTTCCGCTATCAGGTGGGTAATCCAAATTCGTTAACCGAAATTTTTCACGAGAAAGATGAAACATTTTCGACCTTTGTATACCGAAGCAAATCGGCAAAATATATTATAATTGGTTCAAGTGCAACAGTTTCAAACGAATACCAAATTTTACCCGCTAATACACCTGAGGGTAAATTTACCATGTTTTCGGCTCGTAAGCGCGATTTGGAGTATAGTATAGAACACGCCGGCGATAAATTTTATGTTGTAACTAATTTAGAAGCGAAAAATTTCCGATTAATGGAAACTGCCGAAAATAAAACCGATATGCAATTCTGGAAAGAAGTGATTGCGCACCGACCCGATGTATTGATTTCCGGATTGGATGTTTTTGCAAATCATATGGTATTGGTTGAACGTAAGAACGGATTAAACCATCTACGTGTTTTCAACAAAAAAACAAACGAAGATTACTATGTAACCTTTGAAGAAGAAGTTTATACAGTAGGTTTGGATGCAAACTATGATATGAATTCCGAAATTTTACGTTTTAATTATACTTCGCTTACAACGCCAAATTCTGTTTTCGATTTTTCATTTGCCGATAAATCGAGCAAACTCATGAAAGAAACCGAAGTTGGTGGCGGTTTTGATGCTAAAAATTATGAAACAAAACGGTTAATGGCAACTGCTGTCGATGGTACGCAAATTCCTATTTCTGTGGTGTATAAAAAAGGTACCGTTTTGGACGGAAACAATAATTTGCTGCTTTACGGCTATGGCTCTTACGGAGCTTCTATGGATCCTTACTTTTCGTCAACCCGATTAAGCCTGCTCGACCGTGGTTTTGTGTTTGCTATTGCGCACATTCGCGGTGGCCAGGAAATGGGCAGAGCTTGGTATGAAGAGGGTAAATTATTGAAAAAGAAAAACACATTTACCGATTTTATCGATTGTGCTAAATATTTGGTGGAACAGAAATATACCAATTCCGAAAAAATGTTTGCAATGGGCGGAAGTGCCGGCGGACTGCTTATAGGTGCTGTTATAAACATGGAACCAACCTTATTTAAAGGGGTAATTGCCGCTGTTCCGTTTGTCGATGTGGTAACTACTATGCTCGACGAAAGTATTCCGCTTACTACCGGCGAATTTGATGAATGGGGCAATCCGAAAGTTAAAGCGTATTACGATTATATGCTCAGCTATTCGCCTTATGATAATGTTGAGGCTAAAAATTATTGCAATATTTTGGTTACTACCGGCTTGCACGATTCGCAAGTACAATATTGGGAGCCGGCAAAATGGGTGGCAAAACTGCGCGAATTAAAGACTGACTCCAATTTGCTTTTACTCAGAACAAACATGGAAACCGGACATGGCGGTGCTTCAGGGCGTTTTAAAAGATTCAAAGAAACGGCAACCGACTATGCTTTTTTGTTTCATTTGGCTGGAATTAAAGAATAGTTGGTGCTTGAATAACAATAATTTTTATTGTTGTTTCTGCGAAATTACCTCGAATACTCCGATAGCCAACCATTCGTTGCGCCTATCGGTGTATTCGAGGTACATTTTATTCAACCGTTCAGTTTTTGGCAATTGCTTTATTTTATTGCCAAGCAAAACTAAAATACAGAGGCAGGAATGGTTACAAATTTTAAAAAGGGAGAAATATAAATTAAGTATTTTTCAATTATTTGAGTTGAAAACCAATAGTTCGGCAAAAAAATTGAAGTAGATAATGTAACTTTTTTCGTATAGTTACGTTTTCAATATGTTTAACCTGTTTAATTAACTTTAGTACGTAAAATAATGATTATGAAAAGAAAAAATGTTTGGTTTTTTGCAGCATTTGCTTTAGCTGCCATTGTCGCTTTTAGCTCTTTTAGCTATATAAACGAGCCCGGTAAAACCGAAAAAAAAGGTAAACCTACGGTAGACCAGGATGATATGGATTATAAAACCTTGTTTTGGTTTTATGTTACGGTAAAAGACAATAAAAAATCGAGGGAGTATGTGGTAAAACGTGCACAAGGCACTAAAATTATGAGCGGTTTGAAAAGTGATTACGAACGTTCGTTGTGGCAAAATTTAGTAGAAGGCCGATTGGCCATTGGACCTTTTGGCGATTTTGAAGAAGCTAAAGGTGCTAATGTACTGTATAATACCGGACCTGCCACCGGGCAAGTTGTTGGTACTATTCATACCGACGAGGTTCATTATTTTTATGTAAAAGTGAGGCAAAGCGAACGAACAAAAGCATATAAAATTGAGCCTGTTTCTTCGAAACTTGAAACCGGTACATTAGATGCTTTTAAAGATGCATTCCGTGAAGGGCTTGGTTTTCAGATGCTTGCGGTAGGCCCTTTTTGGGATTATAACGAAGCTGAAGAAGCAAAACGTTTTTACAGCGTCGAACGTAAATAATTGAGTTCCGGGAGTTTTTTCCGGAACTTATTTTTTTGATCCTACCAATACCGCTACGCAACCTTTTGATTGTGTTTCGCCGGTTATCTCCGGTGGTAAACTTACGGAAATAATTAACCTTCGGTTTTGTTGTTCCGAAAAATCCCAAAACCGATTATTGGTTCCTGAATCGTTTCTGAAAATTACGTTTCGTTCAAAATCCATAACGGTAAAGTGTAGTGGAGCTTTAAAAATTGTATCGGCCACCAATAAAAAGCGGTAGTCGTTCCCTGCATTAACGGTTTTAAAAAACTCAATCTCCTGCCCATCCATCAGCAAAATGGCATTAAATCTGCCATCGTGCTGAAATGTTGCCGTATCTAAATTGGCTAACCCCATGGTTTTGGCAAACCAACGACATTGTGCTTGTGTAACTGAAATTGATGTTAGCAATAAAAAGGTTAACAGTAAATTTCGTATCATAAGTGCATTGGTTTTTGTTTCAAATTATAGTTTCATAAACAAAAAAACAGTTTTCTATTGAAATTGCCGATAGTGCAAATTCAATGGTTGTTTATTTGTAATAGAATACTTTCAAAAATCGTACAAATCTTATTGTAATGCACCGTATTTATTTCGTAAGCCAATAATTGTTTGTGTCAGAATTTCGATTTCAGAATCGGAAATTAGAATTGAATGGTTTGTTTTAAGTTTTTCCGTATTTTCAACGGTAAGTTGTTGTTGCAGCTTATCGAAAATAGCATTGAGTTGGCTAAAATCGTCTTTGTAAACGACCATTCCGTTTTCGTTGTCGTTGTTTTCAATTAAACTCATTATACCTTGCAACGACATGCCTAACGATAACAACGATTCGGTAAGGTCCGATTTTAATTCCTTTTCATTGTTTATTAAATTCGAATATAAATATCCCGACTCAATCCAGCCACCTGTTACGGTTAATGCAGCTAAGTTTCCTTTGCCGCCGGTTTGCAACGCGATACACGTATTTAAATAGCTTTCCGAAAGTATTTGCAATATTTCGGAACGTTGCTGAGGTGTTGGAGTGCTTGACAGGCCTGGTACTTTTATTTTGCCGTCCAAATTTAATTTAAAAGTCAATTTGCTTATGGCTTCAAAATATTCTTCGAGCAAATGCATTTCGTTGTTTACTGCCGCATAGCAAGCATCGGTATAATAAATACCCAAATTTACTGCTATAGCATGTTCGGCAACAAGTTTGTTTGCTTGTTTTGGTTCCATTACCAATTCGGGCTTAAATGCCAAATTAAATCGTTTAATCAGCATGGCAGTTTCGAAAGGCGAAGGAACGGTATAAAGAATGGTTTTTATAACCAATGACGAAGTATCCGGTTGTATATCAGTTGATTCATCGTTAGTTTTCTTTTCTGAATTACAAGCACTTATGGCAAGTAAAAGTATTAAAGTCGGAACAAAAAACAGCTGTTTGTACATCGAGGTATTCATTTTTCTATGTTTTTCAAATTGCAAATAATTTATGGCTAAATATGATGCAAATTAATAAATATTTGCGAATATTTGAACTTTACCAAACTAATAATTCCAATTTATTTTTAAACTATCGAGTTCTTTAACGGATATAGTAGGAAAATCGGCGCTTTTCTGTACTTTTTTAATTACAACCTCTGCCATCTTTTGTGCTTGTTTACTGTCTTTAAACGGCTTAATTCCTTCAATTGCCGGAATATTAAGCTGTTCTATATAAAGTGTGTTGTTTACAAATATTCTGTAACCCCAACCATTAGCTACTTTAATAATTTCGTAATGGTATTGTTTTGAAGTTTGAACATTGGCAGTTGGGCTTGTTGTACATGTTTTTTTTTCTTCCAAAGAACAATAACCAAA
>JFJP01040816.1_pt1 | contig 10622 bp, 7 predicted proteins | sample 431651 | NCBI WGS metagenome assembly JFJP01 (sample SAMN02602958, study PRJNA72255) | Microbial mat metagenome, whole genome shotgun sequencing project. | biome: fresh water; feature: sink hole; material: water; isolation source: purple microbial (photo- and chemosynthetic) mats found in...
AAAGATTACATTGCGCAAATTGTTACTCGGTCTCATTGGGACACACACCCCATTCGCTTATCATTCTACACACAAGACAAGTTTGAATATGAGGGGATGATTGCTAATCTCGGTTTACGTTTAGATTATTCAAATCCGGGTGGTGAGTGGTATATAATAACACCATTTGATAAAGACTTAAGTTTGGAACAGTCAGGAAATACAAGTATTGATAATACGCTTGAAAAAGAACCAGTAAAAAAGATGTTGAATCTAAGTCCTCGAGTAGGCATAGCTTTTCCGGTGACCGAGTATTCAAAACTCTTCTTTAATTATGGTCATTTTCGATCAATGCCCACTCCTGAAAATCTATTTCTTGTGCGAATTGACCCTCGATACAACACTGTTACTCGATTCGCAAATCCAAATAATCCGCTTCCTAAAACAGTTGCATATGAATTGGGGTACGAACACAGTTTGTTTGAAGAATATTTAATCCGAGTTGCCGGATATTACAAGAATATTTCAGATCAAAGCAACTTAATTACATATATCGACAGCAAAGGAACTGAATACAGTATTTCAGCAGCAAATTCGTACGAAGATATTCGCGGGTTTGAAGCAACTTTTTTAAGAAATCGCGGAGATTGGGTAACAGGTTTTTTGAATTATACGTATATGGTCAGTTCATCCGGAAGATTTGGATTTGCAGAAGAGAATGCTGACCAAACACGTCAAAGAAATTATGAGCAAGACAATCGAACAAATGATCTTTATCAAACAAAACCTGTTGCCCAGCCATATGCCCGCGCAAGTATTGATTTCTTTACCCCCATTGATTACGGTCCTATGTTTGGCTCTATAGGTCTTTTAAATGATTGGCGCTTGAACATAACTGCAAGCTGGCAAGCGGGACGGCATTTTACATGGTTTGGTGGCAGCACTCCTCCTGCCGATGTTGGAGTTCAATATAACGCACAATATCGGGATTTTTACAATGTGGATATGCGATTAAATAAGAACTTTAAATTTGGAATGACCACGATTCAACTTTTTGTAGACATGAGTAATATGTTTAACATAAAGAACTTTTCAGGATATGGTTTTTTTGATGCGAACGATTTCAATTACTACATGAAATCATTACATCTTAAATCAGAAATGTACGACAGTCGTTCGGGGTACATTAATATTTCCGGAGATGATCAGCCAGGTGATGTACGAAAAGAAGGAGTTTCATATACTCCCATTGAAGCCGTTGGAAGTATTTCGGGAGTGCCTGCAGGTCAGATTGAAAAGAGTGCGATTTATTGGGAGAAAACTACGGGAAAATATATGAAATACAACGGGACATCATGGAACGAAGTTGAAGCTAGCCAAATATCGAAAATCCTTGATGATAAATCGTACATTGATATGCCTAATATGGACTATTTTGTATTTTTGAATCCCCGCGATATTTTCTGGGGATTAAAGATTAGTGTAGATTTCTAAATTTAATCATTGAGAGGAAACAATGAAGTTTCTTTTGAAACAAAGTTGCCTAGTACTGTTCATTATAACAAGCATCACTGCACAAACACAAATAGCAGGAAAAAGAGCATGGATGAGTGTTGGCTCTATTCACAATTGGTATTTTAATTACGGCAGCGAATACGAAGAGGGATGGATAGCAGAACAACAATACGGACTTCAATGGCCAGCATTATATCAACACCAGGATATGCAGGCAGCAAAGGGACTCTGGATTGCGGCTTCAAACTATTCAGATTCCAAAGGATCTTTCCCTGTTAAAGTAGTTCATGTAGGACCGCGTGTAACGGGTTCGGGAGAATTCTTCCCGGTAAAATTTTCAATGACTAGCAAATATGAACCACCGGTAATTACCGTTGATGGTGTTGCAACATACAGCAAGTTGATCGAAAATGATGCGGTTGATAAAACAATGAAGTGGGATCGGATCATAGACAATGTTACCCACACCGTGATCGGTCTGACAATGAATAGAAAAATTATCGGATTCAGTCAGCAGTTTCATGATAATTATATTGTGTATGATTATACATTTACTAATACCGGAATTGTTGATGGAAATGGTACAACTCGAGATCCAATGACGTTGAATGGTGTGTATTTCTATTTTCAAAACCGTTATTCAATTTGTGCTGATACACGGTACGTTTTTGGCAATGCGACCGGCTGGGGGATTAACACTTTAAATGACGTTCGCGGTGATACAATTGTAGCGTCAACATTTTTCCCTGGAAACAAAGACAATGACATTCGTGCAAATTATTCCTGGCATGGGAAATACCCTTCATTTACCGCATACGATAATATCGGTGGATCAATATGGACTCCATATTATGATAAAACGGATACTTCTGGCAGATTAGGATCGGCACAATTTGTCGGTTTAGCTACTCTGCATGCAGATACATCACCAATAGATTCTACTGATAATAAATCTCAACCTTCAACAACTTCCTTTGAGGGATCGGATGAGCCTAATACTCGCGGCAACAATCACCTTAATGTCTCTGGAATGCTTTCAGAATATGAATGGATTAGAAGAGGACACACACTTCCGCGCCATGTAGATAAAACTAATCCTAATGGAATGAGTGGAGCGCAAGGAGATCCTGCATTAGGGTCGCCGGGAGGATGGTCGATAGCAAATGGTTATGGACCGTATACATTAGCTCCAAGCGAGAGTATTCATATAGTAATGGTAGAAGGTGCTGCCGGTTTAAGTCGAGAAGCTGCTATTTCTGTAGGAAGAAAGTTTAAATCGGGTTTAATTTCAGTAGCAGCAAAAAATGATTCGGTGTATACAGGACGTGATTCATTATTTAAAACATTTCGTAGGGCGTTGGCCAATTACAGCACAAATTGGAACATACCACAACCACCACCTCCGCCAAAGAAATTTACTGTATCCTCAGGATCAGGAAAAATTATTTTATCATGGGATCCCAATACAGACAACCCATCAGATCCTGCCGTTGTGAAATGGGAATTGTGGAGAGCAGTCGGCAGGTATGACAGTACATATTATAAAATATGGGAAGGTACGGGAACGAATTACAACGATACTACAGCATCACAGAATACCGCTCATTATTATTATTTGTCGGCAGTTGGTGATCCTTCTGTGAACAATGGCGCAGGTATGACTCTTTCCGGCGGACTTTCCAGCAGCCGGTACTATACTCAAACATATGTACCTGCATATCGAAGGACTCCGCCGGCAAAAAATTTATCAGAAGTGAAAGGGAAAATTAGAATTGTTCCCAATCCATATAACATAGCAGCAAAAGGCGGATTGCTTTTTCCGAGTGAACCTGATAAACTGTCATTTGTGAATATTCCCGGTGAATGCACGATCCGCATTTATTCGGAATTAGGTGAGCTTATTAAAACAATAGATCATGGATCTACCCCGGCAACGCAAACTGGCTCCGAAGATTATGATTGTACTACTTCATCTGGACAAATTATTGTAAGCGGAGTTTACATTGCTGTATTCACGACGCCCGCTGGAGAAAAGGAAATTTTAAAATTCGTTATTATTCGATAACTGGCAGGATAAAGAATATGAGAAACTATCTTTTTTTTAGTTGGATAATAATATTGACAATATTCATTATGTCTTGTAACCCGACGACGGGTTCCGATACGTATAATTCTACATGGTCGCCTTCGGGAGATTCAAAAAATACACCATGGAAGTTTCCATCCAATGTTGAATTTGTTCAGGTTGATAAGGGGTTTCAATTTTCTGCTACGATAAATGATTCGCTTGTTAATGATTCATTACTGAGTTATACATTTACCCCGCAAATTTATCAAGTCTCGAATATCACCTCTGCAAAAAGTGCTACGGTAAGTTTCAAAGCGCGAATATCTTCTGCTCCTGACTCTGTTAGTATACTTCCGTCTGGTAAAATCTCTCATCAGTTCGGACGAGTAGCCGGAACGATTGCCAGCAGCGGAGACTCAGTTCATTTTAGTGTGAAACCATTTACCGGTGATGTTGTTAGTATCGTCTCTCTTAGTGTGAACCCCGATTCATGCAGTTTAATGTTAAGGTTTAATGTTGCACTGCAATGGAATTCGTTTACCGCAGGAACACCGGCAAACCCGCTTCCCAAAACAAAAAAAGTAATTGTTGATGTAAGCAATATTGAAATGAAGGTTAATGGTATCTCAGTGTTGAAATAAAACATCTCCATAGGAATTGTATGAAAAAAATATCGTTTCTGATTTTTCTTTTTTTGCTGGTTACCGTTGTATCGGCACAAAATAAAAAGCTTGCTCAAACAGGGATGAAATTTCTCAATGTAGCAACTGATCCCCGCGCTGTTGCGATGGGTGAAGCGTTCACATCTGTAGAAGGATCATCAACGGCTCTCTTTTTTAACCCGGCAGGCTTGGCACGAATGCAATCTTCCTTTGAAGGGACTGTTGGCAGTACTCAGTGGATTGCTGATATAAATCATGTTTTTGCCAGCGCAGCGATCGCAACTCCTGGAAATGAGTATGGCGTTTTTGGTTTTACACTGCAATCAGTTGATTATGGTGAAATTACGCGAACAATTCGTGTTACAAACAGTGCTGAACAATATATGGATGTTGGGACATTTTCTCCGGTTGCACTCTCTCTTGGCATAGGGTACGCCCGGTCATTAAGTGATAGGTTCTCTGTTGGCGGCAGGGTTGCATTCAATATGCAGGATCTTGGCGATGGCATTAGTAGTGTCGACGGATTTAATAATCCTCTTGCTGACAATAACAGGGCGGAAGTATTATCATTTGATTTTGGAATGTATTATAAGACAGGATTGAAGAGTTTAAATTTTGCAATGAGTGTTAGAAATTTCTCGAAGGAGATAAAATTCCAACGTGAAGGATTTCAATTACCGCTGACGTTCCGGATCGGTGTTTCAGCGAATGTTGCTGATTTTATTTTCGATGAACAAGATGCTAATCAGATCCTGTTAACAGTTGATGCTGTTAACTCGCGTGATTATCCTGAAACGATCAATATGGGGGGGGAGTATGTATTTATGAAAATTCTTGCCATCCGCGCCGGCTATATGTTCGGATATGATGAAAAGGGATTCTCAGCGGGTATCGGTGTACATCAAGCAATTGAAGGAATTGATTTAGGTGTTGATTATGCATATTCGCCATTCGGTATATTTGGTACGGTAAATCGTTTTGCGATACAATTTTACTTCTAAAAAAAATTGAGATGATTATGAAACATCATACACGATTATTGTTCTTAACGGCTATAGTATTTTCTCTCGGTCTGATAGGATGCAAAGATGATCCTGCACCAAGTATTTATAATTCGTCTGTAGGCAACGGATCAACACCGGTTATTAATAGTATCAATCCGACTGATAGCGCGCAAGGCGGGGTTGACACACTCATAATTACCGGTTCAAATTTTTCTACGGTTACAGCGGAAAATCTTGTCTATGTAAATACCACAAATGCAACAATATATCAAAGCAGTGGAACACAACTTTCGGTAAAAGTTCCGCGCGCAGAAGTTGGAGATAGCGCGCTTATTCGTATTGCTGTTCAAGGTGCGCAAAAATTTAGTAATGGGATTTACTACAAAATTCTACCGGCAATAGTTGATTATGGAGAAGAAACAACTCCGAAGTTGTTGGGTGCTATTGAATTTGCAAAAGCCGTTACAACAGATATTTTGGGCAATGTTTATGTAAGCATTACTCTCACTACGACTACCGGAAGTACCGATTTGGGAGTTAAAAAAATTACTCCTGATGGAGTAGTTACTACTTTTGCTCCAAAAGCTACTGGCGTGTCGGAAGTGTTACCATTAAAGATGGGACCAAATGGTTCCCTCTACACGGTCCGAAGTTCTCGTCGCATTTTCCGCTATAACTCAGCGGGATCTGATGCCGGCACCGCATGGATTACATTGACTCCTGCTAGTGTTTCCATTGCGGATATGGATTTTTCAGAAAATAAAACTTTATGGGCGGCCGGAAGCAACACCACCATTGCTAATGCTACTGTTTATGCTATTTTACCAACAGCAACAGTAAAGACTTTTCCCTTTCCTGCGCGGGTAAATTCAGTAAGAGTGTACAACAATTATTTGTATATGTCTGCACAAAAAGACAGTGCTTGGGGAATTTGGCGTGCACCTTTATTGCCGAACGATAGCCTGGGAACACCGGAACTCTACTTTGATTTTACAGTATATGGTTCTGCTATTCCCCAGGGCATTACATTTAGTTCTACAGGAGATTTGTACGTCGCAACTGATGCTCCGCAAGGTATTATAGTCATTTTTCCTTCAAAAAATTCCATTGCTCGTTATGTTGACTATTCAAGTCTATTTGGTACAACGGTTAAATACTTTGCTTGGGGAAATGGAACAGAATTATATGCAGTAACAAGTGCGGGAAAACTTTTAAAGATTTATGTGCGTGCACATAGTGCGCCATATTATGGGCAATAACTTATAGTGGCATAAGAATTTACAATTGATCATAACCATTTATTAATTACATAGAAAGGAGTTTTGAGAAAGGTTGTATTATACAGCGTTTTGTAGCAGAAGTTTTTCAGCATTCGCAATTCACAATTAACATTCACAATATATAGAAAGGAGAACAAGATGAAGCGTTTAATTACATTCTTGTTTGTTTCGATGTTTCTGTTAAGCACTGCCTCAGTTTTTGGGCAGTATGTTGATAATGGAGTTTTTCCGGATACTAACACCTACAAAATAGGAGGTCGTGCTCTGAATGGTGGATTAGGCGTTGATCCTGCAGGAAAGGTTTGGCTGCGACAATATTATGCTGATACTGATTCTATAATACAGGCAGGTACCGGCAAGATGATTGCTGTTACACCTATTTCTGTATATAATGCAAACGGTACTCCGGCAAGTTTTTCACCGATTAAAGTTCTGACAGGTCCGGATCAAAACGGTGCAACGGTAACAGATACGCTTACCGGTACTAATACGGGTGGAAGAATAAATCCATCTAACGGGAATTTCGTTATTAATGTCGGTACTAAAAATGGATTCGCGGCATTTTGGGAAGTTGATTACAAAACGGGAGCAGGTGTAAAAAGAATTGCCACTCCTTATCCAAGTAATAATGCCGGTGTTGGTATTGATGGGTTTGGCAATTACTACACTGTTAATGTTCTTGGTGGCTTGGTTGGACAAGTAATTTCCCCGGCTGGAGCACTCGGTGACAAGTATGCGGAATCAGTTCCAGACATAGGCAGAACTATAGCGGCTTCACGTGATGGAAAAAATGTTTATGTCCCACGCTTTACAGTGCAAAAAATCTTTGTCTATCATTCTGATGCGGGAGAAGGCTTTGGACCGTTTACACTTGCAGATAGCTTTGCAATTGGAGGTTCCAGCGAATCAATTGATATACATCCCAAAACCGGTTACGTTTGGTTTTCCACAGATAGTGCCCGATCGAAAATGGATACTGTAAGTGTTGCGCGTAGAGTATGGGGCGATAATGTGTACTATGGATACAATCCTACCACAAAAACAATTGTAGACAGTTTTCGAGTAGATAGTTGGAAGGGTATAGCAACACTGTTCCCGCGTGGAATTGCTTTCAGTTCCACTGGAGATACGGTGTATGTTTCCCATTTTGATGGCAGAGTAAACGCAAACACTATTCGCAGGTTTGTTAAAGGAACGACAAGCGTACGACGTGATCCTGAACTTATTGCAACAAATTATTCCTTAATGCAGAACTATCCGAACCCATTCAACCCTTCAACACAAATTAAATTTACAGTTCCTTCAAATGTAACGGTAAGTTTAAAAGTGTATGATATGCTTGGAAAAGTAATTGCAACACTTGTTGAAGGAGATTATGCTGCCGGCTCTTATACTGCGGAGTTGAATGGCAAAGATCTTTCATCTGGCATGTATTTCTACACATTAACAACATCAAATGGTTTTTCACAAACCAAGAAAATGTTGCTGATTAAGTAACAAATAGTTCCAGACTCACTCACAAAATCCCGCATAATATGCGGGATTTTGTGTTTTTAAACGAATGCTAAAATTGATAGTCGCTCCTAATTTGGCTATATTTTATACATTAATTGCAAAATTGTGGGATTGTAATGGTATCTATTACTCAACAACGCATAGATGAACTGCTTCAAAATGTAAAGACCAAACGAATTGCTGTGATTGGTGATGTGATGATCGATCGATATATATGGGGAAATGTCAATCGAATCTCCCCTGAAGCACCGGTACCAGTCGTAGAAGTGGAAAGCGAATCATCGCGACTTGGCGGGGCGGCAAACGTTGCAAACAATATTGTTTCACTTGGTGCAAGCACACAGTTGATCGGTATTGTGGGAAACGACTTTTCCGGAAAAGAATTTTGTTCGATTCTTGAAGAGCAGAAAGCATCCATCCAAGGGATCATCATCGACCCTTCGCGCCCTACTACAGTGAAAACGCGGGTGATCGCTCATCATCAGCATGTCGTTCGGATTGACAGTGAAGAGAAAAGGGATATTGGGCAGGATATTCAGCAAAAAATATTTTCCGTTCTGGAAAAGAATATCGATTCGATCGACGGTATCATTATTGAAGATTATAACAAAGGTGTTGTTGTAAAGGATCTGATTCACGCGATCATTGAACTTGCACATCAAAAAAGAAAAATCATTACGATCGATCCAAAACTAAATAATTTTTTTGAATACAAGAATGTTACCGTTTTTAAGCCAAATAAAAAAGAAACCGAAGAAGCGTTAGGAAAGAAATTGCGCAACGACACCGATGTTATTGCTGCCGGGAAAATTCTTATTGAAAAACTTCATGCAGACAATATTCTTCTTACCAGAAGTGAAAAAGGGATGAGTTTGTTTGAGAAGAACGGAGCAGTGACGCACATTCCTACCAATGCTCGAAAAGTTGCGGATGTATCAGGAGCAGGAGATACCGTTATTGCGACCCTAACCGCGATGCTTTCAGCCGGTGCAACCATTAGTGAAGCAGCGCTTCTTGCAAATTATGCAGGCGGAATCGTCTGCGGTGAGGTCGGTATCATCACTATCGATCCTGCAATTCTGCGTTCCACTATCTTTGAACTGTAAGCATACAAAGGAGACGATGGGAAAAGTATATACTCGCCAATCATTGACCGAACAACGAACGACCTGGAAGCAGCAGCAAAAAAAAGTTGTCTTTACCAATGGTGTATTCGATATCCTTCATCGTGGTCATATTGAATATCTCTCTCAAGCAAAATTATTGGGGGATATTCTTATTGTTGGAATGAACTCGGATGCTTCAGTGAAACGAATCAAAGGTGAACTTCGTCCAATTGTAAGGGAGGAAGATCGTGCTTTTATCCTTTCACAGCTTGTTTGTGTTGATGCGGTTTGTTTATTTGAAGAAGATACTCCATTGAATATCATTTCTGCACTTGTCCCGGATGTTCTTGTTAAAGGTGCTGATTACACCATTGATGCAATTGTTGGAAAAGACGTTGTCGAACATGCCGGTGGAATAGTGCGAACAATAGAATTTGTCCCTGACCGGTCCACATCGAATATTGTCGAAACAATTGTTAGTAGATTTTCAAATAGCAAATAATGACAAGAAAAGTTTCAAAAATATTTCTCTATGTAATCCTGGGGTTTGTTTTATTGGCTGCCGGGACGGCGATCTTTACACAAACATCTTTGTTTCGGAGCACGCTCCGTTCAACAATTTATACACTGCTTGAAAAAGAGATCAACGCAAATATCTACATCGGTGAGATTAATGGGAATTTATTCACCGGTTTTTCTATAGACACAGTAATGATGTATGTTGATGGTGCTCCATTTATTGAAGCAGGAAAACTTTCAGTACATTATCGGCTGATCAGTGTGCTGAGAAACAAGATCAACATTGATTCACTGAAGCTGGAAAATCCGATCATCCACCTCACTCGATGGAAAAATGGCGATTGGAATGTAGATCACCTATCGAAATCAACAACACCGGACGATAGTACCGAATCATCACTCATCATTGTTGCAAGAAAACTTCAGATAACAAATGCCCGTTTCCATCTGATTGATTCTACTGGTGATTATAATAAAACGTATACAGATCGCAACGGACATCCCGTCATCAATTACAGTAATTTGGATATTGAACAGGTTGATCTGGAAGTGAATGGAATATACACTGCAAAGACCCTGGATGCTTCTATTAAGAATCTATCATTTATTGCAAAACGCGAGCAATTCACATTGACGAAATTTTCCGCAGAGATCATTCGAACAGAACAACAAAGTTCCATCAAAAAATTAGTGGTGGTAACCCCATTATCCCGAATAGAAGCGTCGGTAGAATTGAAGAATATCGATGTATTTACAATTAAAGAAGTTTCCGACCTCCGGCGTTCACCGGTTGTTTTACAGGTCTCACCATCCAACATTGTTACCGACGACATACAAAAATTTCTTCCGTCATTGGATTTTATGAAGGGAAACGTTCTTTTTGAAGGAGAGTTTGAGGGAAATTTTGAGAACCTTTCAGTGAAAAGACTTCATGCGGAATTTGGGAAAACTTCAATTTTACTTTCAGGATCTGT
>JFJP01040817.1_pt1 | contig 10619 bp, 10 predicted proteins | sample 431651 | NCBI WGS metagenome assembly JFJP01 (sample SAMN02602958, study PRJNA72255) | Microbial mat metagenome, whole genome shotgun sequencing project. | biome: fresh water; feature: sink hole; material: water; isolation source: purple microbial (photo- and chemosynthetic) mats found in...
CATCCCATTGGATGGAGTATGTTCCAGCTTCTTTCTGACCGGAATACATATTTTGAATCAAGAGTCCATCTTGATCATAAATGGAAATCGCAACATCGGCTGAGTCTTCAATGGTGTAGTACCCTGTGGTCGTGCTTCCCTTTGAAGAAGATATGGTGTTGGATTCTCCCATAACCTCTTTACCGATAAAATCCATCAGATTATCCTGGGTTTTGGGTTTCAGTGCCGCAAGTATTGCCTCCAGATTGTCGTTGATATTAAACTGCTGTTCAAGTGCTGAAAATTCAGCTAATTGAGCCGTAAAATCCGTTCCTTCCATGGGATTCAACGGATCTTGATTTCGAAGTTGAGCCACCAGCATGGTTAAAAAAGCATCTCTTCCCAAGGGGTCCTTTTTTTCTTCGACCTCCTCGGTATGCCCGGCAAAAAGTTTATTTATGTTGCTGTTTCCGAATGCGGTTTGAGTTACGTTCATTTTATCCTCCATGGGAAAATCGAATGATCGGACAATTATTATAATGAAAAAAGATAACGATCATCATGCAACCAGATCAAGGATGCCTGAAGTTCTCCAGAGTAAAGGATCACGATTCTGAGAGAGCGTGAAGCCGGTTGTTTCAGATGGATTGTCCAGACTGAAAAGCGATTGGTTTTTATCGGGTGTTTTTCGTGAATCCTGCTTTGCCTGGGACATGGACTGGTCAAAGTTAAAAGAAACTTGAACATCAATTTTTTCCAGATGGATTCCCTGTTCCAGGAGAGCGGCTCTTAATTCCGAGGCATGGGTTTTCAACAATTTTTGTGTTTTATCGTTTTCAGCAAGGATACTAACCTTCAAACCATCATTTTCATTTTTCAGATGAATCTGAAGTCTTCCGAGATGAGGGGGTTTTAACTGGAGCCGGATTTCATTTAAACCATCCTGGAAAGACCGGATAATCTGCCTGCTGACCTGATTCATGACATAAGCGGGTAAGGATTTCCCTGAAGTCGACGTGTTGTTTGCAACCGAGTGGAGCTCCTTTTTGTCATTTCCGATAAAACCGGCTTCGACAGCAGGATCAATGTCCTGCATTCCATTCTCATTTTCCAGAGACTTTTCAAATAGTTCCTGCATAGATGACGGTAGTAAATCTTCTTTGTTCTCTTCTGCGGTAGCCTCTATGAGGGATGAAAAATTTTGTTCTTGAAAAGGATTTTCGTTATTTGAAGATTCATAATATTTTTCACCAGAGTACCCGTGGTTGAATGATGCGGCTCGGGGGATTTCATTTTGTGAATAAAGTGTGTTTTTGCCATCGGCTCTAAATTTCGAGGCTTCAAGGGGATTTATGCTTTTCAGACGGGTGAGTTTTTCCATCAGTAAAGGATTGTCCGAAAAAACATGATCCACATTCAGGTTCTTCAGAAAGCCGATCAGATCTTTTTTTAAATGGGTATCAGAAGTGACTTTGCTCACATTTTCATACAGCATGATTTCAAGCCGGGAAATAAACTGAGAAAGTGACATCGGGTTTTCTTTATCCGTCAATACCGGGATGCCCAGACTTTTCATCATCTGTGTGATATTATCCGGCAGTTGTTTTGGTTCACCGGTATCTGCATGAATGGTTCCCTGCCCTTTTAAAAAAGACACCAATCGCTCTAAATTGATGTTACCGCTTTGTGTTTTTGCATAGGAAAGGGAAGATTCCATGGTCTGTTCATCAAGACCCAGCATGGGTAAAATGGTTTGAAAAAGAGGAAGAGAAGAACTGGGGAAAAGCAGGTTCCGTCCTGTCTCTTCCGAGTTATCATTCAATTCGGTTAATTTTGCAAACAGATCCGATAATTTAATCTGCTTTCCAGTTACAGTTGTCTGTAATTGATCAAAAATTGAATTGACTTCCTCCTGATCAAAACCTTTGTAAAGCAATATTTTTTTTAATACAGCAAGTGGTTCCTGTCCTGCAGAAATCTGTTCCAGTTTTAATCCAGTGGCCTGCAGATATAGTTTTACACTTTCCAGAAATTCTTTTCCGGTTGTCATTTTCAGGTCATTGGAAAGGGAAGTTGCAGAAAGGTTTTTATTTGGCTTTCCATTTTGAAGCTGGTCGACAAAAAGCTCACCAAAGGAACGGGTGGAAGAAGAGCTGTTTCCGCTTCCTTTTTTTAATGAAAGAAATTCTTTAAATAGTTCTTCCGGTTGTATGCTCTGAGAGATCATGAATTGCCTTGGTTTTTCCAATTGTTTCGGACGAAGAATCCAAACGCAATGATTTGGGCCTTTGTTTGAAGGAAAAGTGAGCAATGAATATGCCAAGCCAGGATAGCTTTAAATGGTGGGCCGTAAATTCAAATACATATATTGATTTTTGAAGGGCAAGAGAAAATGGAGCGGATAGGTTGAAGCAGTTATTTCCATAAAGGACTTTATGGAATCGGAAAATTTTGCCTATAAAATAGTTTGTCCGTATGGCGGCAGAGGAAGGCGAAACAGTTCATCATAAGAATGAAAACAATTCATTTGGCCAGGGCACGATTTTTTTCGCTGATGAGTTGCTCACTGATTTTAACAGCAAGCTCCGTGTTTACATAGGTCAGTATTTTTGCAGCCTGATCGCCTTTCATCAAAAGGAAAATGGTCAGAGCATCTTCAAATTCCAGTTTATTAATGATTTGGCCGACATCTTTGGGTTTCATGCTCGAATAGATCTTGAGGAGCTGTTTCAGTTTTTTTTCTTTGGATTCTCTTTTTAGACGCTCTTTTTCAGTTTCTTTTTTATCGATCAATTTCAGTTTTTCTTCAATCTGTTTGTTAATTTTTGAAAGGTTCTGAACATTTTCTTCCATTTCTTCTTTTAAAGCCTCGATCTGCTTTTTTTCTTCTCCCATTCGGATTTCTTCCTGTTGAAGAAAGAGGCGTTTTTTTTCAAGACTTTCCAGTATAATTTTTGTTTCCGCGACAGCCGGATTTTCTTTTGCTGGTTCAGTAGCAGCGGTTTCGGTTGAAGGCTTTTCTTCTGCCTCTCCATGTTGTTTATTTTCATCTGTTTTTTTAGCATCCGTATGCTTTTCTTCCTTTTTTTCATTTGGCTTGTGTTCATCCGCTTTTTTCACATCTTCAGGCTTTTTATCCTCTGCATGGGCAAGTTGATGGAGATGAAACACAGCAGCGTCAAAATGAAAACCGGTAAGGAAACAAATAGAAGCGGTAACCTTGGTTGCAACAAGTCCGATTAAAAGAAGTTTGAGAAAAGGTTGTAGCGATTTTGTCATGGATTGGTATTCCTGATTTTACGCATGATATTTATATCTTCCGCTTCTTTTTGAAGGGAATCTGAAATATTTTTATAATATTCCTCTTTTTTACGCTGTTGCAGATTTTCCAGTGCTTTTTTATCCACAGACCGTTGCTTCAGAATTTTCTGCTTATGGGATAATTCCTTTTGTAATCGAGAATGCTGCATAGTTTCATTTTTCAGAAGGAGACCGAGTCGATCATGATAGGAAGTGTAAACGGGTATCTGTTTTGCTTCAATTCCCGTGGACATTTTATCCGATAATTCCGAGATGCTTTTTTTCTGATCCATTTCGAATGCATCCATCCGGTTTTTACAGTCATTAATTTTAGTCTGTGTTATTGAGACATCTTGCTTGGCTTCCTGTTCCAGATGTTTTCGATAACCAAGAAAGGATTGAAGACGGAATCGAAATTTTTTCATATCGTTTTTTTAAATGGTATGGATCAAGTAATAATTTTTCGAAGTCTCTCAATAGATGTTTCATACGGAATGGTTTCGGAGAGATTCTGTTTGAGAAACTGATTCATGGCCGGCATGATTTTTTTTGAAAAGTCAACATTCGGATCGGACCCGTCTCTGTATGCGCCGATCGTGATCATATCTTCGGCATCCCGATAGGTTGCAATCATATCAATTGCTTTTTCCCTGAGTTTTAAATGTTCCGGTCCAACAACATTTTTGGTTACTCTGCTGATGCTTTCAAGAACGTCGATTGCAGGAAAATGACCGCGATTGGCCAATTTTCTGGATAGAACGATGTGGCCGTCCACAATAGATCGAACCGTGTCACCAACCGGATCATTCAAATCATCGCCTTCGACCAGAACAGTATAGATTCCGGTAATGCTGCCTTTATTCTGGACATTACCCGCCCTTTCCAGGAGTACGGGTATTTTTGAAAAAAAAGAAGGGGTGTATCCCCGGTTTGTGGGTGGTTCTCCTGCCGCCAGACCAACATCCCTGGAAGACATGGCAAAACGGGTAATGGAATCGATAATCAATAAAACATTTTTTCCCTGATTCATAAAGTATTCAGCAAGCGTAGTAGCAAGATAGGCCCCTCGCATTCGTATAAGAGGAGGAGAGTCGGATGTTGCAGCCACAACAACCGATTTTTTTAATCCTTCAGGACCCAGATTTTCCTGTACAAATTCTTTTACTTCACGACCCCTTTCTCCAATCAGACCAACGATGGTTACATCTGCTTTTGCATGCCGGGTCATCATACCGATCAGCAGGCTTTTTCCGACACCGGATCCGGCCATGATGGCGATCCTCTGTCCCCGGCCAAGAGGAACCATCATATTAATGGCAGTGATTCCGACATCCATGAGCTGATCAATTTGCTTGCGGTGCATGGGATTGATCCGTTTCCCGTACAATGGATAATGTCCGGAAGGTTTGATGGGGCCCAGTCCGTCAATTGGCTTTCCCATACCATTAATGACGCGTCCAATATAATTGTCACCAACCGCAACTCTGGGATTATTGTCAAGAAAGGATAACCGGCTTCCAGGCTTGATTCCCATCGTTTCTCCATAAGGCATAAGAAGAATTCTATCTTCTCTGAATCCGACAACTTCTGCAATAACCGGCAATCCCTGGTCATTTTCGATTTTACACAAACTGCCGATACTCATTCCAAGACCATGTCCTTCTACGATCAGGCCGATGACCTGAACGACTCTGCCCTCAAGACGATTGCATTCACACCGTTCAACAGCCTGGAAATAATGGTTCCACTTTATATCGATATCGACGTTGTTTGGGCTTATCATAAAAAACTCCTATTGATCGTCAGCCATTTCGCTGGCGGCATCGATGATACTTTTGGATATGGCATCAAGGCGGCTTTGTATATCCGAGTCGATTTCTCCGACTTTTGTTTCAATTCGGCATCCGCCTCTGGTTAAAGAAGGATCAGAAACGATCGACACCTTTTTTAAGGTTTTTATTTTTTCAAACAGATCTTCCTTGGCGGTTTCTATAAAATCATAGTCTTCCGTGCTTACGTTAATCGTCGCTTCGGTAGGTTCAGGAATCAATTCAAAAGATTTCAGAATCGCTCTTTTAACAATTTCATTATCAATTTGAGTATGACCGTAAATTACTTTTTCAGAAATTCGTTTTACGAGTTCGATCATATCATTTTCATATTGTGTAACCATTCGATGCCATAAATCTTCAATGGAAACCATAATGTGAGTGATATTTTCAACTATCGTACTTGCTTCCAGCATTCCGGCATCATATCCTTCTTTTTGCCCATGAGAAAAACCTTTCTCATGAGCTTCTTTTTGCATTTGTTCTATCTTGCTCTGCTGGGTGGACTCCAAAGTTCGGGTCTCTGTTTCCAAATTGATATCAACAGGCTGCTGTGATTCAGACTGGGAAGAGGCAGACTGATTTTTAAATTTATAAATCAGTTCAAATTGGTCATTTGATCCTTTTGTGTTATTTCCTTCATATAGAGGTTTGAAAATTGGCTTTTCATCGGGAACATTGGAGTTTTTACTTCTGGAAATTGCAAGCTGATACGAACGTTCTTGTTCTGGAATCAGTGGCTGCCAATTCTGTGGAATGGTATTGTTTTCATGGACGATTTTTTTAGACAAGGACTTCACCTGCACCTTTTCCGCCAAGCGAGATTGTTCCATCCGCCTCTAATTCTTTGGCAGCATTAACAATTTCCTGCTGTGCGCCTTCAACATCGGACAATTTAACCGGTCCCATGACTTCCAAATCCTCAAGAAGCATCTCTGAAGCCCGGGAGGACAGGTTAGAGAGAATTTTATTTTTCATTTCTTCACTGGCTGTTTTGAGAGCAAGCGTGAGTTGAGAGCTTTCAACCTTCTTAAGTATTTCTCGCATGCCCCTGTCATCGACACTTTTTAAATCCTCGAAGACGAACATGAGTTGCCGGATTTCAGTGGCCATTTCAGCATGTTCCTCTTCAATCATTTCCATCACAATATCTTCGGTTGCTTTGTCCACATTACTCAAAATTTCAACCAAAACCGGGATGCCACCGCCTCTTCCTCCTCCTTTGCCGATGGAGCTGAGCTCTTTTTTTAAAGCTTCATCCACATCTCTTATCACCTCTTCCGGAACCTGACCCAGTTGAGCGATCCGTATTGCCAAGTCACCTTTTTTTTCTTGCGGAAGTCCTACCATAACTTCTGCGGAAATTTCCGGTGGAAGATTTGCTAAGATCATTGCAATGGTTTGAGGGTGCTCACTTTTCAAGTATCCGGTAAGTGTAGCAGCATTGATATTATGGCTCCATATAAACGGCTGTTCCCGTTTACCGTCTTCCACATCTCTGAAGATTTTTTTTGCATTTTCTGCTGAAAGCGATTTGCCGATAACACTTTTCAGAAAGCTTTCACCACCGACAAGCAAACGGTTGGTGTCTTCATAAATTTTAACAAAATCTTCTGTTACCGCACTAAGTACTTCCGGGGGAATCTCATCTATCTCGGACATGGCGGAAGCGATTTTCGCAATCTCTTCGTTATCCATCTGTTTGAATACTTCAGAAGTGAATTTTTCCCCCATATACAGAAGAAAGATAGCTGATTTTTGTGTTCCGGTCAGTTTTTGAGGATCAAGTTTCGATTTGGTCATTATTTAGCCTCTGAAAGCCAACCCCTGAAAATATTAACTGCTTTTCCCATATTTTCCTTTGCAAGGTAGGCTGATTTTTCTTTTGGATCCATTTTAGAAGGATCTGCCAACGCACCCGCCTCACTATCTTTTCCAGGAAGCGCTTTTCGTTCTTCCGGTGATGGCAATGCCTCGACAACCTTGACTTTAATTTCCTTCATGGTTTTCAGCAAAGGTAACACAACAAACAGGAACAGAAGAAGTATGAGAAAAATGTTGGTGATGGGTCTGCCATATTGGTGAAAAAAGGATCGCCAGTCAAATCCATACTGTTCAAAATTTTCAACATGGTCAAAAGGGAAGGATTCAACAGTGATCTGATCTTCCCGATCTTCGCTATATCCCATGGCATTTTGTACAATTTTTCGAAACTGATTGAGTTCTTCATCCGTTCTGGCAACATATTTTCGAATGGGGTTACCGGTTGCGTCGGTTTCCATGGTGTATGTACCATCCAGAACAGTGGCTACGGAAAGACGTTTCAGCATACCTACTGGTTTAATGGTTTTGCGTAGGGTTCGATTTAATTCATAGTTTACGGTTTCATCCTGTTTTTCATTCTTTTCATTGGTTTGGTTGCTGCCGGGGCTCCCTCCAGGAGGGACGACCGGATTGACACTGGAAATTTCACCCGGGCCTTCTGATCTGTTTAACGTTTCAACAATGTTTTGTCTGCTTCGGACCACACTGACATCCGGATCATACAGCTCTTCATTCATATCTACCTGGTCAAAATCCATATCCGCTGTAACCCGGACGATGGCTTTCCCGCCCCCGACGATCTGCTCCAACATGGTTTGGATCTGTTTTGCAAGGTTGAGTTCAAAAGCATTTTTATATTTGAACTGAGTCGTCGTTACATCCCCAAGTTTTTCACTTTCTGAAATTTTTCTGGAAAGAACCCTTCCCTTTGTATCGACAACCGTCACAAGTTCAGGAGTCATATCTTCTAAAGAACTGGCAACCAAATGAACAACTGCACTTATTTTTTCTTGTGACAGTTCTGATTTTAATTTTAACAGCACAGAAGCAGAAGGTGGTTTGGAATCTTCCACAAATACCGACTCCTTTGGTGTAACAATCATCACCCTCGCATCTTCGACTTCTCTGAACTCTTTGATGGTCCTGGACAACTCACCCTGTAATGCCCTTTTATAATTCAACTGTTGAACAAATTCAGTGGTTCCGAAATCGTTTTCATCAAACAGTTCATATCCGACATTTCCTCCTTTCGGGAGTCCGGCAGAGGCCAGCGATAATCTGACATCATACAATTTTTCAGCCGGAACACGCACAAGGCTTCCATTGCCGGCCAGTTCATATGGTATTTTCAGTTCCTTCAGCTTTTCAACAATTGCGGCTGCATCTTCTGATGAAAGACCGGTATACAAAGTCTGGTAATCGATTTTATTGGCCCAGAAAAACATACCGGCAAAGCCCAGAATCACCATGAGTACAACCGCACCAATTATCAGTCTACGTGACAAAGGCATATTTGTGTATATTTGAACGATTTGGCCGACAACAGGGTTATCTGCTTTTTGGGGTACGCTGAGCTGATTTTCTTTATCTGCCATGTACAGCATCCTTTTTTTATAATTCAAATTTATTACAGAGTTTTGATTATCAGCTACAAGGTTATATTTCCTTGCCAATTTTAGAGGAGTTCTTATACAAAGGTCTGGTTTAGATGTTTTCTATCTGCAACAGGATGAAGAGATCCGAAATGTTTTAAAGCTGCAATCGCATAATTTCCGTGTATGCATCCATCACTTTACGCCTGACCTGAAGAAGCATTCGCAGGGAGATATCCGCTTCCTGAATCTTGAGCATACCTTCATGAATACCAAGTTCCCCACTGATAACTTTTTCAATTGCCTGATCGGCATTTTGCTGGCGCAGGTTGACTTCCATAATTGATTCTTTTAGTTTTTCCGCAAAACCACTCCCATGAGAAGTTGTACCTTTTGTTGGCTCATTCCGGGTAATTTCGCCCATGCTTTGAAAATTGATTTTATCCATGGTTTATTTTCCAATCTCCAGCGCTTTGTTGATCATGTTTTTGGTGTTTTCAATTGCAGTTACATTTGCCTCATAGGCTCTTCTGGCAACCATCATATCGGTCATCTCCGTCAAATGATCCACATTGGGCATGGCAACGTAGCCTGTTACCGGGTCTGCATCGGGATGAGATGGTTTGTATACCATTCTGAAATTTTCTTGGGATGTTACGATTTCCGAAACCTGAACACCGTCATAACTCTTTTTTAACTCGTCCAGTTCGTTCTGAAAAGACGGGATCGATTTTGCCTTAAAAACGACCATCTGTCGTTTATAAGGCCCTCCTTCTTTGGTTCGGGTGGTTTCTGAATTTGCAAGATTTTCTGAAATGATATTCAATTTTGTTCGCTGTGCAGTCAGTCCGGAAGAACTGATTTTCAATGCCTGTAACAGGTCCATTAATTACCTCCTTCGGTAATGGATTGTCGGAGTATTGCAATTTTCCGTAAAAGCATTTCTACACTGGTTTTATACTTTCCATTGTTTGAAATCAGATTTGTCATTTCCGTATCGATATTCACAGAATCCGGATTGTGCGGATCAGCACTATTTGTTCGCGTTTCCCCTTGATAGATCGTTTTTTCCGATCGATGCTTCATATGACCGGAGTGGGTTCTGTGAAGCTTTCCACTCCCTTTTTTCATTGCAGTCTGGAGGGTTTTGGCAAAATCCAGGTCCTTGGGTTGATACCCGACCGTGTCCACGTTGGCGAGGTTGCCAGTAATCAGACTGTGTCTTCTTGCTGAAATATCGAGTGATTTTCCCAGCAGTTCATAAGTTCGATCAAAAGGATATATCGTATTCATAGCCAGCTCCTGATATAGTAAAAAGCAAATAGTATGCCGCCTAAAGGACTTCCATGATTTCCCGGTATTCATTTAATTTGTTTCTGAGCGTACGAACACTGATCCCAAGTATTTTTGCAGCATGTGTCCGATTGCCCTTGGTTTGGTCAAGCGTCTGGAATATCATCTTTTTTTCAACATCTCTCAGTGGCCCGGCAATCATGTTGACGGCCGCTTCTTCGATGTTTTCAGGATTGTCGAGGAAAGTCAGTTCATGGTTTTCAAGAAAAAGATCCTTTTCCTGAATGGTTTCATTGTCTGAAAGCAATACCGCTCGTTGAATAATATTTTCCAGTTCTCTGACGTTTCCATTAAGTCTCAGATTTTTAAGAATATTTAAAGCAGATTTAGTCAAAGTTTTGACATTTCGTCCGTCGACCCGGTTATATTTATGAATGAAAAACAGTGCCAACGGCTCGATATCTTCCGGTCTTTTTCTGAGTGGCGGTATGGTGATAGGAATTGTATTCAACCGGAAATACAGGTCTTCTCTGAATTTACCCTCTTTGATCGACTGGGCAATATTTCGATTGCTGGTTGCGATGATACGGACATCAATTTTTACCGGTTTCAGTCCACCCACCCGGTCCACCTCATGCTCCTGAATGATTCGTAAAAGTTTGGACTGGAGATGGAGCTGCATTTCTGTTATTTCATCCAGCAGTATTGTGCCTTTATCTGCCAGTTCAAATTTGCCCGGTTTTTGAGATACCGCCCCGGTAAATGAACCTTTTTCATGTCCAAACAATTCACTTTCAAGGAG
>JFJP01041906.1_pt1 | contig 10619 bp, 10 predicted proteins | sample 431651 | NCBI WGS metagenome assembly JFJP01 (sample SAMN02602958, study PRJNA72255) | Microbial mat metagenome, whole genome shotgun sequencing project. | biome: fresh water; feature: sink hole; material: water; isolation source: purple microbial (photo- and chemosynthetic) mats found in...
GACACGCTGAGTATACGGTGAAGAGCAGCGCTGCCCTTCGGACGAGCAAACTGGCCTATAGCACTAGGCCGTGCTACCTTGGCTTCCTTACTGGCAGATGCTCGCTGTGGACCGCGCCGACACAGCGGCGCGATTCACCTACTGACTTTGAAGAAGAGCAAACGCTGGCCGTGCTGTCACGGCAGCCTGCTCTGGCGCCTCACCCAGGGCCGAGCGAAGCGAGGCAAGCAGCAACACCCCACAAGAGAAGCAGACCGGCCTAGAGCAAGCCTAAGTGGGCTCACGCCCTTGTTGTACGGGTGAGCTACCCACGCTATACGTACTAGGCGCGCCCCTCATACGTATTCGCTGGGGCTAGCACTCCTTACTATGTGATTTGGCGCAGACGGTCTTGGACATATGATTTGGCGCAGACGGGGAACCTTGGACATATGACTTGACACAGGCGGGGAACCTTGGACATAGGATTAACGGCCTTGGACATATGACTTGACACAGGCGGGGAACCTTGGACATAGGATTAGAGGTCCTTAACAAACCAGGACCCTCAACACGTAGTAATGCCGTTCTAGCTACGAAGAACAAGGTCACCGCCAAGCTGAGCGGGCTGACGAAAAAAACCATGAAACGGGCCTGAATACGAGCTAAGCGCTGTACGGGCGATCGCTCCGATACCGCACTACGGCTCGTCCACCAATCCTAGACAAAACCCTTTCGCACACTTGACTAGGCGCGTTGTGCGTTCACCACGATCCTGAGAGCATCACGTCAGTTTATTCTGACAACTGTAATTACAGTAAGCTATGTCACACCTGAGTGCTGGACAGCATAAGCCCGGGGCCGTGGGAACTGAACTAGCTTACGCACGAAGCTTTGCGCAGTGGGTGGCTCTAGACTCGGTCACGTAGGACCGATCCGCTCGCTTTGGCGGAAGAGACCCCTGCGGCCCTGTCTAAGCACACTGGCATCGCAGTAGCGTTTCGGGTTCGTAGCTCGAAGCGGTCTCCTTATAAGCTAATCTCTGCCCGATAGTTTAGGTAACGCAGAGCTCTCGAGTCGTATCCGTAGTTATCCAAGCCTAAGCGCCGGCCGGCTGGCTGGCTGGCTAGGTGCGCAGCGCTCCTCTGTGATCAGGCCCCGCAACGCTGCCCCCGCTCCCCCATTATTTATAGGAGCGAAGCCTACTTATATTTATAGGAGCGAAGCCTACTTATCCAGCGAGCTAAACCAGCGGTACCTGTGTACCGGTTGGCTTTTGAATAAAAGCAAACTTCTTCTTCAGCGTCCTCGCTCGTGCTATGTTCTATCTATTCTATAAAGTAGGTTCGGACCCCTCGCTCGCTGTGCTCGCTCGCACTATGAAAGTCTTCACTCGGACCCTCGCTCGCTGCGCTCGCGAGTTTATTCCCCTCGCTCGCTGTGCTCGCTCGCACTATGTTTGTTTGTCTTCACTCGGACCCTCGCTCGCATAGCTCGCGAGTTTATTCCCCTCGCTCGCCCCTCGCGTTGGCAACCTTCCGATCAATGACCAAGTATTGCCTAGCACGACACCAGATCGACTATGTATTAAGCAGTTAGTAGCAGCTTAGGTTGCAAGCTAACGGCCAGCGCGCCCACTTTGGACGAGGGACAAGTGCTCAACTTAGCTCCGGACCGGACCGTCTAGGGAAGGACCGGCCCCGGCCTAGGACTTCAAGTGCGGACGACGGTGGGTCAGCACAGACCGATAGCGAGACAGTGCTAGCCTAGGCTAGGCCTACGGATGTACGTCTGATCGTCGTTGTCAGTGCGGCCTAGTCCGGTCGACCATGACGCAGTGCTTTCGCACAGTGCCCCGCCCCAGCACTTTGCACCCTAGTTGACGCTTGCTAGCACAAAGGCTAGTTGACGCTTGCTTGCTAGTTGACCCTTGCTAGTTGACGCTTGCTAGCACAAAGGCTTTAAATAGAGTGCTAGCCCGGCTTGCTAGCACTCCCATCCGGACAGCGCTAGCCTGACCGCACTATACTGTCCGCTACGGCTCAAGCTAGCACTATACGGAAAGCTAGCACTAAAAGCACTCCTGTCCGGATCCGAACCGTACAGTTCCTCAGTTTGTCCGACAGTCGGTCGTCCAATTACCGTCAAACATATAGCTGCTACGCTCTGGCCGTCCGAGACATTAATACGCAGCAGCGGACAACAACACACTACTAACTATAAGGGGCAGCTACGCTTAAACTTAACAGAATCGGCTGCGGCCACCGTGGCTGCGGCTCTGGCGACGGCTACTGCGGCCGCGGCTGCTTCTACGGCGGCTGCCGCTGCGGCGACGGCTACGGACGCTATACGGAAACAGACGCTATACGGAGTAGTACAAGCCCCCTATTATAGTTCAAGCAAAGCGCGAACAAGCACCGCTACGCAAGTGCCTTGGCCAAGCACAAACTTCCCCCTTTGCTTCGCTACGGCGTTCTACAGCCAAAGGGTGGCTTTTAGCCCGGGGCTGCTTCTGTACTATAATAGGGGGACGACAGCTGCGGAGGCCGATACAGCGACGACAACAGCTAAGCGGCTTGCAGCATGCAGCACACAGGCAGCAACAGCATGCAGCAACCGCCTGCAGCAACAGCATGCAGCAACAGCATGCAGCTAAGCGGTAGCCCAAGGGACGAGACGGGGCGAGACAAGAACGTGCCTTTGGGCTCGACACGGAGCGACAAGAGGAAGACAAAGGAAGGACCTGGCTTAGACAGAACGAAAGAGGCTCCTTTGAAGCAACGCCGTGGCAACGCCTAGCAAGACAGAATAGTACCAGGTAGAGCCAAGAACGCGAGAAAGGCTTGACGAACTCGGCCTTTGGAAAACTTAAGCATGTGACATGGCATAACGTTTCTTGATAAAGCCTAAGACACGGACAGATAAACGTACACGTGCTCCTTGGCCACTACCAGCGGTTGGTGCTGCACGTGCCAGTGCCGCCTTCATACGGGACGAGAGACCTGGTACTCGGACCAGACCTCGAGCACTATATCGCTAGCAGCAAAGGACTTCTCGCTTACTTGGGAATCAGAACCGGCCCCGTAAGCGTCAGCCAGGCTATGAAGCAAAGACTGCCGATCTTCGGGCGAACGACGAAGGCGCGACACAGGCTTAAGCAATTCCGTTCTAAACTCTTCGCTGGAAAGGTTTCGCCAGACATCGCCCTACGCCGACTTCGTACCGTAGTGACGCCGCTGGTAACGAAGACCATCCAGACCGGACGGCGCCGGAAACGACGAGGCTTCGTGGCCCGAGCGCACCCAATCTAGAAGGCCCATAGCACGAGCCGGGTCCGTTTCCTTAGGCCAAGCAGCCCCTTCTGGCCTATACTGTTCATGACGGTAGATGCTGAGTGCCATCACGCTGTCTGCGGGCTCCAGCAAGTCGTCACGAACGAAGTGCGCCAGCTGTAGGACTGCACTAAGTAGAACTCCCTTTCTACTTAGGTCCTTTAGGTCACTGACGAAGCTCTTTCCCGTACCCTCACCCCTCTGGTAAACAAGACGATCCTTCCGACTAGAAAACAAGTTGGTATAGTCCATGCGAGTTCTGGCTGCTGGCGAAGACGACCCTCGCTGTCATAAGCCGCACCACCGAGCATCCGGTCCAGCGGTGGCTACTTAGGCAAAAGGAAGCGTTTGCGCCCGTTAGCCGTATACTGGCGAATATGAGCCTTTGACGATCTACTAGGTGCATACAAACTTACGTCTTTTTTCACGAATGCCCAGCAGCGACAAAGAAGGCCCGGGCATACAGCCCAGACAGGGAGCGCTAACAAGCCCCCTATTATAGTGGGTTCAAGCGAAGCGCGAACGGGCACCACTGCGGAAGTGCCTAGGCCAAGCACAGCCTGTCTCCATCGCTTCGCTACGGGGCCGCTCTACGGCCAAAGGCCGGCGCCCTCGGCCCCGCAGGGGCCTTACCCTGCCTTTAGAACCGAAGCTGGTGTTACAAGGGGCGCCAGGCTCCTACGGCCCTTAGCTTCGCTACGGGAGCGCCCTACAGCCTAGGGATGGCGCCACACGCCCACTGGGCTGTTCCTTTAGCACGGAAGACGAAAGGGACAAGAAACGAGGACTATAATAGGGGCAGGCCACGAAGACGAAAGGCCAGGCCACGGCGAGAACGACAACTGTGAGGCGATAAGGCGGATACGGGACGAGAAGAGGAGCGGACACGGCCGCGGCATCGGCAGCGGCTACAGCAACGGCAACGGCAAGTACAGCGGCTGTGCTTACTACAGCAAAGACAACGGCAACAGCAAGTGCAGCAATTGCAGCAACAGCATTTGCTGCCTGCAACGGCTTTTGCTTCAGATGCGGATACAGCAATTACTGCCCCGGCTGCTACAGCAATTGCAGCAGATGCGGATACAGCAACGACTACAGCATCGGTTACGGCGCCTGTCAGCACGCGCGGAGTCGTGATACGACAGACAAAGAAGGGCTGTGCCGAGGCGATAACATGAAGATGGACACGACCACGCGGAGAACTACGACGCGCCAGCACGGGCCCAAAAACTTAAGGACGTTACATGGCGTAACCTTTCTTGATAAAGACGCCAGACACGGACAGGTACACGTAAACGTGCTCCTTAGGTACAACGGCTTATGCTGGAGGTGCCTGTTTATCTTCATCCGCTACGACAGCCCCGCGAGGTACTCTGTCCAATCCTCCAGGCTTATGTCGCTTTCTTCGAAGCTACCTTGGCTGACCTGGCTAGCACGACCGGTTCCCTAAGCGTCGGAGAGGCTATGGAGCAGCCACTTACCGTCCAGCGTGTCACGACCAAGGCGAGACACCGGCTTACGAAGCTCTGTCTCGAACTCTGCCTCGGACAAGTTACGCCAGACCCGACTGCGTTCCGTAAGCCGACTGCGTGCCTTAGTGACGACGCTTGTAGCGAAGACCATCCAAGCCCGTACCTCCCGGGAACAGCGATGCAGCGTTACCAGGCCGCACCCACTCCAAGAAGCCCTGGCCGCGCGCTTGGTCTGCCTCCTTAAGCCAAGCCGCCCCTTCCTGCCTATGATGGGCTGCTCCTTTTCAACGGGACGAGGACGACAGCCTAGCCAACGGCTACGGGTGCAGCGGCGTCGCGGCTGCTACGGACGCTACGGCGGCTACGGCTGCTACGGCTACGAGTAAGGAGTCTGCTGCGACGCAACAGACAGAACAGTGCCCAGACGACTACGACGCGCACTTTTGGCACGGGTACTGGGAAAAGATCGACGACACAAACGAACGACGCAATGCTTAGTCCTGCTTAGTCACGCCGGAACAACCACACTTGACCTTCAGATGGGATTAACAGAGACCCGTAATCTATTCTTCACTAAGTAAGGGCCTGGAATTACCTTACGCGATCTCTTACGTCGGACACTTGCCTTCTCACCATAAATACGTCAAGCAGTCGACTTCTCTATGGAAAGTCAACGGAGTGGCAGTTCTTACATTGGTCTAGCTCGACCGAGCGACCGGACCTCCTGCTGGCCGCAGGGACGGTACGTCAGGACCAGCTTAGACCGAGCGACTATAATAGGTCAGCATTGCTGGAACGCACCAACCTACGTAAAGCTCTAGTGCCGTCCGTACACTCGTGGTCCGGTACGGTCTTAGGGCTAAAGAGACGCTGGACTACCCTAAGACAGAGACAGTCACGCCCTATGGCCGGTACGTCTAGCTGCCGACACTAAGACACTTTAGGTGCTTCCGACCTAAGACAGAGACGCTGGACCACCAGAACGTCCGACATATCCACGCTTTGCTTCGACCGCCAGAGACGCTTCCCTAACCGCTTTTACGCGTCGTGGTGGCTAAGCTGCCGCCTGACTATGTATATAGTCGGCCTGACTATGTATATAGTCGGCCAGAGACGATGGACGACGACACCCCACAGAGAACGAACGACAGTCACGCCCTTAGACGACCCTACGGCGAAGACGGACGCGACCGTCCGACAAGCTACACGCACGAGGAGGGACACCTTGCATAGGGCCTGCCATCTCGTTGAGATTAAGGACCCCAGACTCCCTATTATAGTGGGTTCAAGCGAAGCGCGAACGGGCACCGCTACGGAAGTGCCTTGGCCAAGCACAGACTTCCCCCTTTGCTTCGCTACGGCGTTCTACAGCCAAAGGGTGGCTTTTAGCCCGGGGCTGCTTCTTTACAACGACACGATAACCATAGGCCACGACCAGGCTAAGGACGAAGACGACAGGCACAGGCCAGCACGCTACGGCTTACGGGCGTGCAAAGCAATCGTGCCTACGGCACAGCTACAGAGGGAAGCTACTAGCGACGAGCGCTAAGACACGAGATAAGGTGCTCCTTTGCGAAGTCTTAACCTCCTTTAGAGCAGCGACGTGGTGGCGACAGAAAGACGAAAGCAAGCGTGGCCCACAACGCAAAACACGAGAACGACGGAGCACGGGCCCGATAGCCCTTTGGAAAACACGCGGACGGAGGCTTAACGGCGACCGGTGCTTAACAAACGACAGGCTTAGCTAAGCTAGCCACGCTGCAGGCTTTGTGATGCACAGAACGCTTTGAAGCTATGGGCGCAGCACGCATCACGCCTCACGCATCACGCGTCAGGCATCAAGCATCAGTGCACACGGCGAATAGCATCACGCATCATACAGCTGTTAGTGCCAAGCCCAAGAGCCTTCACGGACGCGACATAGCGTAACGTTTCTTTACGAAGCCACCGGCCACCGACAGGTACACGTACACGTGCTCTTTAGCCACGTAGAGCGGTTGGTGACGAGCATGCCAGTTCTCCTTCATCCGCAGCGACAGACCCTAAGAAAGGACGACCACTCCTCAATGCTTACATCACTGGCCTCGAACGCGTCCTTGCTAACCGCGCTAGAAGAGTCAGCACCGTACGCGTCAGCTAGGCTGTGGAGCAAAGCATTACCACTTCCCCGGCCAGGCGTTCCACAGGCGCAGTAGCGACTCGAAGCTATCCTCAAGTCGCGCCAAACCCGCCGAAAGCCGACCGACCCCCCTTGCGCCTACGCAGATACCGCAGACCGTCCAGACCGGACGGCGCCGGAAAGCACGAAGCTAATTCACCTGAGCGCACCCACTCTAGCAAGCCTTGCCCCCGAGCTTCGTCAAAGTGCTTCAACCAGGCCCGCCGCCGCGCGCGTCTAAAGCTCTGACCCAACCTCACCAATGTCCAGCATCTCGGCCTCTAGGGGACGAATGTGCAGGTTGTAGTAGTCCCTAAAATCCACTCGCTCCCACCCCACAAGTAACAGTTCATGCGGTCAGAGCGCCCCTGCCCACTAAAGCTTAGCAAGTAGTGCGAACATAAGTACATTGTGCTGCAGCTGACGAATGCTCCAGTCCTCCAGCTCTACGATAGGCGAGACCAGCGAGCTATACTTCCCCAGAAACGGCATGACGAAAGCCCTCTTAGTTCACTTCTGCGTCGCCTTACTAGCGTAAGCCGTAGCGTAGGCCATGGCTTACTGGCTATCGCTACGGCCTTCACCTGTGTACCGGACAATAAGTGGTTCTTGTCCCCGCTATTCACGATGTGATACCAGAGCGGACTCCAGTACGTACTTAGGGAATAGCGCACTACGTGAACAAGTGAAAGTGAGGCGCACCCCGCTCCTGGAACTCCATGAACCAGACATACTTGATTCCAGGGTAGTCAGAGCGCAGGTGCGTCAGTAGCAGATTCAAGTGCTTCTTGCAGACCCTAAGATGGGTACGAACTCGGGTAAGTCAACGTGCTAAAGGAAAGCCAGTCAGTGCATTGCGGAGCGTAAACTTCAGGCGGTCCCTAAGTGTAAAGTGCTTGATCGCTTTACGGCAGCCCTGCTTCGGCCTCCTCTGCCGGTCTACGAGCAGCCTCCACAAGCTCCTTTGGCCCAGTGCCCGCGCCTCATGGTAAGACTCAGTGGAACCCCACCAATCCCAGAGCTCCGGGTCAGGACGCTTGAGCCCCGCAGTGCTATTGAGGGCCGACGAACGAATCTCGATATCATGTAGGTAAATTCGAAGTGTCATTTTACTGTCAGCGGGCTCCAGCAAGTGGTCACCATAGAAGTGAGCCAGCTTCCTTTCCGACTGCACATTGTCAAACTGACCGGCCTCGATCAGCGGCCTTCAGGTCCACCACGTAGCGCTTCCCTGTGGACGGGTCCTCTTGATACACCAGGCGGTCACCACGAGAGGAGAACAAATTCTCAAAGTCAGCCTTCGTTATGTTAGCGATCAGGCGCTGGCGACCCGCCTCGTCGTACGCTGCACCACCAAGCATACGTTCCAGGGCAGGTAACCTTGGCAATGTGAAACGCTTGCGCCCCCTATTATAGCCTTATGCTGACTCTCTTTCTTGTAGCGGGCACTTTCAGCACTTTCCATACCAACATTATAGTTTGAAGCTCCCCTGCAAAAACACCACGTTTTTTGAGATTAAGCAAATAGAACCCTAATTATTCGTATTGACCCACTTTGACGCCTACGCGCTCAACGCTGCCTCGCTACCTTCGACGCTTTCCTTACCCCGGCCTAGGAGGACAGAGCCGCTGGCCCCGCCGACAGAGCAAGTCACGCCTCCAACCTAGCCGTCTTGCTCGCCCACACCACCGAGGAACCGACGGACTGCTTAGTCCTGCTTTGTCCGTCGGACTAGGATGCACGTCGCTACCTAGGCCCTAGGCTGGAACGCACCACGGTACGTCTTGCTTGACGACACAAACTTAGGACCGACTTTTAGTGATGCTTTGGACCGTCCCACTAAGTCTGGCTGGACCTTAGAACGTCCATCTAGCTCGACGGAGCTAAGTCGGACTTCCGGTCCGGTGCCTTCGACCTATTATAGGACATTCATGGTTATTTATTACCAGATAACCGTAATTTCTTCTTCCACGTGACCTGCGAGACCACGACCTGGAATCACCTTACGGCAGTTCTTCTAACACTTTGCTACTCACCATGCACTGGGCGCGCCCTGCCGACCTAAGACAGAGACGATGGCGTCGTCGTCTGCTAAGCTAACCTTTGCTTAGGCCCGGAGGTTTACTTGGTCTGGCTCGACCTACGACCGGACTTCTAGCTCGACGGAGCCTCGGCCGAGCTGTCCCGAGGGACCTAAGACTTAGTCAAGCTGTCCGGAGGGACGGTCCGAGCCATGCGAGGACAGACGATAGCAGGCGAGGACGGTCCGATAGTCCTCGCATGGCTCGGACCGTGCCTTGGACTTGACCTTCAGATGTTATTTATTACCAGATAACCGTAATTTCTTCTTCCCCGTGACCTGCGAAACCACGACCTGGAATCACCTTACGCGAGTTATTGTAACACTTGCCTTCTCACAATAAATACGTAAAGCTGCCATGGCCGCTTTGCTTACACCGTCGGTCCGAGCAAAGCGAGGACACTGGCCGTCGGTGACAACCTACACACTTACACTCACTTACTCCTAGGGCAGAGCCGCTGGCCGTCGGAGAATTTATACACATTACTCGCACTCCGTCGGTCCGAGCAAAGCGAGGACACTGTCTTCGGAGAATTTATACACATTGCTTTCACTTAGCGGTCGGACAGAGCCCCTTAAGGCGGCTAACGCCCCCCTTTGGGACTGGACTTTACACCGTCGAACAGAGCCGCTGTCGGCGGTCTTAACTACAATAACACGCTTGGAGCGAAGCTTGGACAGCAGAGACGCTTAAGCCACGCGTACGGCACTTTCTGCGCTTTACACCTATTATAGGACAGAGCCGCTTAAGGCACGACCCTACCCACCAACGTCCCTTGACTTTACACCTATTATAGGACAGAGCCGCTGTCCGACTATAAACGGTGGCGACACGCTAACGGGCCAACGTGCCTTGACTTTACACCTAAGGACAGAGCCGCTAGGTGAAGCTACGCCTCGCTAGGATGAAACGTGCCCTCGCCCCCCTTCGGATGAAACCTTCACTCCGTCGTCTCGCTGCGCCGTCGGAACGACATATTGCTTTCACGCGGTCGTCTCGCTGCGCCGTCGGTGGCGCTACCCGAACCTCCTTGACTTACCACCTAAGGACAGAGCCGCTGGCCGTCGGTCTTAACTACGATACAAACCGCCTTACCACCTAAGGACAGAGCCGCTGGCCGTCGGTGACGCGTACGCTTTGCTTTGGCCGCCTGACCTCCCCCATTATTTATAGGAGAGCCGCTGTCCGGCGGACACACAAGGTCTTGCCTTTACTCCGTCGTCTCGCTGCGCCGTCGGTCTCGCATTCTAAACACTTACTTTCAAACCGCACCGTCGGTCCGAGCGAAGCGAGGACACTCGTAGTCGGTGATGCGTACGAACCCTTTGTGCCTTGACTCCGTCGGTCCGAGCAAAGCGAGGACACTCGTAGTCGGAACGACATATTGCTTTCACTTAGCGGTCGTCTCGCTGCGCCGTCGGTGGCGCTAAGCCTTGAGCGACGCGGCCTCGGCTATGCGCCTAGAGGTGCCTTCTAGCTCCGGCAGAATACTTTACACCTATTATAGGACAGAGCCGCTTAAGCCGGTTACGCTAACCTCCTTTGTTAATTGACTTTACACCGTCGTCTCGCTCGCTGCGCTCGACCGTCGTCTCG
>JFJP01059250.1_pt1 | contig 10619 bp, 9 predicted proteins | sample 431651 | NCBI WGS metagenome assembly JFJP01 (sample SAMN02602958, study PRJNA72255) | Microbial mat metagenome, whole genome shotgun sequencing project. | biome: fresh water; feature: sink hole; material: water; isolation source: purple microbial (photo- and chemosynthetic) mats found in...
TGTTGCGTGGGTTGGAGCAGGGCGCGCAACTGCTCCCGCAGCTGTTTCCAATCGCTCAGCTTGGGGGAGAGTGTTTCACCCAGCTCTGTGGCCTCGATGCCATCGTTGATCGGGCCCGGCGGGAAGGCCTGGCGGGTGGTGCGCAGCTGGGTGCCCCAGCTGAGGGTGTCCTCGGCCAGGCTTCGGCAGCCGTCCGCCTCCAGGGTGCTTTCTCCGGAGAGTCGTCTGACGGTGCCGAGCAGTGCGGGTTCGGCAGGTTTTTCGGCGGCGGGCGCCGTGGCGGAGGGGCCGGAGAAGGGGACGGCCGACACGACGGGTGCGGTGGGTGCTGCAGCCTGCACCAGGTCGCCCTGGGCAAGAAGCAGGCCCAGGATGAGCAGCGAGGCGGCCTTTGTGGCGGGAACTTGGATACGCAACTGGCGCGGGCGGATGCGGCCGGGAAATTCCATTGCGAGGCTGAGCAGGCCGCAGGCGAGGGCGAAGGCCAGCGGCCATTGAAAACGCTCCACCAGGCGGACCTTCTGGCGCTCGACATTCTCGGTGGTGCGGCCGGTCTCGACGGTCTCGCGCACGAGCGCCGAGAGGTCGATCCAGGTGCCCGCGTCACGGTAGCGACCGCCGGTGTCGCGGGCCAGGGTCTCCAGGGTGGCAGGCTCCAGACGTGTGAGGACGGCCGCGCCGCGCTCGTCCTTCACGAGTACGCCCTTCTCGTCTGTGATGAGCGAGCCCGCTGCAGTGCCCACGCCGAGGCCAAGCACGCGCACCTGGCGTTCCTTGAGCTCAGCCATGAGGGGTTTCCAGTCGTCGTCGAGCGCCTCGCCGTCGCTGAGAATGATGAGGAAGCGGTCGGTGTTGGGCGTCTTGGAAAAGGCGTCCAGCGAGGCGCGCAGAAGCGCCCTGTAGGCCGTGCCCCCCTCGGGCAGGTAGTCGGGGCCGAGGGAGGGGAGCAGATCGCGCAGGATCTCGTAGTCGGAGCTGAGAGGGCTTTGCAGGAAGGCGGTGCCCGAGAAGACGACCAGGCCGATGCGTTCACCGCGCAGGCGGTCGAGCAGGGACTGGACGAGCAGCTTGGCGCGCTCCAGGCGCGAGGGCTTGATGTCGGTGGCGAGCATCGAGCGCGAAAGGTCGAGGCCTATGAGGATCTCGCGGGAGGAGCTGTACACGGGCTCCTCGATCACACCCCATTGAGGGCGGGCCAGTCCGAGCAGGAGGCCGGCGGCGCAGAGGCAGAGCAGGGGGCGTGTGCGACGGCCCAGGTTGCCGGCCGGGGAGCTGCCGAGCCTGAGCCGCCCCGAGCCGGCCTCGCCGCGCAGGATGTGGTCCTCGCCCGAGGCGCCGGCACCGCGGCGCGCGCGCAACAGCCCCGCCAGCAGGAGCAGGAAGGGGAGCGGCAGCAGCCAGAGGAAGAGGGGCCAGGCGAAGCTCATGCGTGTGTATCGGTCAAATGGATACGCTGTGCCGCCGGTGCGGGCTCGCGGCGGCCGCGCGCACCCAGGGCGAGCGGGAGGGCGGCGATGAGCAGGCACAGCAGGCCGGGCAGTGCGGCGAGCGGAAAGAGCTCGGTCGTCAGCAGCCGGCTCTTCGCCTCGTACTCGATCTTCTGCGCCCGGTTGATGGAGTTGAAGGCGTCCTCGATCTTGCCCACGTCGTCCGCCCGGAAAAACGAGCCGCCCGTCTGCGTGGCGATCGTCTTGAGCAGCCCCTCGTCGAGTTGTGAGAACTGCGCCTGGTAGGCGATGGAGCCGTCGGAGCGCCGCCCCACGGGCACGGGCACCCAGCCCTCCTTGCCGGCGCCGACCGTGTAGACCGGGATGCGACGCGAGGTGGCGATCTCGGCTGCCTGGAGCGGGTTGAGGGCCCCGCGGTTGTTGGCTCCGTCCGTGAGAAGCACGACAAAGGCGCCGAGGCGGCGTCCGCTGCTGTCAGCGCGCGCCGTCTGCTGCAGGCGCGTGAGGGCCACGCCAAGGCCGTCACCGATCGCGGTGCCGTCCTCGATGATGCCGACCTTGAGGCGCTCCAGTTGCCGTCCCAGCCAGTCGTGGTCGAGCGTGAGGGGGGCGAGGGTGTAGGCGCGGCCCGAGAAGACGACGATGCCGATGCGGTCGTTGGGGCGGCGTTCCACGAAGGCCTGCAGGACAGGCTTGATGGCCTGGAGGCGGTTGATGCGCTCGCCCTTGCTCTGGTAGTCCTCCGAGAGCATCGAGGTCGAGATGTCGATGGCCAGGATCAGGTCGTAGCCCTCGGCGCGCACCTCGTGGCGGTCGTCGATGCGCTGCGGGCGGGCCAGGGCGAGGATCAGCAGCACTGTCCCGAGCGTCGCCAGCAGCGAGGGCCAGCGCGAGAAGGTGGCCACCGAGGGGCGGTGCCAGGCGGCGGCGAAGGGCACCACCAGCACTTGCGTGCGTCGGCGCTGGCGCAGCCAGAGCATCACGGGCACCAGCACGAGCGCGGCCAGCCAGGCGGGCGAATCGACCACGAAGAGCCCGTTGGTTCCGGGGATGGGGAGGCTGGCGAGTAGGGGAAGGTGAGGCATCGCGGCGTGTGTCGTGGGCTCAGCCCCTGCGGGTGCCGGCCATGCGGCGGTGGAAGAAACTCACGAGCGCGTCGAGGCGGTCCTCGGCGGTGGAGACGGCCATGCGCGAAGTCAGGTCGGGAAAGAGTCCCTGAAAAAGGCCGTCCCGCGTCTCGCGCCATTCGGCGTGTGCGCGGCGCTCGGCAGAGGAACCCTCGAGCGAGACGAGGCGGCGGCTGGCGGGGTCGAAGGCGGCAAAGAGGCCGGTGTCGCGCGGGAGCTCCAGGTCCCAGGGGTCATCGATGCGGAAGCCCATGGTCTGGTAGCGGCGGCGCATGACCGCCCAGCCGTCAGGCGTGGCGCCGGGTGCGAAGTCGGAGAGCCACAGCACGATGGAGTGGCGGGGTGCGGCGCGCGACAGCAGTTGCCAGGGAATCGAGGCTCGCGCCTCCTGCCCCTCGGGCGCATCCAGCGGTGGTGGCTGGTGGCCGAGCAGGGTGCTGGCCAGGTGCATGATCTGGCCGCGGCCGCGCACTGCTGGGCGGAGGTCGTAGCCACCTGGGCGCGCGATGAGGTAACCCACGCGGTCGCGGTTCACGGCGCCGAGCAACATCACCAGCCCGGCGAGTTCCAGGAGGGCGTCGCGCTTCGAACAGGAACCGGACCCGAATTGAAGCGAGGGGGAGTCCTCGACGACGACAAAGAGTGTGCTTTCGCGCTCCTCGACGAACTTCTTGCGGTACGGTTCGCCCAAACGCGCGGTGACGTTCCAATCGATGTCGCGCACGTCGTCGCCATACTCATAGCGCACCACCTGATCGAACTCCATGCCGCGCCCCCGGAAGGTGGAGCGGTATTCGCCGCTGAGCACGTTCTCGACGGCATGGCGCACGCGCCATTCGAGGCGGCGCAGCACGGCCAGCGAGCGTGTCAGGCTGGCCTCCTGGGAATTGGGTGCGGGGGTGTCCACGGCGGGGCTCAGGCGGCCGGCACGGGCGTGCGGTCGATCAGCTCTGCAATGACCTTGTCGGTGGTGTTCTCCACGGCTTCCTCCTCGTAGGTGAGGGCGATGCGGTGGCGCAGCACATCCGGTGCGATCTCCTGAAGGAGGCTCGGGCAGAGGAAATCCGCCCCGCGCAGCCAGGCGAGCGCGCGGCCCGCGGCGTAAAGTGCAATGGAGGCGCGCGGCGAGGCGCCGAAATTGAGGCGGCGGCGGTGGGCCTGACCTGTGATGGTGGTGCCGCCGGCGGCGAGGTCGCGCGTGGCACGCACCAAGGCGAGGATGTAGGCCTGCACCTGCGGCGAGACATGGATGCGGTCCACGGCAGTACGCAGCTCCTGCAGCTCCTCGCCGTTCGAGACGGCCTTGAGCGTGGGCTGGCGGGTGATCTGCCCCCAGCGCTGGAGCATCTCGGCCTCCTCGCTGATACTGGGATAGTCCACGAGCAGCTTGAACAGGAAACGGTCGGTCTGCGCCTCGGGCAACGGGTAGGTGCCCTCCTGCTCGACCGGGTTTTGCGTGGCCATCACAAAGAAGGGTTTGGGCAAGGGGTGCGTGTGGCCGCCGATGGTGACCTGCCGCTCCTGCATGGCCTCGAGCAGGGCGCTTTGCACCTTGGCGGGGGCGCGGTTGATTTCGTCAGCCAGGACGAGATTGGCGAAGATGGGGCCCTTGTGCACCGTGAATTCGCCTGACTTCGGCTGGAAGACCATCGTGCCGACGACATCGCTGGGCAGCAGGTCGGGCGTGAACTGGATGCGCTCAAACTGCACGCCCAGCGCGGTGCCGAGTGACTTGACCAGCAGCGTCTTGGCGAGGCCGGGCATGCCCTCGAGAAGGACGTGGCCGTTGGCGAGCAGGGCGACCAGCAGACGTTCCACGATGGCGTCCTGGCCGATGACAGCCTGGCCGATTTCTTCGCGCAGTTTCTTGGACCATTCGGGGCCGGTGATCATGTGAGCTGTAGGTGTTTTGCTGATACTAGATTGGGGCAGGGCGGCGACCGCAAGACCGTGCGGGAGTTCCGCGCTGACAGGGTTTTTGCCGGGGCGACCGTTGGGCGGGGCCTGACAATGACGCAAAGGGTGCGGGCTTTGCGTCGGGGTGCAACTCAGAGTCGCTCCACGGGATCACCAATTCTCAGCACGCCGGATTTGGTCTCGTGGATGACATTTTGGCCGAAAAGCACGTCGGAAGGGTTTTGTGGGTCGCGGCGGTAGGAGGCCAGCGTGCGCAGGGGCTCGGCCCGGCGTTCACCCGTGAGCTGGTCGGTCGTGGTCATGATGCAGCGCGAGCAGCCGCCCGCCGCATGCAGGACAATTTCCCCGATGCGGAAGCGCCCAAGGCTGTCTTCCTCGTAGGCTTGTGCGCCGGCCAGGACAAGATTGGGGCGAAAACGGTCCATGGGCAGGGTTGCGCTGCCTGCGTTGAGGGTCTGCCAGTGAGGCTTGGGCAAGCACGAGAAGGGGGACGGCGTCGGCGAAGGAGACGCGATGCTGCGTGGCGGTGTCAACCCCGAGCGAGGCGTGCACGGCGGGTGCGGCCAGAGGCGCCGGCTCGTGGAAGGGTAGCGTGGCTGGCACCTTGCGCGCCGGGATGGGGCGCGAAAAAGCTGCGCCGATGCGCACGAGGTGGGCGCGGCGTCCGAGGAAGGCGGTGAACCAGCGTGTGGCCTCCGCTCCGCAATCCTCGGCATGCATTCCCGAGGCGCGCCAGACCTCGACACTGCGCAGCGCGGCGGATGGATCGGGCGCCAGCGGCACACTCAGGGAGCGCAGGCCCGGGCCGGAAAGCACGAGTTGCCCGTCCTGCAGGTCCGTGGCGATGACGGCCAGGGTGGGATCGGAGCGTTGGGTGATGGCCTTGCCCGCCTCGTCGACGATGAGGAAGCGCCGGTCGTTCTCGAGGCCGAGCTCGTCGAGCCGGGCCTCCTCAAGGCTGATGGCCCGCAGGGACTTGACCGGGTAAATGCTGAGGGCTGAGAGGTGCATCAGAGCGTGGCTTAACGCCTTGAGGCGCCTTCGACAATCCTTGGTTTTCTCAGTCCGAGGACTGACGCAGCTGGCGCGCCTGCAGATCGATCGGCGAGAGGGAGGGTATTTCCTTCGTGCCCTTGGCGCCGAGTTCGGCGAAACGGCGCGCCCCGGGAAGGACGCTGCCCTCGAGGGAACCGACCGAACTGTTGTAGGCTTTCACCGCGCCCTCGAGCTGTTTGCCCAGTTTTTCCAGGTGCTCGGCGAAGGTGGCCACGCGATCATGCAGCTGGCGTCCGAGCTGGCTGACCTCCTCGGCGTTGCGGGAGACAACCTCCTGGCGCCAGCCGTAGGCCGCGGCCTTCAGCAGGGCGATCAGCGTGGCGGGGGTGGCAAGCAGGACTTTTTTTGCAATGGACCTGTCCATGAGGGCCGGGTCGGCCTCAAGGGCGGCGGCCAGGAAATGGTCGCCCGGCAGAAAGAGCACCACGAACTCTGGAGACGGCTCGAACTTGGTCCAATACTCGCGGCTGGAGAGGTCGTCGCAATGGCGTGACACCGCCGCGGCATGCGCCGCCAGGCGTTCGGCGCGGCGTGCGGGATCGGTCTCGGCGGCGGCCTCGCGGTAGGCCTCCGTGGGGGCCTTGGCATCGACGGCGATGAGTTGCCCGGCGGGCAGGCGGATGAGCAGGTCGGCCCGGTCGCGGCCGCCTCCGTCCGGCGTGGCCTGCTCGCTGAAGTCGCAATGTTCGAGCATGCCGGCGAGCTCGACGACACGGCGCAGCTGGACCTCGCCCCAGGTGCCGGCGGTGCGCGTGGTGCTGAGGGCGTTGGAGAGCTTGGCCGCCTCGGCCTGGAGCCGCAGCTGCGCGCCCTGGAGCTGCTCGAGCTGGGCGCCGAGCTGCCCGTAGGCGGAGGCGCGGGACTTCTCCAGCTCGGCGATCTTGGCGTCGACCGAGCCGAGCGAGTCGCGCAGCGGCTGCACAAGCGCGCTGATGGAGGCCTTGCGCGCGTCGAGATCGCCGGCGGCCGCCTCGCGCAACTGGGTGAAGGACTGGGTGGCGAGCTTCAGGAAATCGTCGCGGCTCACGCGCAGCGCCTCGGCCGAGAGGCTGGCGAATTCCGCGCGCAGGCGTTCGTGGGCTGCGCGCAGCTCGCCTACGCGCGCGGCTGCCTCGGCCTCGGAGGCGGCCAGCCGGGTGCGTGCGGAGGAGAGCTCGGCGTCGACTTGTAGTTTTTCCCTGGATACACGCGCCAGTTCCTCCTCACGCAGGCGGAGTCGCTCGGCCGCCGCTGCGGTGCGCCCGCGCAGGGCGAGCCAGGTGATGAGGGCGGCGAGCGCCGCACCGCCGAGGGCTGCGAGAAGCTCGTTCATGCCAGCGGGGCGGTGGAGCCGCGCCGCACCAGGTCGGGCTGCAGGATCAGGTGGCGGGCAGGGCCCTTGAGTGAGCCGTCGAGCCGGCCGAAAAGGAGGTCGAGGGCCTCGTGCATGAGCTCTGGGAGGGGCTGGCGGATGGTCGTGACCTCCGGGTCCACCACGCGGCACAGGCTGATGTTGTCGAAGCCGATGACGGAAAGTTCACGCGGGATGTGCAGGCCGAGCTCTCGCGCGCCCGAGTAGATGCCCAGTGCCGTCTGGTCATTGATGGCGAAGCAGGCGGTGGGGCGGTCGGGCTCACGCAGCAGGCTGAGGGCTGCCTGGCGGCCGATCTCGGTGCCGTCGTCATCTCCGCCCTGGCTGCCGGAATTGCGCAGCCAGACATGGGCTGCGGGTGGCTCGAGACCGGCCTCTCTCATGGCGAGCCTGAAGCCCTCCAGTCGGTCGATGCGGTTGCAGGAGATGGTCGGGCCGGAGACAAAGGCGATCCGCCTGTGGCCGAGGCTGAGGAGGTGATTCACTGCCAGGCGCGCACCGTTGATGTTGTCGACACGCACGCTGTCCATGTCGAGCAGGTCGGTCTCCTGTGCGCTGCGGTCGAAGGCGACGATCTTAAGACCGCGCTCGGTGAGGCCGACGAGGTGGTTGAAGGAGAGGGGGGAGGAGCCGAGGATCAGGCCGCGGATTCCGCGCGACAGCATGGCTTGTGCATACTCCAGTTCGCGGACGACATCGCGTTCGCTGTTGCAGAGCATGACATGGCAGCCGCGCTGGCGGGCCTCGTGTTCCATGCAGCTGGCGAAGGCGCCCCAGAAGGGGTTGGCCACGGAGGGGACGATGAGTCCGATGATGGGGACAAAGCCCGTCTTGAGTTCGCGTGCCAACAGGTTGGGCGCGTAGCTGAGCTGGGCGATGGCTGCGCTGACCCGCTCGAAAGTCTCGGCCTTCATGCGCTCGCGCTTGCCCGTGAGCACATTGGACACCGTGCTGATGGAGACCCCCGCCCGCAGGGCCACCTCGCGCATGGTCACACCCTCTCCGTGTCCACCCAAGGGACTGGGATCAGGGGCTTCTTTGGCAGGGGTGTTGGGGGGCGGCATGACAGGCTCGGGCATGGCGGCACCACAGTGCGCCCTGAAAACGGCGGGGCAACTCCGATTCCTAGGCCCCATGGGGGGCGTTGCCCGGCGTTGGAGACAGAGGGCCGCCGCGTACGGGGGACGCGGCGGCCCTTGTGGAACAGTCAGGACAAAACGGGTCGGTCCAGCCGGGGGGGGCCGAGACGGTGCTCAGAGCATCATCTGGCCACCGTTGATCTGGATCACCTCGCCGACCAGATAGGAGGCCTGGTCGGAGGCGAGGAAGTGGACCAGGTCCGCGACCTCCTCGGGGCGACCGAGACGGCGTGCGGGGATATCCTGGATCCATTTGTCCATGAGCGCGGGGTTGTTCTTGCGTGTCTCGGCATGGAAGGGTGTGTCGATGGTGCCCGGGGAGATGGCGTTGACGCGGATGCCGAAGGGGATGAGTTCCTTCGCATGGGCGCGGGTGAGCGCGAGCACGCCCGCCTTGGCCACTGCGTAGGCGCTGGCGCCGGGACCGCCGCCATTGTAGGCTGCGATCGAGGTCACATTGATGATGGAGGCCTTGCCGCTGACCTTCAGGTGCGGGATGCAGGCGCGCGAGCAGAGGAAGGTGCTCGTGAGGTTCAGGTCCACGACGCTGTTCCAGAAGTCCATGGTCATGACGTCCGCGGCGGAACGTCCGCCCAGGCCGCCGGCGTTGTTGTAGAGCACGTCGATGCGACCGAAGTGGGCCATGACGGCGTCCACCACGGCGTTGACCTGCGGTTCCTTGGTCACGTCGCCGGGGAAGGCCTTCGCATCGAGGCCCTCGGCGAGGAGCGCGGCCTCGGCTTCGGCGCCGAGTTCGGGAGTGAGGCTGTTGACGGCGAGGGCAAAGCCTTCGCGGCCGAAACGACGACAGGTGGCCATGCCGATGCCTCCTGTGCCGCCGGTGATGAAGATAACGCGTTTGTTGGTCATGAGTGTGAGGGAGTCAGGGAGGGAAAAGTGGCTGTGGTTATGCCGCTTGGGTCAGTGTGTGTGAGGGATCGGTTCGAGGCGCACCCGCAGCGCTTTGACAGCCGCGGGCGCGCCCGATTGAACCAGAACACGGAACCCATTTCAGAACATAACCTCGTAACAAGGTGGACAGTTGACCGGGCCGCCTGAGGCGCCCGGCATGAAGGGAGGAGGAACAGGGGGCCGCACTCTCCTGGTGTGGCCCCGAGGAAAGGTGAGCTTAGGTATCCAGTTTTTGGATGCGCCCGCCGAGGACGAGGACAGCGCCGATGCCGAGCGGGACCAGGGCGGCCCCGAGCACAAAGACGGGCACGTAGCTGATCCGGCTTAGGTAGGGCACGAGCCAGGTTCCGAAGACCAACACGCCGGCCACGGCGCCCAGGCCACCGATGCCAGCCACGGTGCCGACGGAGCGGCCCGCATAGAAGTCGCTCGGGAGGGTCTGGATATTGTTGATTGCGAATTGGAAGCCGCAGAGCACCAGGGCCATTGCGAGCACCGCCGGCGTGGGGGTGCCTGCGAGGGCGGCGGCGGCGAAACCGGGAATGATGAGCGCGCCACCGATGAGGATCGCCTGCTTGCGGGCCTTGTCGACCGTCCAGCCCTGGCGGATGCGCCAGCCCGAATACCAGCCGCCCGTGAGGCTGCCGATCACGGCGCCGACATAGGGAACCCAGGCAAAGGCACCAATCTGTTTCACGCTGAAACCGAAGCGCTCGGAGAGCATGATCGGCAGCCAGTTGATGAAGAGCCACCAGATGGGATCGAGGAAGAAGCGTGAGGCCACGACCGCCCAGGTCTGGCGGCGCGAGAGGGCCTGTCCCCAGGTCATGCCCACACCGCTGGGAGGAGGGGCTGCGCCCTCCAGGATGTGCTGGCGCTCGGTGTCACTGACCCACGGATGCTTCGCGGGCGTGGCCCTGGCGAAGATCCACCACGGCACGAGCCAGAGCAGGGCTGCGGCGGCGATGAGCACGAAGGTCACGCGCCAGCCGAAATTGACATAGAGCAGGGCCACGAGCGGGGCCGAGATGACGGCGCCCAGGGAGGCACCGGCATTGAAGATGCCCTGCGCGAGGGCGCGCTCCTGACGCGGAAACCATTCGGCGTTGGCCTTTGCGGCGCCCGGCCAGTTGCCCGCCTCGCTTACGCCGAGCATGGCGCGCATGGCGCCGAGCTGGAAGGCATTCCTGACGAGGCCGAGCAGGGCGCACGAGACCGTCCAGACCAGGCAGCACAGGGCGAACCCCATGCGTGTGCCCAGCTTGTCGAAGAGGCGGCCGCTGAGTGCCTGCCCCACTGCGTAGGAGATCATGAACACCGACACGATCGTGGCGTAGTCCTCCTTGGTGAGGCCCGTGTCGGAGGAAATCCCCTCCCACATCACAGCCACCGAGGAACGGTCCACGTAGTAGATGATGGTGGAGATGGCGATGAGCGTGATGATGCTCCAGCGGAAGCCGTTTTTGATGAACATGGGGGTAGGGGGCTGAGGTGGGCCGCGCGCGGGTTCAGGGCTTCGGGATGAAGTCCTCGCGAACCGGAGTGAAGACATCGAGAAGCACGGAGTCCTCGAGGGCCTCGACGCCGTGGACGACATCGCGCGGGATGTAATAGTGGTCGCCGGCACCGAGCGTCTCCGTGCGGTCGCCGATGTGCACCAGGAAGGAGC
>JFJP01011609.1_pt1 | contig 10618 bp, 7 predicted proteins | sample 431651 | NCBI WGS metagenome assembly JFJP01 (sample SAMN02602958, study PRJNA72255) | Microbial mat metagenome, whole genome shotgun sequencing project. | biome: fresh water; feature: sink hole; material: water; isolation source: purple microbial (photo- and chemosynthetic) mats found in...
CAATGGGGGCAAGCACAAGGCATTGCCCCTACGAAAATCATTAAATCGGTATAATGTCTATTAACTTGAGTTCAAGATTGACGCGGCACGAAGCTAAAGCTAAATAGAGATTTATCATGCAAACAGTATTACACGTTCAAAAATTAGAGGAATTATTATGGGGTTCTGTTTCGCCTTAGCCCCAAACTCAACTTAATCGCCATTTCATTTTTAGCAGGTAAACTATTATGACAGATAAGAGGAGATTTTTAAAATGAATACAATCATCAAAGTGCTGACTTTGGTCATCACCATTTTAGTTTTAATGAGTTTAGCCTTTGGCGCAGGCATCGCGTTGGGCGGGTCGGGGCTGTTGTTTGAGTCAGGGGTGGTGCAGGCGGCTGACCAACCCGTTGAGTTTGGCGTGTTTTGGCAAGCGTGGGGCATTGTGCAAAAGAACTTTATTGATAAACCCGCTCTTGATGCCACCAAAATGACCTACGGAGCTATTCGTGGGATGTTATTAGCCCTGGGCGACGAAGGGCATACCACCTTCATGACCCCCGAAGAGTTGGAGCGTCAACGGACGGAAATATCGGGTAGTTTTTTTGGCATTGGGGCGCGCCTTGATATGAAGGACGGTTTTCCCATGATTGTTGCGCCGTTTGATGGCTCGCCTGCTGCGAAGGCGGGGGTTAAGGCAGGCGATTTGATAATGCAAGTGAATGGCGAAGATGTTACGTCATGGTCACTCAATGAGGTCGTTGACCATATTCGGGGCGAGAAAGGGACGACGGTCATTTTAACCTTGTTTCGGCCTGATGAAAATAAAAGCCTCGAAATTTCGATTATTCGAGATGAAATTAAAGTTCCTACGGTGACTTGGGCCATGTTACCTGGCACCAAAGTTGCCATGATTCGGCTAAGTCAATTCAGTGCTAACGCCACCGAAGAGATGATGAAAGCCATTACGGAGGCGAAAACGGCGGGGGCAACCTCTTTGGTAGTGGATTTACGCAGTAACCCAGGCGGTTTGTTAGAACAAGCGGTGGATGTGACCAGCCAATTCCTTAAAGATGGCAATGTATTACAACAAGAGAATGCCGATGCCAGCCGCACCCCCTATCCCGTTAAAGCGGGTGGTTTAGCCACCGACATTCCGATGGTGGTGTTGATTAATCGCGGGTCAGCCAGTTCTTCGGAGATTTTTGCGGGGGCGATTCAAGACCATAAACGGGGCAAACTCGTGGGCGAGAAAACCTTTGGCACAGGAACGGTGTTAGAGCCTTTCATGTTAAGTGATGGCTCAGGCATCATGCTAGGCACGAGTCAATGGCTCACTTCGGATGGCCGCTTGATTCGCAAAAAGGGCATTGAACCCGATGAAAAAGTAGAGCTACCGATTGGCACGGCCTTTATTTACCCTGAGTTAGTGAAAGATTTAACAGTAGATAAATTAATTAAGAGTGAAGATAAGCAGCTATTAAAAGCCCTAGAGTTATTAGGCGTAACACCTAGTAACTAAATAACTCTTCACTTCACCTGACCCAAAGCACAGTCTAATTAATTGGCTGTGCTTTGTGGCTTAAGGAAGTTGCAAGATAACCAGTAGGAGTCCGCAAAGGATTGCAGACTCCTACGCCAAAAGTGCCATTTTTATTGGGTACGACGCTATAAAGACTGCATACGCGATAATAAAGGCAGTTAGTTGTTTAGGCGTATTAGGTTGTGTATAATATAAGGCTTGTAAAAACAGCCCTACAGGAGATATAACTAGTCGTTATGCGAAAGTTACAGATACTAGCCTTAGTTATTTTAGGCTTCAATTTTTTATCATTGGGTTGTGGCCTAGCCAAACCCCTCATAGACCGTTTACCCAAAGAGGCGTTAGCCAGTTTAGGTGAAGGTGAGCCAACCGCCACCCGTCCCCGTCCCACGCCACGCCCCACTTTTACCGTAACGCCAACCCCCACCGATACGGCCACCCCTACGCCAACCTTTACCCCCACCCCCACCTTCACCGCCACCCCCACCGAAACGAATACCCCTGAACCAACCGCCACGGCCACCGAAACCCCCACCGCTGGGCCAACCGATACACCCGTTCCAACGGATACGCCCATCCCCCCCACCCGCGCCCCGCAACGCGCGCCCACTGAAACGCCAACGGCTTCCCCCCCTACGGCTACGCCTCTGCCCAATTGGGATTTCAAATTGAAAGAGCAAGCTGACCGTACATGGCAAAAAACAACCAATACCTCTATTGCTAATATTGCCTTAATTTCTGACTCCAGTGGTACTCCCCTCGGTGGTTTTTATGTCATGGGGATACATAGCTCAGGTAAAACTTATAAAAGTGCCGCTTCCAGTTGGAGTTATGATGTGGCGAATGCCTTAAGTGGTTATGTTAAACAAGGTAATGTCAAAGTTGAGCTAGGGCCATATATAGATGGCTCATGGCAAATTTATGTGGTGGATGGGGGTGGCACGCAACTCTCTGATAAAATTACCTTAAGTTATTCCTCTGACCCGCAAAGTTGGGCGTGGGATTTTATTTGGTGGGCTAAGTAGTATGTTCAGGCGATCTTTAGGCAATCGTAAACCATTACTCTTTATGCTCCTTTTTTTAGTGACCCTGAGTTTAAATTTAGCTTGTTCAGTCGGTTCATTAATTGTCCAAGTGCCAACTACACCGACCCTGGCCCCTATCAAAACGCAACAAGCTACCTACACCGCCACGCCCCCCTGGACACCAACCTTTACCCCCAGTGCGACCCCAACTCCCACGAACACCGCCACCCCAACCGCCACCCATACCCCAACAACAACGCCAACGGCTACCCCACTACCTACGGATACGCCCGTAACGAATAAACAAGCCGATAAGCCCGCCAAAGCCGCTGCGCCTGCCCCCACTGCCGCCCCCACAGATACGCCTGCACCTACAGCACCGACGGCAACCGCGACACCCGCTTATCCTTTTAATGTTGTTTTTTCCGTGCATGATACTGGGTCGCCAGGCGAAACTCGGCTGACCGCTTGGATTCGGATTGATTATGAACCAGGTTTCTTCAAAACGTTATCAGGCTTTCAGATGAAAATTATCGCCCCTGATGGCAAAGAGTATCTCAGTGAAATGTCGGGTCCAGGCACCGCCGATAGCACTATGCAAGGCACGGGTGATAATCATCCCATGAATACTAAAGCTGAAATCCATCCCTACACGGGCGGAGCTTACAAAGTATGGTTAGTCGAAAACGGGACGCAAGTTTCGCCGATGGTGGACATTAATTTAAGCAATGGTCCATTACAATATATTCATTTTGATTTCTTTAAGCACGGCCAAAAATAAGGGTACTTCATAAGGACTTACGCAAACACCTCACCCCAACCCTCTCCTACGTAGGAGAGGGCGCAAAATCTCCCTCCGATGTCGGGGGGATTAAGAGGGGTAGACAGCGCAATTGCGTAAGTCCTATTGATAAGGAGTCGCAAAGTTTGCTTTGCGCCACAAAGCAAACTCTATGACTCCCAGGTTTATAGTCTAGGAAAAACCCCATGAAAAAACAGCGGTCAAAAATTTTATTGATGTTACCCATGCTCTTAGCCTTGTTTTCGCTGGGCTGTGGTTTATCAAGTGTATTAAATCGAAATAATAGTGCAGTGCAAATTGCCCCGACTCGTACCCCTCTCCCCACCTTCACGCCCACGCCACCAGGAGCAGGGTTTATTACTATTGCGACCTTAGCCACCGCCACCAATGTCGCTAATAATACGACGGCAGCCTCCTCCCCCGCAATTGAAGCACAACCCGTCTCTAATGATAATTCAACCGAAGCCGCTACCCCTACCGCCACGTTAGTAGTACCACCAACCTCAGCTATCCCAACGGATACGCCGACTCCAAGTGGGCCAATGGTCACCATTGAGCAAAATATGAATGTGCGTGGCGGGCCAGGCACAAACTATCCCGTCGTTGGTTCAGCCGAACCAGGGCAAGCCTCCCCTATAACGGGACGTAATGATGATAGCTCCTGGGTGCAAGTGGAATACCCCTCCAAAGATGGGAAAGGCTGGGTTTATACACGGCTGGTTAAAATTGCGGGCGATGTAAATAGCCTCCCCGTTGCGGCAGCCTCCATGGCTCCCATGCCGATGCCAACCGCCCCCTCGGCCCCGCCCACCAAACAGGCCGAGGCCGCCCCTGCTGAACCAGAAAAGAAATTTCAATTTACCCCTACGGGTTGGTTTGCTTCACCCAACGGGGGTATTGTTCACTTCAAAGGGCGCATTAAAGATGAAGGGGGCAATTTAGTCAATGGTTATAGCGTCTTGTTAGATAACTGGAGTTGGAAAGTGCTATCACACCCTGCTGGGGCTAGCCATTGGTATCCTGAAAAAGGGCCTGGCGAATGGGATGTGGTCATGCCCGACATGAACAGTGGGCAAGGTTGGTGGTGGTTAAGTGTGGTGCGCCATAATTGTGATTTTATGGCTGGTTTTGACTCCCAATGTACCAACTACACCCAATTATCTGACGAAGTTAAAATTGAAGTTCACAGCCCCGAAGAATCAATCATTAACGCCGATTGGATTTGTCATTGGGATTGTGATAAAGGAATATACAAAAATAGCTGGACGAAAACCGATGGCTATGGAAAATAAGTAAGTCCCATCGCGCGGATAGGCAGGATAAACCGATAAAATCATAAAATCCTGTTAATCCGCGCGATTCATTTTAAAAATAAATAGGACTTACGCAAAAATCGCGGAGTTAGCACGCCCTCGTGCTAACAGTGACACACGAGGGCGTGTGTCACTCCTCAAAATGAACGGTCGAGGGCGTGTGTCACTCCTCAAAATGAACGGTTTTGCGTAAGTCCTAATAAATAACTTTACAGGGGTGCTATATTGTCAAACAAACAATTATTTATGGTTATTACCATTTCTAGTATTGCCTTAGTTATCTGCCTCGCAATTATCATTGGGGGTTGGTGGCTCTTTTATCGCATCGAAACCCCGACGGACTATTTAAACTCGCTGAACACCCCCACACCCCCCATAGTCACCGTTGCCCCCCCGCCTGCGTCCACCGCCATAGCGACTCCGCCACCCACTACGCCCCTGCCGCCTGCCGCCAACCTCGCCGAAACAGCCTTATTACAAGCTATTTTGCCTATTCGCGACCAACGCCTCCTCGCCATGCGGCTCAAATATCATGGGCAAGAGGTCCCTGAAGTGGTCAATCAAAGCGCGCCCCTATACGAATTGGGCAGTCAGGCCACTTTTTGGGTGACGGATAATTTCGAGAACCCGCCGCGCCAATTTCAAACGCAAGCAAAATTAAAGTATATTACTTCCCATGCCTATTGGTGGGTTGAAGATGGTTTTAATACGAATCCTGACGATTTACAACGGTCAGCCGAGCGATTTGAGCGCGAAACCTACCTCACTAATCGCGCTTTTTTTGGTAGTGAGTGGTCGCCAGGGATTGATGGGGATGTCCATGCCTATATTTTAATGGGCAACATTCCTGGCGTGGCGGGATATTACGCGGCTGCCAATTCTTATTCTAAAATGGCCGAGCTTTATAGCAATGAACATGAAATGTTCTTTATCAACCTTAATGCTATTCAACCAGGCAATAGCAATTTTGATGCTGTTTTAGCCCATGAATTTCAACACATGATTCACTGGAATCAAGACCGTAATGAGGATACTTGGGTCAATGAGGGGCTAAGTGAATTGGCCGCGTTCATCAATGGTTACGGCCCTAGCAGCTACATGGGGCCATTTTTAGCGCAGCCTAACCTCCAGCTAAACAATTGGGAGGCCAATGTTGCCAGTCATTACGGGGCGAGTTTTCTCTTCATGGCCTATTTCCTCGAACATTACGGCGAGGATACCATGAAAGCGGTGGTCGCTGACCCGCATAATGGGGTGGCGGGATTTAATGCAGTCTTAATAGAGCGCGGCCAAGCTGACCGCTTTGATGATATATTTGGTAATTTTGTCATCGCCAACTATCTGCAAAACCCCCAAATCAATCAGGGCAAGTGGGGCTACACCAGTTTATCGCCCAACGCCGTCACCGTTCACCAAACTCATCAAACCTTCCCCGTAGAGCAAGCCGCGCAAGTCCACCAATATGGTAGCAATTATATTGAATTATTTCACAATAAACCCCTCACGATTCAATTTAGCGGCGCGCCCACCGTTTCAGTTATTAACAATCAAGCCCATAGCGGTCAATATCAATGGTATAGCCATCGTGGCGATGACACGAATACTCGCCTGACTCATGCGTTTGATTTAAGTGGCGTGACCGCCGCGACCTTAAATTATGCTATTTGGTATGATATTGAGGCCGATTGGGATTATGGCTACGTGGAAGCCTCAACCGATGAAGGCAAAACTTGGACGGTGCTGACGGCCACCCATAGCAGCACAACTAACCCTAGCGGCAATGCGTATGGCGCGGGCTATACGGGTTCATCAAATGGTTGGCAGGCAGAAAGTATCAATTTATCACACTATGCAGGGCAAAAAATCATGGTGCGCTTTGAATATGTGACCGATGACGCGGTTAATCAATCAGGTTGGGCGATAGATGATGTCACCATTCCTGAAATTGGCTTTAGTGATGACATGGAACAGGGCGATAATACATGGCAAGCAGAGGGCTTTGTTCGCATTACGAATAGCTTACCCCAACATTTTAAGGTGCAAGTCATCGAAATCGGCACGGAGACTACCGTCCATGCCCTAACGTTAGATGAACAAAATCAAGGTCAATATACGATTGCAGGCCTGGGCAGCACGGTTAAAGAAGCCGTTCTAGTTATCAGTGGCCTAACTCCCGTGACCAGCGAGTCAGCGAGTTATCGGTATCAAATCAGTCAGTAGGAGTTGGGGTTGAAAACGTTCAAATGTTACACCTGTGGTCAATTACTTTTTTTTGATAATGTCAGTTGCGTCAAATGTGGCGCGACGCTAGGTTATCTGCCTGATGCGGGAACGTTGGAGGCCATTAAAGAGATAAAGCCCAAACAATGGCAAACCCTCGCGCCCCATCTCAAAGGTCGGCTCTATCGCCTATGCGAAAATTATCAAATCGCCCAAGTGTGTAATTGGCTGGTGCCACTGGATGAAAAGCAAAATTTCTGCCTCTCATGTCGCCTCAATCAAACCATCCCCAATAATCAACTGGTTTGGCGCACTTTAGAACACGCCAAACGGCAATTAATCTACAGCATTTTAACGTTGGGCTTGCCCCTTAGTAATAAAAAGGAACAACCATTACGAGGGTTGGCCTTTGCCTTTTTGGAATCTACCGCGAATAACCCCGTTTTGACAGGACATCAATCTGGCTTAATTACCATTAACATTGCCGAGGTGGACGATGTGAAACGGGAATGGATGCGGCAACAACTCCATGAGCCGTATCGCACCTTGTTAGGCCATTTTCGGCATGAAATTGGTCATTATTATTGGTGGGGGCTGGTTAGCTACACGCAATGGCTCACCCCGTTTCGGCAGCTTTTTGGCGATGAACGTAAGTTACCGTATCATGATGCCTTAAAAGAGCATTATCAAGAGTCAGGCCAAGCCAGGTGGCAACAGGAGTTCATTAGTCACTATGCCAGCGTTCACCCGTTAGAAGATTGGGCCGAGACGTGGGCGCATTATCTGCATATTATCGACACGCTAGAAATGGCGCAGAGTTTTGACCTCACCATCAACATCCCGCCAAGCAATCACCACCCTTTGCCTAATCTTACGGTCATGCGGCAACAGCCCTTTGAGCAAACGCTGCTCAGTTGGCTGCCGTTAACCTTTGCCCTCAACAGCCTCAACCGCACCATGGGCTTACAAGATATGTACCCCTTTATTTTGCCACCCAAAGTGATTGAAAAATTGAGCTTCATTCATCAAGTGGTGCAACACCCCGTGGTCCCCCCCTTATTGTTAGACGCTAACCGCGCCTAAGCGCGACGGCTCTGCAAACCGCTGGCAGTAAATGACGGGGAAGTAAGAAGTAAATTTTAGCCACCTGTAAATAATTGGGGGATTTGGCATAGGAGTCCGCAATTCTTTGCGGGCTGTCCGTAAATGATTACGGACTCCTTCAAGTTATCCCCTAAAAATTTACAGGTGGAATTTTAGTTTATTAATTTATTCAATGAGTAATACTCATAAAGGAAAAAACAACAATGACATTTAATATCCAAAGCATTATTGAACAAATGACGTTAGAAGAAAAGGCAGCCTTATGTACGGGGGCTGGCCCCTGGGCAACCACACCGATAGAACGGCTAGGCGTGCCTGAATTGGTGGTGGCGGATGGGCCACATGGAGTGCGCCGCTTGGCAGATGTTAACACGATGGGCGCGCAAAGCCTGCCCGCGACCTGTTTTCCTACGGCCTCAGCGCAAGCCGCCACCTGGAATGTGGCCTTAATCAAAGAGATGGGGCAAGCTCTAGGGGCAGAAACCCGCGCCCTGAATGTGGGGGTCTTGCTCGGCCCTGGCAACAATATGAAACGCACTCCGTTATGTGGGCGTAATTTTGAATATTACGCGGAAGACCCTTACCTGTCGGGTGAAATGGTCACAAATTTCATTCAAGGTGTGCAAAGCCAGGGAGTCGGCACTTCGCTCAAACATTACGCGGCCAATAACCAAGAGTTTCAACGATTTAGCATTAATGCTGAAGTTGACGAGCGCGCCTTACGAGAAATTTATCTGCCCGCCTTTGAGAGTGCCGTTAAACGCGCCCAACCCTGGACGGTGATGTGCGCGTATAATAAATTGAATGGCGTGCATTGCTCCGAAAATTATGAATTGTTAGTTAAAATATTGAAAGAAGAATGGGGCTTTGAAGGCTTCGTGGTTTCTGATTGGGGCGCGGTGCATGACCGCGCGGCCTCGCTCCAAGCGGGCTTGGATTTGGAGATGCCTGGCCCCAAAGCGCGCCGCGTGCAAGCAGTGGTAGATGCGGTGCAAATGGGTGACTTAGATGAAGCAACCCTGAATGAGTCGGTGCGCCGTATTTTAACGGTGGTCTTTAAGGCGGCGGAAACCCCTCAAGGCGGCGAGTTTGCGGTCGAGGCTCATCATGCCGTGGCCCGTAAGGTAGCTGCCGAAGGCATGGTATTACTTAAAAATAACGGGATATTACCCCTAGCGCAACCCCAAAGCCTAGCCGTGATTGGTCGTTCCGCCAAAGAGCCACGCTTCCAGGGCGGCGGCAGTTCATTCGTAAACGCCACACAAGTCGATATTCCTTTTGACCTGGTGCAAGCGGCAGCGAGTGGGGCAACCTTAAGCTATGCTGTGGGTTATCCCGCTGACCTGAGTTTTGAACTGCCCTTGATTATGGAGGCAGTGTCAGTGGCGCAAGCAGCAGAGGTGGCCTTACTCTTTGTAGCGTTGCCAAGCTCAATTGAGTCGGAAGGCTATGACCGCCCCAACCTTGACCTGACTCCGCAACAGGTGGCCTTGATTAAAGCGGTCACGGCGGCGCAACCTAAAACGGTGGTCATTGTGAGCAGTAGCGCAGCGGTGGCGATGCAGGAATGGCTTGACGGCCCAGCCGCCATCCTTGAAACGTGGTTCATGGGGCAAGCAGGTGGCGGCGCAATTGCCGATATTCTCTTCGGCCATGTCAACCCTTCGGGTAAATTGGCGGAGACGTTCCCCTTGAAATTAAGCGATACCCCCGCCCACCTCTTCGGCCATGTCAACCCTTCGGGTAAATTGGCGGAGACGTTCCCCTTGAAATTAAGCGATACCCCCGCCCACCTTAATTTCCCTGGTGAGCAAGGGGTGGTGCGTTATGGCGAAGGGTTATTTATTGGTTATCGTTATTACGATGCGAAAGAAGTACCGGTGCTGTTCCCCTTTGGTTATGGCTTAAGCTATACGACATTTAATTACGATAATTTACATACTTCCGCCACCACCTTCAAAGATGTAGACGGCCTGACCGTTTCAGTGGATGTGACCAATACGGGCGCAAGGGCAGGTCAGGAAATTGTCCAATTGTACGTCCATGACCATGAGTCTACGTTGGTGCGGCCTCAAAAGGAATTGAAGGGCTTTGCTAAAGTGGCCTTACAGCCTGGCGAAACGAAAACCGTCACTTTTTCGTTAGATAGCCGCGCCTTTGCCTATTATCACCCAGGACATAAACAATGGGTGACGGAAGAGGGGCAATTTGATATATTGATAGCGGCCTCCGCCACCGATATTCGTTGTTCACAAACCGTTACTTTGCAATCGACGCAAGATTTACCCAGTTTATTAGACCACGAATCGACCATACGCGAGTGGCTAACAGACCGACGCGGCAAGGTGGTGTTTGAACCCATGTTCCAAAAAATCATCGCTCAAATGGGCGGCGCAATGGGCGGCGAGGAGGCGGAAAATGCCATTGGGATGGACATGGTCGGCTTTATGATGGATTTACCTTTGTTAAGCGCGCTCCATTTCCAAGAGAGTCAATTACCCGTTGCCCCTGAAACTATCGTGGACGATTTATTACGGCAAGTGCGATAGTTTCAGACAAGGGACGCGGCTGGACGCGGATTTTTCTTTTTGTTTCAAAAATCCGCGTCCAGCCGCGTCCTCTTCTTTGC
>JFJP01040818.1_pt1 | contig 10618 bp, 11 predicted proteins | sample 431651 | NCBI WGS metagenome assembly JFJP01 (sample SAMN02602958, study PRJNA72255) | Microbial mat metagenome, whole genome shotgun sequencing project. | biome: fresh water; feature: sink hole; material: water; isolation source: purple microbial (photo- and chemosynthetic) mats found in...
CGGGAAGAAATACAACCGGCGTACCTTTTCCGCTAACTTCAACCCGAATGGCTTCTTTCTGAGCAAATCCGGTTAGGGCGATAACTGCCAGTAAGGTGGCAAAAACTAATTTTCTCATCGTTTCTTGTTTTAAAGTTTTGCCTTTTGATGCAGTCGTTTGAGGTTTGTTACAAGCGAGAGTATTTTTTTTCTGATTTTTTTGAAACCGCCAAAACGCAAATCAGGGCTTCACCCGAAAGTGAAACCCTGACGCGACAAATATTTTTAGGAATTAAAACAGACGTTTAAATCCGATCAGTTCTTTAACTTCTTTCAGCGTAGCAGCGGCCGATTCTCGGGCTCTTTCAGCACCCATCTGAGCTACTTTCCCCAGATAAGCCTCGTCTTTTAACAATTCCAAAATCCGTTCGCGGATTGGAGCCGTAAAGGCAACGATATCTTCAGCCAGTTGTTTTTTCAAATCACCGTAACGAATGCTGCAATCGTTGTAAGCAGCATCAAAATGAGCAACCACATCCGGAGTCGAAACAATTTTCAGGAGGGTAAACAGATTCTCAACAGCCTCCACTTTTTTGCTGTTCGGCTCAGTTGGACCAGCATCGGTAACCGCACGCATCACTTTTTTGCGAATGTCTTTGGGATCTTCGTACAGGAAGATTCCGTTTCCTTCCGACTTGCCCATCTTTCCGCTGCCATCAAGCCCCGGAACTTTAATCATGTCGCCACCATCAAACGTAAATGGCTGTGGCAATGGGAACAATTCGCAATTGTACATTCGATTGAAGCGTCCGGCAAACTTACGGGCCATTTCGAGGTTTTGCTCCTGATCTTTACCAACCGGCACAAACTGCGCTTTGTGAATAATGATATCAGCAGCCATCAACACCGGATAAGTAAGCAATCCTGCGTTTACGTTTTCGGGTTGCGAACGGGCTTTATCTTTAAATGAAGTGGTTCGTTCCAATTCGCCGAGATAGGCATTCATATTCAGGAACGTATAGAGTTCGGTCACTTCGGTTACATCGCTCTGGATAAAAATAGTTGCTTTTTCCGGATCAATACCACAAGCCAGGTATTCGGCCAGCACCTGCTTAACTCCATTCTGAAGGTTTCCCGGTGTTGGATGTGTGGTGAGTGAATGAATATCGGCAATAAAAAAGTAGCAGTTATAATCCTGCTGCATTTTTAGAAAGCTGCGTACCGCACCAAAATAATTACCAAGGTGCAAATTTCCTGTTGGCCTAATGCCGCTGACTACTATCGGTTTGTTCATGATATCCGGTTTAATTTCAATGGGCTGCAAAAATACACTAACAATTCTCAATTCACAACCTATAATTGTATGCTGATCGAAATTATTGCTGAAGAGGGTTTGATGCCGATTTGATTAACTGATTTACGCCATTGATTTTATATGAATTTAACTCACACTTAAGCGCGCCCAGAACCAGGCTGAACTCGGCATAAATGGGTAAACGGTTGGCATCGGTGGTTACATAAATTTTCAGATCGTCAGATCCCTTGAGCAGATCGCCTTTCGGAACCTTAGGCGAAACCACATAACATTCTTTCCGGCCAATTTTGGTATCAATGGTCTCTATTCCTAAGTATTTTAATTCCATTACAAATAGCTTGTCGCCGTGGTAAACCGGAATTTTAATGTTTTTGCCGGCCAGCAGATCTTCAAAATATTTGTTTTGCCGGATGTAGAAAAAAACACTGATCAAATCATTTACCCCGGAAGGTACTTTCATTGCTCCTGCCTTCTGGCTAAAAAGCGAATCGGTTTCGTGATTGTACCGAACTTCGTCGTAAAAACGGTATTTCTGTTCACGCACATTACGAATCGACTTAACAGGCAGGTAGGTTTGGGGATTAACCCAGCTTTCGTACACATCATTTACCTCATAAACTTTATCTACAATTCCCGTGGTTTTTCCCCTCATGTGGTAATGAATGGTTTGCTCCTTGTTCAGTTTTTCCTTCTCGGCAATCAACGTTGCTTTGCCGCCTTTAATGAATCCAAACCGTAGGATGTATTCCATTTCTTCGAGAGGTTCGGCACTTAGGCGAATCACAAAGCCAAAAAACAAACAAAAAATCAGTATTCGTTTCATCCGAATATGTTTTTCTTCGATTGAGTCACCACAAAATCTTTCAAATAGAAAGGTTCAAAATAGGCAATATCTTCAAATTGTTTTTGGTTGTAGGCCAGCCAAACCAACTCGCAAATGTGTTTTGCCGAAGCTTCAACCTGGCTAACAAACAACGCATTGGGCGAAGTGATTGTCTCCTTGCATTTTTCGGCCCCATTTCCAAAAAAAACGATCTGGTTTTCACGAAGTTCGTCGGCCAGAAATGACTCTTCGATGATGTTGGCTGATATGGGTTTAAGGGTGGTTCCATTCTTATCCAGTAGCATGGAATATACCTCCATCCGACGGGCATCAATCATGGGGCAATATAAAGTGGACAGCTTTTCCGGAATATGGTAAGCGGCATGGTTCAGGGCAACATGTTTGGCCATGGCTTCGAGTGTGCCCACTGCAATAAGTGGTATTTGGCTTGCGTAACAAATTCCTTTGGCGGTTGAAACACCAATTCTCAGTCCGGTGTACGATCCCGGGCCTTTACTGACTGCAACAGCACTGAGTTCTCCTGGTTTAATGTTGTTCCGGCTTAATAGTTGTTCAGCAAAAACAGTAGTTAAACGGGCATGATTCTGACCTTCTTTGGACTCAATCAGATCGAGTAATTTTCCATCGCGGGTAAGAGCAACACTACAAACTTCGGTAGAGGTTTCGATGATAAGAATTGTGGCCATGGAGCTAAAAATTTGCGACAAAAATATTCATATAAACAGATTAATGGTTGTTTTTGTGTAAATAAAAAGTATCAAAACTGGGAGGTGTGAAGTTTTTTTATCTTCTTTGGTTTTTAGTTCGATCATTTGTATTATTTTTAACCAATCACCTGAATTAGCATTAGATGTATCATACAGTTATTATCGATGACGATAATTTAGCGCGCAAGGGGCTGAAACTAATCCTTGAAAAGAACTTTAAGGAAATTGAAATTCTTGGTGAAGCAAACTCTGTTGCTTCCGGTTTGTCGTTAATTAACGAGGTTGAACCCAATTTAGTATTTCTGGATATTGAAATGCCCGATGGTACCGGATTCAACCTACTCGAGCAATTGACTGATGTCAATTTTAGGGTAGTGTTTACAACTTCCTACAGCGAATATGCCATTGCTGCTTTTAAATATTCGGCTTTCGATTACATTGTTAAGCCAGTGTTAATCGAAAACGTCCGTTCAATTATCGACCGTATAAACGATATTCCGGTTCTGATGGAGAAAAAACGGGTTGAAGTGTTGAAAAACAACCTCAGCCTGGGCAATGAAGAAGATCAAACGATTGCTTTGCCCGACATCAACGGGTTTACAATTGTTAAAGTTCGCGATATTGTCAGGTGTGAAGGCGACCGTAATTATTCCCGGGTGTTTTTCGTAAACGGCACTTCTGTTTTGGTCAGCCGCACTTTACTCGATTTTGATAACTTATTGGTTCAACATGGTTTTTTCCGGATTCATCGTTCACATCTGATCAGTTTGAAAAATGTTAACCGCTACCTGAAAACGGATGGTGGATTGGTTGAGATGATTGATAAAACTCAATTGCCGGTTTCGCCCAAATTTAAAGAAGAACTTCTGAACCGCTTGTTGTATAACCGGGTTTAGTTATTGTTTTAGAAATTTACTATGTACACAATCACGGAGTTACAATCGCTCATTTCTTCCGAAATCGCTCAGGAGATTAATCTTATCAACCAAACAACACCCCAAAACCTGTACGAGCCAATTGGTTATTCCTTAACGATGGGAGGCAAAAGGTTGCGCCCGGTAATGGTGCTTCTGGCCTATAACTTATTCAATAAAACCATCGAAAACGCATTTCCGGCAGCTTTGGCCATCGAAGTGTTTCACAATTTTACGCTTTTGCACGACGACATCATGGATCAAGCCGAAATGCGGCGTAATTCCTTGTCGGTCTACAAAAAATACAACGAAAACATAGCTATTTTATCAGGCGATGCCATGTCGATTATGGCCTACAACTACCTGCTAAGATACCAATTGGATAATCTTCCTTCGATGATCAGATTGTTTTCTCAAACAGCTCTTGAAGTGTGTGAAGGACAACAATTAGACATGGATTTTGAAACCCGGATGGATGTCTCAATTTCGGAATACATGAATATGATTCGCCAGAAAACGGCGGTATTGTTGGCTTGTAGCTTAAAAATCGGGGCAATGGCAGCTCAGGCACCCGAACAAGCGGCCGATTTATTGTATGCGTTTGGTCTCAATCTCGGAATTGCCTTTCAACTTCAGGACGATTTGCTCGATGTTTATGGCGATCAATCGAAGTTTGGGAAAAAAACCGGGGGAGATATCGTGTCGAACAAAAAAACTTTTCTCCTGTTAAAAGCACTCGAATTGTCGGATGATAATACCAAAACAATTCTTCAGGATTGGATTACCCGAACTGAATTTGATGCAGAAAAAAAAATCCGGGTGATTACCGATATTTATAACCAATTGAATATTCGGGTGATTACTGAAAAATGTATGGATGAGTTTTACCAATCGGCTTTGGCGATATGGGAACAGATTGATTTGGAGCTCGATGCAAAAACCGGATTGCTGCATTTGGCCAACATGATTATGAACCGCGATCATTAGGTAATTAATTCCTGAAACAAATTATCTTTGTTTGGAAATCAGGAATTCGTTCAAAAATATAACTTTCAGTTTTACAGCTAAAAACAGAAAAATATGGCTCAGAATATTGGAAAAATAATTCAGGTAATCGGACCGGTTATCGACATTTCCTTCGATCAGGAAGGCTGTGAACTTCCAAGAATTTACGATTCTCTCGAAATTGTCAGGCCAGGAAAAGATAATTTGGTACTTGAATGTCAGCAGCATGTTGGTGAAAATACCGTTCGAGCTATTGCAATGGATTCGACCGATGGATTCTGTCGGGGTATGGAGGTAATTGCTACCGGAAGACCCATTACAATGCCTAAGGGCGAAATTGCACTTGGACGATTGTTGAATGTAACCGGAAACCCGGTTGACGGTTTGGAGTCGTTACCTAAAAACGGACTTAGCATTCACAACGAACCTCCTTTATATGAAGATTTAACCACCGAAACCGAAGTTCTTTTTACCGGAATTAAGGTTATCGACTTGATTGAACCTTACGCCAAGGGTGGTAAAATTGGTTTGTTTGGGGGTGCCGGTGTAGGTAAAACAGTACTTATTCAGGAGTTGATCAATAATATAGCTTTGGCTCACAGTGGTTTGTCGGTGTTTGCAGGCGTAGGTGAGCGTACCCGTGAAGGAAACGATTTGCTTCGCGAAATGATCGAAGCCGATATTGTCAATTACGGTGAAGAATTTAAAAAATCGATGGAAGAAGGAAACTGGGATGTTTCTAAAGTTGATCCGGAAGCCCTTAAAAAATCGAAACTTGCTCTTGTTTTTGGTCAAATGAACGAACCTCCGGGTGCCCGTGCCCGTGTTGCCTTGTCGGGATTAACCATTGCCGAAAGTTTGCGCGATGGTGATGGAACTTCGGGCAAGGGTCGCGATATACTTTTCTTTGTCGACAATGTATTCCGTTTCACTCAGGCCGGGTCCGAAGTTTCAGCTTTGTTGGGACGTATGCCTTCGGCGGTAGGTTATCAGCCTACGCTGGCTACTGAAATGGGTATCATGCAGGAACGAATCACTTCAACTAAAAACGGTTCGATCACTTCGGTTCAGGCGGTGTATGTTCCGGCTGATGACTTGACCGACCCGGCTCCGGCTACAACATTTGCTCACCTGGATGCAACAACGGTGTTAAGTCGTAAAATTTCGGAATTGGGGATTTATCCGGCAGTTGATCCGCTGGATTCAACCTCGCGAATTTTAACCCGCGAAGTTGTTGGTGATCAACATTACGATTGTACGCAAAGGGTTATTCAGATTTTACAACGATACAAAGAGCTGCTGGATATTATTGCCATTTTGGGTATGGACGAGCTGTCGGAAGAAGACAAATTGGTTGTGCATCGTGCCCGTCGTGTGCAACGATTCCTTTCTCAACCTTTCTTTGTGGCCGAACAGTTTACCGGATTAAAAGGGCAACTGGTTTCTATCGAAGATACGATCAAGGGGTTTAACATGATTATGGACGGAGAGGTTGACCAATATCCGGAAGCTGCCTTTAACCTGGTTGGTACCATTGAGCAGGCAATTGAAAAAGGTGAAAAATTACTTGCCGGAGCCTAGGTTTTAAACGAACGATTATTTCAAATTACTGGATTATGCTACTCGAAATCATTACACCCGATAAATTGATCTACTCAGGTCAGGTAAAATTGGTTCAATTGCCCGGATCAAAGGGAGCTTTTGAAATCTTGAATCACCATGCTCCCATTATTTCGTCGCTGGATAAAGGGACAATTAAAGTGGTGGAAGATAGTGGAATGGAGCTTTCGTTTGAGGTCGATGGTGGTGTGGTCGAAAATAAAGACAATAAAATAATTGTACTTGCCGAGTCGGTTTAGCCGACTGAGACAATAAACTGCTTATATTTAAACCCTGAAGTTTCATCCACTTCAGGGTTTTTATTTTGAAGACAAAATTCCTACTTATACGTCTCAGCTCTATTGGTGATATTGTTCTGACTTCGCCAGTTACCCGTTGCCTGAAAAATCAATTTCCGGAGGTCGAAATACATTTTCTGACCAAAAGCCGTAATGTCGATCTGGTTGAGGCCAATCCTTACATCGATAAAATTCACTTGTTCTCGGGTTCTCTTTCAGAAACTATTCGTGATTTAAAAGCCGAGAATTTCGACTTTATCATCGATCTGCACAACAATTTGCGTAGCATGCGCATCAAATTGGCTTTAAAGGCAAAATCGTCCACTTTCAATAAACTCAACATCCGCAAATGGTTGTTTACCAAGTTTAAAATAAATACGATGCCCAATGTGCACATTGTCGATCGTAATCTTGAAACGGTGCGGCGTATGGGAGTTGTAAACGACGGAATGGGTTTAGATCATTTTATCCCTGCATCTGACGAGATGCAAATCGATCAGTTACCTGAAGCTTTCCGAAATGGTTATGTGGCCTTGGTTTTAGCCGGAACCCGTGTAACCAAGCGGATGCCTGTTGAAAAGTACCGACGATTAATCTCTGAAACCAAGTTACCATTTGTATTGTTGGGTGGAAATAGTGAATGCCCGATTGCTGCCCGTATTTTAGAATGGAATACCGGAAATGTGATTGACTTTACCGGAAAACTTCGCATCAATCAATCGGCTTCGCTGGTACATCAGGCACGCCTTGTGATTTCGAACGATACCGGATTGATGCATATTGCGGCAGCCTATCGTAAAAAAATATTGTCGGTTTGGGGCAACACAACGCCCGCATTGGGAATGTATCCCTATATCCCGGCACCCGGCTCCGAAATCCTTGAAGTTAAGGGTTTGTCGTGCCGTCCATGCTCAAAGCTGGGTTATCCGGAATGTCCAAAAAAGCATTTCCGCTGCATGAACGATCAGTCGGAAGAGCGTATGCTCGATTGGGTTAAACGAGAATTTTAATTATTCCTGAAATGCTTTTTGAATCCGAATTAATGCGTCCTTATTTCGACGTGATAATTTCAATACTAACAGTCTGATCCAAAAAGTCATCGAGAGTAGCTCTGTTATTCGAAAGCCATTCTTCAAACTTGGTTTTGCTCAACGATTTTGGAAACAAATAACCATTTTCAACAGCTTTCTCCTGATTAAGCAATGGTTTGTAATAGTTTGATTCTGAAAAAATAATGTATACCGTATTGTATTCTTGTTTTTTCAAGGTAAACAGTTCAACCTCATCAGGTTTTCCTAATTCCACATTTTTTTCACCTTTTACAAAAAAGAAATACTCCTTGTCAGCCTTTACATTTACCGAATTTGAGTTCTGTGCAGAAGAGTATGGCAATAATCTATTAACGGTATTCCCATCTTCCAGATATACGCTCGCATAACCATCTAATGGACTTTTAAAATACAAATAAAGTTGTTCTCCTGAAGTGAATGTAGTTGACCGACAATTCAACGTTGGACAGGAAAGTGTCGCATATTCGAGCTTTGCTTTTGGACTTGCTTCTTTTATCTTCCCTTTTATTTTACAGGTAATCCAAATCGTTTTTTCAATCCCAAATTGTCCCTTTTCTTCTCGAATATCTTCAGTAATTTCCTTATCAAGTGTTTCAATCCATTCACCTTTCACTTTGGTTGTTCCGATAATCCGAAAATCTGACTTCCCTGAATTTACAGTAATGTTGGATTCCTGTTCGATATATGTGTTAAAAGCATTTTCGATAGCATTAATCTTTGCCAGTTCTTCAACCTTTTGAGTAGCTTCTTCTTTCGTCATGTTTTTTTCGAGCCGTACCTGAGCCGTGCCACTTTCGGTTTTTACCTTTGCTTTTTGAGCGAATGCGGACACGGTAAAACCGAATAGCAAAATAACAATCCCTAAAAATCGATATGAATTTGGCATGATAATCAGTATTTTAATCGTTATTCAAAAGTAATAACTTTTGGTGTTATACCTCTAAACTCTTCAGGAAGTAATCCGATAGGTGCATTGATATAAGTTGGGTCGCAAATAATATATTTTTCACCTTTCAATGTAATGAAAGTGCCTTTGGTATCTTCATTAAAACTTACCGCTGTATTGACATGCCCCGGATAGTCCAATCCAACGCAGCTCAAGTTGGTAAAGTGCCTAACCAGCTTGGTAAATAAGATAGCCCGGTCTTCGCAATCGGAATAGGGATAATAGAAGATTTCGTCAGGAAAAAAATATTTTTCACGTGCGAATTGATCTTTGTCTGTTTGATAGGAAAACGCCTTTTGGGTAAACTCAAGCAAGATCGCAACCTTTTCTTTTTCGGTTAAGCCACCAAACAAAGGCTTGAAATAATTGTCGAGTGAACGGAAAACCATTCCAGATAAGGGGCTTAAAAAATACACCTTCATTTCACACATCGGGTAATCTTTGTAAAAATTGATTAACTGTTCGCTCTCGCTAACAATTAGTTTTTTCTCCCGAAAAACAAACTCTCGATTGATTGTTTTAGTTCCTAAATTCGGAAGTTGGGCAATCATCAGCGAGAACATGCTATTGCCTGGATAATCGGCTTTATGTACTGTTATTTGCCGTATTTCTTCGGCGGTTATACCGCTCGATGGGATAAAATAGTCCTGCCCATCAATCCGGATATAATAATTGTTGAACAAGTCTTCACGAAAAGGGAGCAATAGAAAAATTTTATTGCCCGAAAATCCTGATTTGGCGTTGTAGCCACTTTTAATCAAAAGAACCCAAGTCAGTAATGTTTTGGACGAAGAATCAGATTCCAGTTGAGCAGAACACCTTTCAACCAATTGGTAATAACCCCAATCATTTAACTGGAGTTTTTTTTTCAGGTTTTGCAATTCAGAAACCAGCCTTAAGATCGATGGAGAACTACATGTTTGGTTAAAATAATCGGAGATACTTTCAGAAGAAATCCGATGTATTTGCGGAATGCCTAACGGATAGGCCAACTTAGACTCGTTGCCATAAAAATCAACGTTTAATGAAACGGTACCACCATTTTCAACAGGTTCAGGTTGTTCTTTCTTTTCCACCTGCGGTTCTGTTTCAGTTGGCTTCTTCACATTGCTGAACTTTGAACTATCTATTGACATTTCTTGTGATGGAATCGTGATTTCTTTTGTAGGTCGTGCTATTTTGGGCTGATCCACTGGTTTGATTTCGGCTGGTTTGCCTTTATAAAAAACGTCAAAAGAAGCCCAGGAATCTTTGAGAAATTGCGAAAAGACCGAATCATTTTCCTGGCGAAAACTCAGGTGTTTCTGTTGGATGGTTTGATTGAACGTGTTAAATTCTTTCTTAAACCGGTTTGAAATGGAATCAATTTGAGCTACACTGCCGAAAGGAATGATCCAAGTCAGGATGAAAATGTATAGGAATATCGTTTTATTCTTCATTTGTTCTTCATTTTGCATTTAGTACCCATCGGTTAGCAAATGTGACAGCCTTTTGATTCTTATTTCGCGCCGGAAATAACCCGGAACTTTTCCTTTCCCGGAAATCCATCAATATACCAGGCGTATTCTCCTTCAGGAAGGAAGTTCTTTCCCAGAGTATATCTCCGGGCATCGACCTTTATCCTTTCGCGATAAACTACCATCCCAGTTTTTTGATTTTCGATAACCAGATTGGTTTCAGCAACCACATTCGAAGTCCAGACAAAAGCAATAGAATCGTTTCTGTTGAACAATCTGTTGCGGATTGGTTCCACTAGCTTTAATTTGCCCATAATATGTAATAAGGACTTTTCTTCGGCTTGTTTAATTTGCGGAACAAAAGGGGATTCTGTTTCAATATTATTTTTGGCGATAACCTCTGTTTCACTGTTGGAATTGGTAAACATGACAATTCCAGAAACGGAAAGCAAAATCAGAAATGAGGCAGCTAAAGACCACACA
>JFJP01010578.1_pt1 | contig 10617 bp, 10 predicted proteins | sample 431651 | NCBI WGS metagenome assembly JFJP01 (sample SAMN02602958, study PRJNA72255) | Microbial mat metagenome, whole genome shotgun sequencing project. | biome: fresh water; feature: sink hole; material: water; isolation source: purple microbial (photo- and chemosynthetic) mats found in...
CTGTTCCTGGATGGCGACACGTTGCTCGACCCGCACTTCGTCGCGCTCGCGCTGGCCGTGCTGCAGGCCGAGCCGCAGCGGGTGGCTGTGTGGGGCCACAGACGCGAGTCGCACCCCGAGCAGTCGATCTACACCCGCGTGCTCGACCTCGACTGGATCTTTGCGCCCGGCCGGGTGGACTACTTCGGCGGCGACGCGCTGGTGCGCCGCCAGGCGCTGGCCGATGTCGGCGGCTTCGACGACACCCTGGTGGCCGGCGAAGAGCCCGAGTTGTGCCGCCGCCTGCGCGCCGCGGGCTGGCAGATCGAGCACATCGACGCACCGATGACGCAGCACGACCTGGCCATCACCACCGCGCGCGCCTGGTGGAAGCGCGCCGAACGTGCCGGCCTGGCTTATGCCCAAGTGGCCGCGCGCTACGCGCACACCCCCGACCCGCTGTGGCAGGCCGAAGCCCGTCGCAACCGGCGGCATGCCAGTGTGCTGTCGGCCGGGCTCGCGTCGTTCGGCGCGGCGCTGTGGTGGTGGCCGGCCGCCGCGGCCGCGCTGGCATTGGCTGCTTTGGCGCTGTGGGCGCGCTCGGCGGGGCGATGCCTCTGGAAGTGCCCCGACCAGCCTGCGCTGGCCTGGGCCTACGCGGCGCACTCCCACCTGCAGCAGCTGCCGATCCTTGCTGGACAGTGGCGCTGGTGGCGACTGCAGCGGGCGCGGCGCGCACCGGTACTCATCGAATACAAGGCGGCTGGCGCGGCGCGTCGCGGGGTGGGCCGATGAACACCAAGACCTTGCTCTCGCGGGCGTTGCAGCCACTGGCCTGGCTGGTTCATGCGCTCGGGCCCGGGCTGCGCCGGCTGTGGGCCCATGCCCACCTGGCCTCGGGCCTGAAATCGCCGCTGCACCGTTCGGTGGTGATCGACGGGCCGGTCGAACTGCACGGCACGCGACGCATCACACTGGGGGAGCGCCTCTACGTCTACCCAGGCCAGTACTGGGAGACCCAGGCCGAGGGCCGCTTGCAGATCGGCGACGGGGTGGTGCTGTCGCGCGGCGTGCATCTGGTGGCCTATGCCGGCGTGCAGATCGGCGCCGGCACGATGATCGGCGAATACGCCAGCGTGCGCGACGCCAACCACCGGCGCGGCGCAGGCGCACTGCGGGAGAGCGGCCACGATGCCGCCCCCATCACCATCGGCCGCGGCGTGTGGATCGGCCGCGGAGCGACGGTACTGGCCGGTGTGCGCATCGGCGACGGCGCGGTGGTGGCCGCCAACGCGGTGGTCACACGCGACGTGGCGGCTGGCGCGGTGGTCGGCGGCGTGCCGGCCCGGCCGCTGCAGCCACGCGCCCGGGAGGCGGCATGAACGACTCCAACGGCGACGCCATGCTGCTGGTGGCCTACCAGTGCGGCCCCGGCCTGGGGTCGGTCTCGCAGCTCGGCTGGCAGTGGTTCACTGGCCTCGCGGCGCGCCGCCCGGTGTGCTTGGTGACGCATGTGCGCAACCGCGCCGCCATCGAAGCCGCCGCAGACCGGCCGGCCGGCGCCCGCGTGATCTACATCGACACCGAGTGGTTCGCCGGCCCGTTGTACCGGCTGTCGAAGCGCCTGTTTCCGCGCAGCGAACACGCCGTGTTCATGGTCTCGCAACTGGACTGGTTCGTGTTCGATGCGGTGGCGCTGCGTACCTTGCGGCGCGAACTCGCGGCGCGGGCGCCCTGGCGGCTGCTGCACCTGGTGACGCCCGTCACGGTGTCGGCGCCGACGCGGCTGCACCGGCTCGGCCTGCCGGTGGTGCGCGGTCCGCTGAATTGCGGGCTGCCGGTGCCGCCGGGCTTCGAGGTGCTGATGCGCGACGACGCGATGGGCTTGTCCAAGTTGCGTGTGCTGCCCGCGCTGGTGGAAGCGATCTTCGGCTCGCTGCGGCACAGCGCGGCGGTGCTGGTGGCCACCGCCGCCACGCGTGCGGCGCTGCCCAGCGCATTGCAGACCGGTGCGGTGCCCATGCTGGAGAACGGGGTCGATCCCGATCGCTTCAAGCCTGCCGATCCCGTCGCTCCGCGCGGTGCTGCCCGACCCTTGCGCGTGAGCTTCGTCGGCCGGCTGGTGCCCGTGAAGGCACTGCCCCTGCTGCTGAAGGCCATGGCACGCTTGCGGCGGGAGGGCATGGCCGTGACGCTGGAAGTCGTGGGCGACGGTCCCATGGCCACACCGTGGCGCGAAGAGGCCTCCGCGCTCGACCTTGCAAATCGCGTGCAATGGCATGGTGCGCTGCCCGCGGCGGGCGTGGCCGAAGTCATGCGCCGCAGCCATGTGTTCTGTCTGCCTTCGGTGCGCGAGTCGGGCGGTGCCGTGCTGCTGGAAGCCATGGCCTGTGGGCGCCCGGTCATCGCCATGGACTTCGGCGGTCCGGCCGAGGTGGTGGACGACGCGGTGGGCTGGAAGGTGGCCATGCCCGACGAAGCCACCGCCATCGACGGCCTCGCGCAAGCCCTGCGCGACGCCTACCGGCAGCCGGACGAGGCGGCACGACGCGGGCAAAGGGCGCGCCAGCGCGTCCTGGACGAATACACCTGGGCGGCCAAGCTCGACGCGGCCGAAACCCTCTACGCCCGCGTGCTGGGCGGCGCAACCGGTGCATCGCAGGCTGCGTCTGAGCCTGCACGAGCAGCCGTGCTGCGGACATAGGCGCCCGGACCCAGCGGATCGTTTGCAGTCCTGCCACAACTGCGAACGCGCTTCCGCCTGTAATGGCGTCATGCCGACACGCCACGGCGCAACACGAAAGGACCCGAACATGATCAAGAAGGCCGTCATCCTGGCCGCCGGCCGCGGCACCCGCCTGCAGCCGCTGACCTACGACCTGCCCAAGCCCATGATCCCGCTGCTCGGCAAGCCGGTGATGGAGTACATCGTCGAGCACCTGGCGCGGCAGGGCGTGCGCGAGATCATGGTCAACACCAGCCACCTGGCGCACCGCATCGAGCAGTACTTCGGCGACGGGCGGCGTTTCGGCGTGCACATCGGCTACTCCTTCGAAGGGCATATCGAATACGGGCAGCTGGTCCCCGAGCCGGTGGGCTCGGCCGGCGCGCTGCGCAAGATCAACGACCTCGGCGGTTTCATCGACGAGACCACCGCCGTGCTGTGCGGCGATGCGGTGGTCGACGTCGACCTGCAGGCCGCGGCCGCGCGCCACCGCGCCCAGGGTGCACTGGCCACCGTCATCACCAAGCAGGTGGCGCCGCAGGAGGTGGGCAGCTACGGCATCGTGGTCGAGCGCGGCGACGGCCGCGTCGCCTCGTTCCAGGAGAAGCCCGCGCCGCGGGATGCGCTGTCGCGCATGGCCAGCACGGGCATCTACCTGGTCGAGCCCGGCGTGCTGGCGCACATCCCGGCCAACCGGCCCTTCGACATCGGTGGCGAACTGTTCCCGGCGCTGGTGCAGCAGGACCTGCCCTTCTTCAATCAATGCCTCGACTTCGAGTGGCTGGACATCGGCCGCGTGGCCGATTACTGGCAGATCGTGCAGCGCCTGATGCGCGGTGGCGTGGCCGGCATCGAGGTGCCGGGCACCGAATCGCGCCCCGGCGTGCACGTGGGGCTGAACACATCGGTGGCTTGGGACTCGCTGCGCTTCGACGGCCCGGTGCATATCGGCTCGGGCAGCCGCATCGAACCCGGCTGCAGCTTCGTCGGCCCGGTGTGGATCGGCAACGGCTGCCACATCGAAGCCGGTGCGCACATCGAACGCAGCGTGGTCTTCGACTACGCGCACGTGGGTGCCAATGCCACGGCGCGCGAAGTCATCGTGTCCGGCTCCTACTGCGTGTCGCGCGAAGGCCAGGCCGATGACGCACCTGCCGCGCGCTGGTGGGGCGATGCCCGGCGTCGCCGGCACAGCCTGCGGGGTGCGGCATGACGGCCGCCGCGAACAGCGGTGCCGTGGCCTACCTGGTCAGCCGCTACCCGTCGGTGTCGCACACCTTCATCCTGCGCGAAGTGCAGGGCCTGCGGGCGTTGGGGCTGCGCGTGGAGGTGGCCTCGGTAAACGCCCCCGACCGCCTGCCCGAGCGCATGACCGACGGCGAGCGCGAGGAGGCCGCGGCCACCTACGGCATCAAGCGCCACGGTGTGCGTGGCGCGCTGGCGGCATTCGGCTGGGCCGCCGCCACGCGACCGATCGCCTTGCTGCGCACGCTGCGCGAAGCGCTCGCTCAAGGCCGCGGCGTGAAGCGGATTTACGCGCTGGCCTACGCGGTGGAAGCCGTGATGGTCACGCGCTGGATGGCCGGGCGTGGCCTGCAGCACCTGCACGTGCACTTCGGCAACGAGGCCGCGTTGGTCGGCATGCTGGCCAAGACGCTCAGCGGCGTCGGCCTCTCGTTGACCATCCACGGGCCCGACGAGTTCGACGACGTGCCCGGTCAGCGCCTGCGCCAGAAGGTCGAAGCTGCCGACCGCGTGGTCTGCATCAGCCAGTTCGGACGCAGCCAATTGATGCGGCTGACCGGCCCGGCGCAATGGGCCAAGCTGCAGCTGTGCCGCCTGGGCGTGGACCCGGCGCGCTTCGTGCCCAACACCTCGGCGCGCGCCGCCGGCCCGATGCGTTTGCTCAGCGTGGGCCGCCTGGCATCGGCCAAGGGCCAGTTGCTGCTGGTGCAGGCCTGCGCTCAGCTGAAGAGCGAGGGCCTGGCCTTCGCGCTCACGCTGGTCGGTGACGGCCCGGACCGCACCCGCCTGGAAGAAGCCGTGCAGCACCACCGATTGGCCGACTGCGTGCGTTTCACCGGCGCATTGAACCAGGCCGAAGTGCGCGCCGAACTCGCCCGTGCCGACGCCTTCGTGCTGCCCAGCCTGGCTGAAGGCATTCCCGTGGTACTGATGGAGGCCATGGCCAGCGGCGTGCCTTGCGTCACCAGCCCGGTCAATGGGATCCCCGAGCTGATCGAGCACGGCCACAGCGGCCTGCTGGCCACGCCGGGTGACGCTCAGGCCCTGGCCGATCAACTGCGGCAGGTCATCAAAGACGCGCCGCTGCGCCATCGCCTGGCCCTCGCTGGCCGCGCCAAGGTCGAGCGCGCCTTCCACCTGGCCGACAACGTGGCACGGCTGGCGGCCATCTTCCGCAGCCTGCCGGCCGTCACCGCCCCGCGAGTTGCGTCATGAACCTGAAATCCCACCTGGGCGCGCTGTGCCGCCGCCTCGCACTCAGTCACGGCCGCGCGGTCGGCCTGTGGCGTCGCCTGGCCGCGCCCACCGGCGTGCAATGGGCCGAATACCTGCGCCGTCACGGCGGCCTGAACGGCATGGGCGAGCGCTGCTCGATCCAGACCAACGTGGTCATCACCGACCCGGCCTATACGCGCTTGGGCCACAACGTCAGCCTGTCGGGCTGCACGCTGTTCGGCCACGACGGCGTCGTCAACATGCTGCGCAATGCCTACGGCGGTGAACTCGACCGCGTCGGTCGCATCGACATCCGCGACAACGTCTTCATCGGCCACCAGGCCATCGTCATGCCGGGCGTGACGATCGGGCCCGACGCCGTGGTGGCCGCGGGTGCCGTGGTCACCAAGGACGTGCCACCCGGCTGCGTGGTAGGCGGTGTTCCGGCCAAGGTGATTGCCCGCACACGGGACCTGCACGCCACGCTGGCGGCGCAGACCGAACAGCTGCCCTGGCGCGCGCTGGTGACCGGCCGCACCGACCCGCGCGCCCCGGCCAGCGCCGAGCTGCATGCGCAGCGCGTGCGTCACTTCTTCAGCATGCCCTCGGGAGCCTGACATGTGGACCGAAACCCTGGGCGCCACCGCGCTCGCGCTCACGCTGCCGGGCAGCGTCTACCTGGCCACGCTGACCGCTGCCGCTGCCTTGCCGTTGCGCCGCACGAACACCAGCGCTGCCGCGCCGGCGCAGGCGCTGCGGCTGGTCATCGTGGTGCCAGCGCACAACGAGTCGCTCGGACTGCTGCGCACGCTGCACAGCCTGCGGCGTGAAGTGGATGGCGACGCGATGACCCGCATCGTGGTCGTGGCCGACAACTGCAGCGACGACACCGCCGAAGTGGCCCTGGCCGCCGGCGTCGACGTACTGGAGCGCCATGACACCGCGCGCCGCGGCAAAGGCCATGCGCTGCGTTATGCCTTCGACACGCTGCAGGACGCCGACGGCTTCATCGTCGTCGATGCCGACACCGATGTCGAACCCGGTTTCCTGCGCGCGATGCGCGCCGCGCTGGCCGACGGTGCCGACGCGCTGCAGTGCCGCTACGGTGTACGCGATCCGCTGACCCACCGCCGCACCGCGCTGGCCGACGTGGCGCTCGGCGCCTGGAACGTGCTGCGACCTCGCGGCCGGGCGGCTCTTGGGCTGTCGGCCGGCATCCTGGGCAATGGCTTCGCGCTGTCGCGCCGCGCATTGCAGGCCGTGCCCTACAGCGCCGACTCGATCGTCGAAGACGTGGAGTACCACCACCTGCTGGTGCGCGCCGGTCTGCGTGTGCAGTGGGTCGACGGTGCCCAGGTTCGTGGCGACATGCCGGTGGCGCGCTCCGCTGCCGCACAACAACGTGCACGCTGGGAAGGCGGGCGCCTGCGCCTGCTGGCGAGCCAGGGCCCGGCGCTGGCCGCGCGCGTGCTGGCCGGGCAATGGCGCCTGGCCGATCCGTTGCTGGACCTGCTGCTTTGGCCGCTGGCCTGGCACTTCAGCCTGCTGCTGCTGGCACTGGCCCTGGGTGCGGCACCGGTGCAGATTGCTGCAGGCGCGGGCCTGTCCGGGGTGGCGCTGCACGTGATGGTGGCCTTGTGGCTGATGCCGGCGCGGCGCGAGCACTTTCGCGCGTTGCTGGGCGCACCGGCCTATGTGATCTGGAAGTTGTGCCTGGCCGCCACCACCTGGCGCGCCGCCGGCCGTCACGCCCCCTGGGTGCGCAGCGCGCGCCGTCCGTCTTGAAGGAGAACACTGCATGCACACCAAAGACCTCTCGATCCTCATCGTCACCTACAACTCGCGTTCCCTCATCGACACGCTGCTGAAGGGCCTGGCCCGGCAGATCGATGGACTGAACGCCGAGGTCGTGCTGGTGGACAACGCTTCTCACGACGGAACGGCCGACGCCGTCACCGAGCGCCACCCCTGGGTCCACCTGATTCGGAGCGCCCAGAACCTGGGCTTCGCCGCCGGCAACAACCTGGCGGCACGCCACGCGAAGGGTCGTGTGCTGCTGCTGCTGAACCCGGATGCGTTGCCTGCGCGCGGCTGCGTGGGATGATGGTGCCACGCAGCCCTCGGCACGCATGTTTCCCACGCTGATGCAGGAAGCCATCGTGCTGTCGGGCCTTGCGGCGCGCTTTCCCAAGTCGCGCTGGTTCGGCCGGCTCGATCGCACCTGGGCCGACCCGGCGAGCGCCGCACCGGTCGATTGGGTGCCGGGCGCCTTCGCGCTGGTGCGCCGCGATCTGTTCGAACGCCTCGGCGGTTTCGACGAGCGCTTCTTCCTGTACTACGAGGAAGTGGATCTGTGCCGTCGCATCCGCGCGGCCGGCTACCGAGTGCAGTATTGGCCCGAACTTCGTGTGCACCACATCGGCGGAGTCTCGGCGCGCACGGTGGCGGGCGCCACGGTGGCCCGCTCGGGTTCGCAGTTGACGCTGTGGCGTGCCCGCAGCGGCTTGCTGTACTACCGCAAGAACCACGGCTGGCTGACGGCCTGGGCGGTGAACCGGCTTGAGCGCAGCTGGCATGCGCTGCGCGGCTGGCGTGCAGCCCTACGCGGCCAGGCGGACAAGGCGGCTGAGTCGGCCACGCACCTGGGCCTGCTGCAACGCGCCTGGCGCGATACGCTGGGCGGCCGGGTGGCCCCGCCGCGGCCCTGGTGATGCAACGACAGGACACAGCATGTTCGAGCTGATCCGCGAAGACTTCCAAGCCCACGCCCGCGACCCGTGGCGGCAAGGCGTGTGGGCGATGGCGGTGTACCGCTTCGGCCGCTGGCGCTACCGCGTACGCCCGGCGCTGCTGCGCAAGCCGCTGTCGCTGGTCTACAAGTTCCTGAAGATCGGCGTGCAGATCACCACCGGCATCGACCTGCCGTGTGAGACGCAGGTCGGTCGGCGGCTCGTCATCGAGCACTTCGGCGGCATCGTGATCAGCGGCGACAGCGTCATCGGCGACGACGTCACGCTGCGCCACGGTGTCACGCTGGGCCTGCGCCGCACCGGCGTACCCGGCGCGCCGGTGATCGGCAACGGCGTCGACATCGGCGCCGGCGCGAAGATTCTGGGGCCTGTGCACATCGGCGCCGGGGCGGTGATCGGCGCCAACGCCGTGGTGCTGTGCGACGTGCCGGCGGGTGCCTTGGCGGTGGGTATCCCGGCGCGTATCAAGTGCCGCCCCTGAGCGTACGGCGCTGGGCAGTCCAGTGAGCGGCCGCTGGGGGATCGGCCTGTGGCACCGGGTGGCGGCAACGAAGCGTGTCGTGTACCGGGATACCGAGGCCGACGAAGGGGTCATCCGTGACACGCTGCAATTCCGCCGGATGCTGGACGCGCTGTCATGCCACCGTGCCATGGTGACGTTGCCTGCCCCCGATGGTCGGCACTTCGGCACTGCCGTGCTGCGCACCCAGGCAGAACGAAGCGTGCTGCTGGACTGCCAGACCGACAAGCTGGGCCTGCCAGAGCATCCACCTTCGAACCTGAACGTGATCGCTTCCGGTGAGCGCGGCCTTCTGTTCTTCACGCTGCACGGCCTGGTGCAGCTGCCCGGCACCGTGCTTCAGGCGGGCTGGCCGGACACCCTGATCCAGGTGCAGTCGAGACGCCACTTCCGCGTCGGCTGCCGCATGGACGGGCTGTACCTCACACGCTTCGGCGCGCCCATGCGGCATCTTCTGCGTGACATCAGCGAAGAGGGCGTTGGCCTGATGCTGGAACCGGGTGACTGGCCCTACGGCAGCGCGCAACAGTCTGCGTTGCTCCACCTCGGTAATCTGACGCTGCCGGTGCCGGCGTTGCAGTGGGTGCACAGCGGGTCAGGCATGGGCGCCGCTGCCGGCCGGTCGGTGGGTGCGCGCTTGGGAGGAATGGAGCCAGAGCATGTGCGCCAATTGCGCCGCTGGCTGGCCGCCCGACAGGCCGCCAGCCTGGCGCAACAGCCCGATCAGGCCTGAGCGTCCATGCGCTCGAAGCGGTAGCCCACGCCGTACACAGGCACCAGCTTCCAGCCCTTGCTGCCATCCAGGCCCAACTTCTTGCGTAGCCGGCTGATGTGGGTGTCCACCGTTCGGGTGTCCACGTCGGCATTGATGCCCCAGATCTTGTTTAGCAGGTGGTCGCGCGACAGCAGCTTGCCCGGGTTCTGGAACAGGTAGGCCGAAAGGTCGAATTCCTTCTGCGTCAACACCACCGGTTCACCATCGAGCACCAAGCGCTGGCGCTGGATGTCGATCTCGAATGCACCCAGGCGCAGCACGGGCAGGCCGCCCGAGCGCACGCGGCGTGCCAGAGCCGCCACGCGCGCCAACAGCTCCATCGTCTTCGGGGGTTTCACCACGTAATCGTCCGCACCGGCCTGCAGCGCAGCGACCACAGTTTCTTCGTCGTCACGCGAGGTCACCACCAGCACGGGAAGCTCCCAGCCCAGGTTGTTGCGTGCCCACTGCAGCAAGTCGGCTCCCGTGCCGTCCGGAAGCATCCAGTCGATAAGCAGCAGGTCAAAGCGTTCCTTCTTCAGGGCTTCGATGTAGGCCGCGGCCGTGCCGAAGGCACGCACACTGTGGCCCGCGCCTTCCAGCCACAACCCGATGAGAGCTGCTTGATCCGGATCGTCTTCTGCAATGCCGATGTGCATTTTGAGCTAGGGTGGTTGCAATGCCGCAGTTGAACACACGCCATTGGGCATGCTACCCTCGCTGCGTACTTGTACGGTAGGTCGCCATTGGTAGTCGCGCCTGCTGACTTCCGGCATCGAGCAAACGAACACGGCAGGGCTTGACCGAACGGCCGCTTTGCATGTTCTTCAGCGGCCGCTATGGGTCGTCAGGCGGTCTTCGGGTCGCCGATTGGACCTCTGCAAAGCGGTCAGCGAGCGCCGGACGAAAATCGTCCGAAGCTCGCTCGATCCGGAGCCCCGTTTTGGACAACATAGCTTGGTCTGCGACACTTGAAAGTGCGCCGTCGTCGCCTTCAATCGCCGAAGCAGCGACTCGGTGCAAACGCGACTGGAGCAGCTTTGGCGGTTGGTGCCGCGGCGCGACTGCTGAACGCTTGCTCGGCGGCTCGCGGAACTGACGCAACTGACCGCAACAGCAATCGTTGTCTGCGAGAGACTTATCAATTCCTTCGCTGGAATCCGACGCTCGCTGCGGCCTGCCCACCGCGCTTCGACCTCGTACAGAGGGGCCGTTGCCGTGACCCCTTCTGCGCGAATATCAGACAGGTGTCTGATATCGGAACATAGAAAAAGGGGCTACGTTCGCACGTAACCCCTTGATTTACTTGGCTCCCCGACCTGGGCTCGAACCAGGGACCTACGGATTAACAGTCCCTGGGGATGGGATCTCCTGGCATCTCCTGAGACGAGCCACAGCCAAAAACACCTTTACAGATCAACGCTCTACG
>JFJP01020622.1_pt1 | contig 10616 bp, 4 predicted proteins | sample 431651 | NCBI WGS metagenome assembly JFJP01 (sample SAMN02602958, study PRJNA72255) | Microbial mat metagenome, whole genome shotgun sequencing project. | biome: fresh water; feature: sink hole; material: water; isolation source: purple microbial (photo- and chemosynthetic) mats found in...
CATGTACCGCCACGGTGTGTACCTGGCGCCGAGTCCGTACGAGGCCGCGTTCTGGAGTTCTGTGCACACGCAACGCGATGTGCAGCAGACGTTTATGGCTGCCGATGCGGCCTTCGCGGAGGCCCGGTGAATCGGGTGTCGGAGAATCCCACAGGCGATCCAGGATGTGCTGGGATAGGCTACACCCAGCCGAGAACCACCACCATGCGCCACGCCCATTCGGCACAGTTCATTTCCAGCACGGCGCATGCCCGCCGTGGTATGTCGCTCATGGAAATCACCATGGCGATCCTGGTACTGACCGTGGGCATCTCGGTGACCATCGGCCAGATCACCAGCCTGCGCAACTTGCGCGCGAGCTCAGACGAGATGATCGGCGCGCACGCAGTCGTGTCAGCGATAGCCGAGCGTTTCCAGGGATCACGGTGGGAGACGATCGGGACAACCGTGGCGCCATGGTCCCAGTTCCGTCAGGAGCCGAATGCTGGCCCGACGGCCGTCCTCAGGCCGCTGGCTGATGACAGCGAGACGGCCGCCTTCATCGATGCCACGGATCGCGAACTTCGTGGCTTGCAAAGCCTGGGCATCATCGCGGCCCCGACCGGACTGCCCAATCTGCGCATCTATGTCGAATACTACAGGGCCATGAACGGTCTCGACGCGGACGGCAACCCTGACCCGCTGCGCCCGGGGATGATGGCCGGTGAGGACGTCGCCTACGCCAACATCGGAGCCTTCACCCAGCGCTTCCGCTTCGACCAGCGGCAGGAGCAACTGCCGGCGGCCGAGCGTACCGCCATCCTCAACAACCGGGCCAGGTACCGTCTGGATCAGAACCAAGCGGTTGTAGGCCAAGTCGGCGAAAACGAACCGGTGGTGGTTCGCATCCTTGCCACCTGGTCGGTCAAGGTCGGAGACAACCGCTTCGATATCGGCCAGATGAACATCCTCACCTGCCGGAAGCCATGACCATGAGCCACTCCGCCGCCCCTGCCGTCCAGGGCATGACACTTCTCGAAATCATCATCGCCTCAGCCATCTTCATCGTGGTCATGGCCGGCGTCATGGAGGCGCAGGTCGCCAGCCAGCGCTATGTCGCCATGGCAGAGACGCAGGACGAACTGCTGACCGACGCGGGCCGTGCTATGGAGGTGATCAACGCGGACCTGTCGGTGTCGGGCTGGTGGTTCGAGGACCGCACCGCCGACTACCTGACGGCCCTGGCCGACCGCCAGCGCCGTTACATGCCGTTCGTCCAGATCCAGGAGATCGTTCCGGGCACGGACGAAGGCCTGGGTGACGCCTTTCAGCATACGTGGCGCGTGCCCAGCACCGATGCCGGGCTCAGTTTTCCGCTCGTCCCACCAGCGCTCGACGCCTGGCTGCCGGGAGTGCCGGCCGATCGCGAGGCCCCTTTCACCTCCACCCTTGTTGCGACCGTCGCTGAGCGCACGGCCTGGGACGCCAGCTTCTTCGCCCGCAGCCAGGAGCTGATCTTCGCCAAGGCCGCGGTGTCATCCTGGAGCCATGGGCGCGACGAGGCCTTCCTCACCACGGAAGACAGGCGGGCTCCGCTGTTCTTCTCCGGGACGCGTCGCGACTGGACGACCAGCGAGGCGACCGAGGCCGCCGAGGAGGCCAAGCGGGCCCGCCTGCAGATCCTCTACACCAGCGGCTGGAAGGCGACGCTGGACGGCTCCGGAAACATCTCGGGCTACACCCCCCGCCAGATGTACCGCTATGACGCCAGCCAGACCGGAACACTGATTACCGACGGGGATGCCGGCAACATCCCATATGGCGTGGTCATGGAATCTGGCGTCCTGGCCGACCCGGACAACGACCTCTCGGCCATCCAGGTGAACTGGCAGACCATCGACGAGAGCGGCTTCACCACCGCCTCGCAGACCTCGGCCAACATTCGGGAATACATGTATTGCGTCGTCCGCTCGCCGGTCGGTCTGGGGCGCCTGGTTCGGGCCCGCAAGGTCCAGCAGGCGACTGCGCCGGCGGCCGATGAGTTCGGCGTCGAGGTCGGCCGCTATCTGCCGCGCAATGCGACGGTGGTCAGCAACTTCTACATGCAGGTCGACCAGGTGCTGTCCGACAACGTGGTGCGCTGCGTATTCGACACCTGGCGGACGGTCGATGCCGGCCAGACCACGGTTTCAACCCTCGATGTCAACAATGTGCGCGTGAGGCTCTACCTGGCTCGCCGATCCCAGGCTGACGAGAACATGATCCTGACGCGCATCGTCGATCGCGTCTTCGCCATGCGGGCCGAGAACTCGGCCCAGGACAAGGACCCGCAGGAAGCCGATTCGAATGCAGCCATACTCGGCACGGCGCCGATCGGCATCCGCTTCTGAACCTCGTTGACGCTGGAGCTCGCCATGGAAATCAACAACAACCGCCGTACGTCCCCGGGATACCATCCAGCACGGCACGGCAATGCCTTGGTCGTCGCGTTGGGCATCCTCACCATCGTCACGGCTGCCGTCACCGTCTCGACCATCCGCGGCACGGCGGTGTACAAGGAATCGCAGATCCTGCGATTCGACGCCATCACTGCCGGCGCGGTCGACGCGGTGATCGCCCGTCAGGAGTTGGCGGTCATCCGCTTGGCCGAGGCCGGTGATCCCACGGCCTTCGCACTCATCGACCAGAACTACGGCAGCGAGATATTCGGGCAGTGCGAGGTCCGTTGGAAGATGGAGCCCGTGCGTACGGCTCACAAGGACGCCGCGGGTGATCCTCTGCCCTTCATCACCAATCCGTCCCCGGACATCGGCTGGCCGACGCCGACCGCCGGGATCAAGGATGCGGCCGGCCGCAACTATCCCGATCCGGGCGGTGCAGCCAATCAGCCCGCCTCCGATGCCGCCGACGTGCCATACTGGCGGCCGAATGACAACACCTACCTCTTCCGCATCGCCGCCGAGGCGCGCTATGTGGAGATCGGACCGGAGGCGCAGCTGGCCTTCGGGGCCCGCGATAACGACAACCTCGACTGGGGCTGGCCCGGGACGTTCAAAGCCCGCGCCCAGGGCGTGCGCTATATCGCCGTCAGTCGCGAACCGCTGTTCCGTTATGTCATCTTCTATGGCCAGGAAGGCCCGAAAGGCGACCTGGAGCTGTCGCACGGCCCGGCCATCAACCTGCAGGGCAACGTCCACTCCAACGGTTCCGTGTACATGGGTGCGAGCACCGAGGTCAACAACTGGAACGCGGCCAGGCCCAACAATGGCGACAGCCAGATCGGGCCGGACCCGTGGAGCGCCACGACCACCTACTCGGTTGGCGCGCGCGTCAGCGTCACGGTGGCCACGTTGACCAAGTACTTCCAATACATCAACAACACGGCTACTTCCAACAAGGACCCGACGGATCCTGCCAACATCGATACCTACTGGCGCAGCTTGAAGGACGGCCGCGTGCGCGTCACCGGCGTCGACGGCCTCTTCCGCCTGGCCAAGCCGCTGATGTATGGCCGGTTCAACGGCTTCCCCATGCTGGCACCGACCAACATGCCGTCGTGGACACCGCCCGCAGGCAACCCGGCTGCCGCCGAGTACGACATCGCCCTGGCCGGCACGCCGCTCGACGGCTATGATGGCAGTGCCGGCACCATCCTGGCCCGCACCTTCAGTGGTGGCTGGGTCAACCCCTACCGCCTCGGCCGCGACAGCCTGCTGATCACCCGCTCGCTCGACGGTGACGACGACGCCAGGCGCATCAACGGCCAGTCGCTCATCGGCTGGGGTGCGACCGCCGACGACGCCAACGACTCACGCGACGCCGAGCGTGGCGCCACCCGCAAGTGGTCTTCGCTGTCGGTCGCGGCCCCACCGGACGGCTTCGGCGGCTTTGCGCGTTCGCGCGCAACCGGCGGCGCGTTGAAATCGCTGCCGCAGTCGCTGTCGGGCGACAATCCGATCGATCTGCGCAACCGTCCGCTCGAGGCGCAGAAGCCGTTCTATCCGGACCTCTACGTCAAGGATCTGATCCGGCGTTTCCGCCCGATCAGCGCTCCGGATATACTCAGCCCGGCGATCAATCCATTTCTCGGCGGGCTGACCGCCAGCACCGTGCCCAGCAATACGACCCCGGCTTTGCAGCCGTTCCTCACGGCCTCTCGTGAACGTGGTGACGATCACAGCCGCGCAACTCCGCTATTCTGGAATGGCGCCAGCGAAAGCCACATCCCGGTCAATGACATGGAAGTCCCGGGCCAATACATCCGCTACGTCATCGACGGCCGTGGCGGTGGCAACTTCCTCAAGCGCCAGGTCGATCCGCTGCAGGGCTTCATCGGCTGGTCGGTGGTCGACGGCAGCGGCGCTGCGGTGGGCATGTCCGACCAGGTCGGCCTGATGATCCGCGAACGGCCGGTACCCGACTTCAACTACTGGGGTGTGCGCCCGGATGGGGTCTACTTCAACGACCGGCCCTACGGCGACGCCAACTACCTGCCGTACGCCTACGGCAAGCACAAGGACACGACGGTGTGGCCATTCACCGAACTGTACGTCAGCGGCCGGAACACGGCCACGCGCCCGGGTTCTTCGGCTCCGACCGCGAACGCCGAACTCCCGGCCAACGACCCGAACTACGCGACCCTGGTCACGGCCTATAACGGCAATCGCATGCACCTTGGTGGTTCGACACAGTCCTACATCATCGATCCGGACAATCCCGGGCGCATCCGCATCACCGCTGCCGCCAAGCGTGGCAGCGATGGCTATGATCCGGTTAACTGGGGCGGGGTGACCGCGAACTACGATGTGCCCACTGACAATAACGGTTTCTTCCGCGACAACTGGCGGATGATCCACCTCAAGCGCAGCAACGTCGTCGCGCCGGTCGGACCTCGGCTGGACATGACCCAGGCGAGCACCTACTTCGGCGCGGCCACCTTCCAGGCCGTGCAGGGGCGGTTCCTGCCGAAGATCGACACCACCGTCACCCCGTCCACCAGCACCCTCATCGTCGGCGGATCGAACAACCAGCAGCTGGCCGGCCTGATGATCCGGCCGGTCGACCGCGCCGCTGCCGGGGTTGGCGCGGACATCAACCTGGGCAGCACGGCATTGAACGGCCGCGACCCCTACGTCGCGCTGCTGGTCTCGCCCCAGCGCGGCATCGTGGTGCAGCGGAAGATGGAGCCCTCGCGTCTGCGCTGGGTGGTGGTCCCGACCTATCGTCGCTACTTCACCGCCACAGATGACGCTTCGGGCAGCGAAAGCGCCAACCTTGGCTGCATCAACGCCCCCGAAGAAGAGGTATTGTCGCAGACCAACCGGCAACCGTCCACCTCGGGCACCTATGGAGCCGCCCAGACCTGGGAATCCGGTATCGTCCGCACGCCGGCGACCGGATATAACAACTGGTACGAGGTCGATGGCGCCAGCAGCTTCTCCAGGACCCTGGTCAAGGCGCAGGGTGAAGGCAGCGTTTCGCAGACCTTCACCTTCGAGAGGGGCCCCTACACCAGGCGCAAGCGCTGGCAGGCCAACAAGTACTGGTCCGTCTACCGCTACCGCCCCCGCCTGACCGAAGGGCAGTATGGCTATATCGATCTGGAGATCACCGGGGCCGGCGCAGGTGGCGAAGTGACCTTCCAGACCAGCATGACGACGGCACCGAACAACGCCACCTGGGCCAACGGCTGGAGCGGACGCCGCATCTGGCTGGATCCGACCTGGGGGTCCGGCGCCGCGTCCGATCCGACCGCGTGGCTGGGAAGGCACACGCTGGAAGGCCTGATCAATCCCGCCGGAACGAATCCAGGCCGCGGTTTCCAGGCCGCCGACCGCTATCGCGTCCGGTATAATCCGGGCACCAACGACAATACGCTGACGAGCGGCACCAACACCAACTATTCGCCCACTCCGGTCAATCTGACGACGGAATGGGTCAGCACCGGCACCTCGGCCAACGTCTTCTCCGATCGGGCCGGCTATGCGGCGGCGGTCACCTGGATGGGTTCGGCTGCGGCAGTGAACGCGGCCCTCGGCCTGACCCCGACCACCCTCGGCGCCATCGGCACGCCGGCGACGCCGACCGCCGAGCCGGGTGATCCGACGCGGCCGGCCAATCCGGCCGATCCGAACCCCGGTGCACCGCCAACCGTCCCGGACTACAGCGGCTCCAACCCGATGCGCTTCGCCATCCTGCGCGACAGCCTGGGCAACTATTCGCGGCCGATCGAGTACAACTCCTTCATCTCGGCCCGCGGGCGCTGGTTCGACCCGGCGACCGACCGCTTTCAGAACACCACGGCGAACACCAACGATGTGATCAGCGGCACGCCCGCTGACCACCTCTATGACCCGGCTCTGACTCCGGGCACCTCCAGCAGCCTGCGCCCCGACTACTGGAGCGGTGCGGCCAAGGCGACGCCCAGCTGGACCGACATGTATGATCCGACCGATGTCGTCGACGGCTCGATCGTGCCCAATACCACCGGATATCTGATTGATGCCCGGCTGAACTCCAGTGCCGGCGACGTCAACCTGCGCCTGTGGGAGGACGCCCAGGTCCCGTACTGGACCGCGGGGCCCAACTTTGTGGCGGAGACCGCTCTCGTTCCGGCGAGCGTCGTCCTCTACAACAACCTGTTCTGGGAATGCACCACCAACCACACCTCGGCCTGGGCCCTTAGTCCAGGTCAGGCCGGTGCACCGTGGGCCCGGGCCGACCACATCCACCTGCGCATCGAGAAGGTCGCTTCGGAACTGGTGTTCAAGTACTTCGTCAGCACCACGCCACCGACCGGGCTGGCCGACATCCGCTGGCACGAGGTGACCGAGGCCCGCCAGCGGCGCCCGGATGGTCTGGCGGACCTCCCCGATCCGGTGAACAACCCGTCCTCCCGCATCGCCATCCCGGCCTCCTGGACGAACGACTGGATGGTCGGGCCGGCCTTGCAGTCCGGACACCAGACCACCACCGCGACGGTCGAGTTCAGCAACCTGACGGTCTACGACTCCGCTGATACCGGCACCATCTCCCCCGGCCGGTGGGACCATGAAGACTGGGAGCGCGGCGTCGAGACGGTGCGGAATGCCGTGGCATCCCCCGTCATCCTGGCCGCCGCCTACCGCACCGTCGACAACGTCACCAAGTACCTGTGCAGCCAGTACCAGGTGTTCTGGGGTCCGCAGGACATCACCGAGGACTTCTTCAGCTACTCGACCGACCGGACCGGCGCCACCGACAAGCGGCTGGCGACCGAGACCTGGTTCTACAACCCGCGCGAGTTCTGGAGCCAGTCTGCGTGGTGGAACGAAGGTGACGTCGGGTCGGCATTCACGCCCATTCCGCGCGCCGATTGGGTCTACAAGGAGACCGGTACCACCACGGCACCAGCGACGCTGCCAAGCAGCAACTCCACCAGTTCGTGGGTGGAATACGCTTCCAGGGTGACCGTACTCGACGTCAACCTGGGCAATCTCCAGACCTACATCCGCTCCCGGTCCCTGACCGATGCCACCTATCGCTGGAGCACCGCGGCAAGCGGGATCAGCGCGCCGGACATCCTGGCCACGCGGTTCAGCGGCACGATCTATGCCGCGCGCACCAACCGCTACCCGCGCAACCCCATGCCCAGCCAGGAGAATCCGTGGAACCCGGATCTGCCCAACACCGAGCTGAACACCGGCCCCACGCGCCCGGTCGAGCTCTATGATATGGCCGTCGACAAGTGGAGCGATCCAGAGGAGGTGACAGAGCCCACGCGCAAGACCACGCGCGAACGGCTGATTCCGCTCGATGCCTCCACCCGGGCTCCGCTGTCTCCGCCGCTGCGCCCCAGCGACTTCATTCATGGCATCATGCTGTCCAACGCCAAGACGGTGAACTGGGGTTATCCCACCTCGGGTGAGAAGATCTTCGGCTCCAGCAACATGAGCTTTGTCACGCCCAACGCGTTGTACGTGCGCGGCGACCTGAACGACCAGAAGACGACGGTGAAACTCAAGCCGGCCGCCGCTCTTACCTATGACAAGTACGCCGGCGTAGCAGTCATGGGCGACTCGGTGACCTTGCTGTCCAACAGCTGGAACCAGGCCAACTACCAGAGGCCTGGCCTGACGGTGAACTCAGGCAAGGTCGCATCATGGGGCGGGACGACCTTGTCCCAGCTGAACGGGACCACGGCGGCTGCCGTCACCAGCTACCGCACCTGCATCCTGACCAATAACCAGCCGACGACCAAGCAGCGGGTGTTCAACGGCGAAGGCGCCCCATTCATCAACACGATGATGTACATCGAGAACTGGGACGCGAAGACGATGAACTTCACCGGCAGCCTGGTCGTGCTCGACTCCTGCCGCTACACCAGCGCCTTCCTGCTGCAGGATGCCCGCACCTACGGCCGGTCACCGTTCGGCCTGATGGGGTGGCATTGCGACAACTGGTCGACGTTGACAGGCTGGAGCGGAGGCTTCGCCGACTGGTGCAAGGATGCGGGAAACAACCGGCTGCCCTACGCAGGCGATGCCAATTCCACGACCGACCCATACGGCGCCCCCCAGGTGTACAAGCCGCCGACGCGCAACATGAGCTTCAACGACGACCTGCTGTCGGAGCAGGGCACCCCGCCGAACACGCCGTTCGGTGTGACCGCCGCTGGCGTCGCCGGTTGGACACGCGTGATCCGCTGATCCACGGCCATCCCGACCCCTGCCGCCCCCGCGTTGCATGTGCAGCGCGGGGGCTGTAGTTTGTGCAGACCCTGGAGGGCGACATGGCCTGGATCGACAACCTGTTCAAGATCATGGCCGAGCAGAAGGCCTCGGACCTGCACGTGACGTCGGAGCATGTGCCGATGATCCGCTCGGCCGGCGACATGGTGGCGCTGCCCGGCGCGCCCAAGCTGAACAAGGACCAGTTGCAGCAGATCCTGTTCGAGATCTGCCCGGAGCGCAACCGCAAGCAGTGGGAGGAGACCAACGACACCGACTTCGCCTACGCGCTGGAGGGGGTCGGGCGCTTCCGCTGCAACTACTTCCGCGACCGCTTCGGCATCGGCGCGGTGTTCCGCCGCATCCCCGACAAGATCCTCACGGCCGAGCAACTCGGCCTGCCGCCCGGCGTCATGCGCCTGTGCGACTTCAAGAAGGGCCTGGTCCTGGTCACCGGCCCGACCGGCTCGGGCAAGTCCACCACCCTGGCGGCGATGATGGACCACATCAACGCCACCCGCGCCGAGCACATCATCACCATCGAGGACCCGGTCGAGTTCGTCCACCCGGCGAAGAAGTGCCTGGTCAACCAGCGCGAGGTGCACAACCACACCAAGAGCTTCGCCGCCGCCCTGCGCGCCGTGCTGCGCGAGGACCCCGACATCGTGCTGGTCGGCGAAATGCGCGACCTCGAGACGACGCGCATCGCCATCGAGACGGCCGAGACCGGCCACCTGGTCTTCGGCACCCTGCACACCAGCACCGCGGCCTCGACCGTCGACCGCATCATCAACCAGTTCCCGGCCGACGAGCAGGAGCAGATCCGCCTGATGCTGGCCGGCTCGCTGCGCGGCGTGGTCGCCCAGACCCTGCTCAAGAAGAAAGGCGGCGGCCGCTGCGCCGCGCTCGAGATCCTCTTCGTCACCAGCGGCGTCGGCGCGCTGATCCGCGAAGGCAAGACCTTCCAGATCCCCTCGGCGATGCAGACCGGCGCCAAGTACGGCATGCAGCTGCTCAACGACGCGTTGGAGAACCGCATCAAGGCCGGCGAGGTCGAGCCGATGGACGCCTGGGACAAGTCGATGGACAAGGAGGATTTCGCCAAGCGTCTGAAGCTCCTCGGCGTCGACATCGACGCCCTGCTCGAGGCGAAGACCAAGGAGGAGAAGGCGGCCAAGGCGGCTGAACAGGCCGCTGCCAACCCGCAGCCGGCGGCCCCGCCCAAGCCCGAGCCGCCGAAACCGCCTTCCGGCTCGAACGTGCTCGGTGGCCAGGGCCCCTCCTGGAAGCGTCCGGGGGGTTGAGGGACCGCGGGCTTCAGCCCGCGTCGGAAAAAACACAGAGCGCGGGACATCGTCCCGCGCTCTGTCGTTACATCGCGGGCTGAAGCCCGCGGTCCTGGGGGACCGGCTTACTTCGCGAAGTACTCGATGACCTTCTGCACGTTGACGTCGAGCGGCATCAGTTCGCGACCAGGCAGGGCCTCGATGGTGACCGACATGGTGTCGAGGTCGATCTTGATGCCGGCCGGGCGCTCGCGCACCGGGCTGTTGGCGGTGATGCGCAGGTCCTCGCGGTTGCGCGAGGCTTCGCGCACCTGGAACACGTCGCCGACCGAGAGGGTCTGGCTGGGGGTCTTGGCGCGCCTGCCGCCGAGGTTGATGTGGCCGTGGGTGATCAGCTGGCGGGCGGCCGGGATGGTGCGGGTCAGGCCGGCGCGCCAGACCAGGTTGTCGAAGCGCGACTCGAGCAGGCCGATCATGTTGGCGCCGGTGTCGCCGGGCATGCGCTGGGCGCGCTGGAACACCAGGCGCATGGCGCGCTCGGTCAGGCCGTAATGCAGGCGCAGCTTCTGCTTCTCCTTGAGACGCAGGCCGAACTCGCTGGTCTTGTTCATGCGCTTGGTCGGGCCGTGCATGCCGGGCACGG
>JFJP01044099.1_pt1 | contig 10616 bp, 5 predicted proteins | sample 431651 | NCBI WGS metagenome assembly JFJP01 (sample SAMN02602958, study PRJNA72255) | Microbial mat metagenome, whole genome shotgun sequencing project. | biome: fresh water; feature: sink hole; material: water; isolation source: purple microbial (photo- and chemosynthetic) mats found in...
AATGGTTTGAAATCCATTGAAAATGAAAAATGTAGCACCACAAAGTTTGATAAATGGTTTGTTTTGTAAGGTGAGTTTAATACCGTGCAAAAATTCTTTGGAATTGGCAGCCAACGCTTTAAACGACAAATCAACCATTTTGCTTTGGTCTGGTTTAATTTTTTCTTTGTTGAAAAGAGCAGGCATAGCTCCCAAAATAGTACACATTGCACCTACCCAGATAGCCAAAATTTTAGCTCCTTGGGGTGCAGTTGCAAATATATCTTGGTCGTAAATAATTACCCAAAACCATGGTGCAATCATCCATGCAATTTGTCCCATGTTTTGCGACACAGCCATCAACCGCGTGCGCTCGTTGTAGTCGGGGGTCATTTCGTAGCCCAACCCAATGAGGGGAGCGGCAAAAATGGTGTATCCGGTGTAGAAAAATAGCGAAACAATGAGGAAGTAAAAAAAGTTGTACGTCTCCGAATTTTCGGGGTTAAGTTGCCACATCACCATAAATGCAACTCCAGAGATAACGCTTCCCAAAAGTATGTAGGGTTTGCGTCTTCCCCATTTGGATTTGGTATTATCGGAAACGAAGCCCATAATGGGGTCAATAATGGCATCGAAAAGGCGAGGCAATGCGCCCAGCAGTCCAGCGAGTATGGGGTTCATACCCAACGACATAATTAATACTACCATAAAAACTCCCAACGCAGCCGGAAATAGCTGGTTTGCCAAATGCCCTGCTCCAAAAGCTACCTTTTGTCCGAAAGGTATTCTATCATCTTGTGCTGTTTTTTTTGTTGTCATTGCTCAGGTTCAATTAATTCTTTTGAAATTTTATTTAAAAAGTAGTGCAAGCAGTTTTCGATACGTGTATTTTTACTTCATTACCAATTTCGGAGTACGGTCAATGTTGAAAATACCCCAGTGTTTTTCAGCTCCTTGCGGGTTGTTGGGGTCGCCCTTCCAGTCTTCGTCGAAAGCCTCAAAGAAAAACAACGTGATATTGTTTTCGGTACACCATTTCATTAGGTCGTTGTAATACTGTTTTTGTTTCTGCTCGTTTGCTCTTTCTCCAAATTCTGAAGCAATGGTAGCCCATCCGGCTTCGCTGATAACAATTTTGGCATCGGGCAGCGAGTCGCGCACTTTTTGCACATTGGCAATAGAGTATGGCATGGCTTCGTCTATATCTTTTCCTTCCCAAACGGGGTAAATATGAATGGCGATAAAATCGCACGCTGCGGCTAATTTTTTGCCATCGGCAGCCCACCATTCGTAGTTGTCGGCAACTGTAACAGGCTGTTCAATAGCGGCTTGCACTCGCTTAACATACGAAATTATGGTATCGGTATCTACTTTGTGGTCGTTCCACGCCACAAGAGCCTCGTTGCCCACGTTAACGGCAGCCACAATGTTGGGATACTTATTTGCCAAGGCAATCCCTTTTTGTATTTCTATTTGATTGGCTTTTTTGTTTTTGTCTAACACTTTTTGCGGAATAGGTTCTTTCAGCCATTCGCAAGTTTCGTGTGCACTCAGTTCGGCTTTCAGCCAAATACCTACCATTACTTTGATATTCAAATTATTATCCGAAATAATTTTCAACGTTGCTTCGGTGTTTTCGCCACTGTCGTACATTCGTATCAAATTAAAACCTGCTTTTGCAATAATGTTAAGGTCTTCGAGTATTTGCGCTTCGGTAGGATTTTTTGCCCCCTCGCCTCTGTCGGGATGCTGTCCGGTTCTAAATCCTGAATAACAAACGGCTTTTACAGTGCCAGCCAGCAGTTGGTCGGGAGTTTGTTTGATGGTATTTTCCACAATTAACGTATCATTATCGGTTTGATTATCAGTAGTTTTGCTTTCATTGCACGCAGTAAATGCAGCCAATGTGAGCAAAAGTGCAATTGCTTTCAGTGAGTTGAAATATTTTTTCATCGTTTTATACATTATATTTCAGATTTTCGTCTTTATCCCAAATTCCCCAAAATGCTCCCACATCGCCTTCGGCTCCCACTTTCCATTCTTCATCGAATGATGAAAAATAGAACATTTCAATTCCGTCTTGCTTCGACCAAAGTTGCGCATTAATGAAGTATTTCACTGCATTTTCGTACGACGGCTGCGCTCCGTGAAATTTAACTCCAACATTCGGCCAACCAGTTTCGGTAATGATCACTTTTTTGCCTTTTGCTGCTTTTTGTGCGCGGTTGTACATATCTTTCATATACAGTAAGGAGTATTCGAGTGGGCAACCTTCCCAAAACGGATAGCAGTTAGCCAATATCACATCGCAAATTTCGGTTATTTTCTCTCTGTGTTCAAATTCGTAATACGCATCAACGTACCCTACCGGAATGCCATTTGTTTCATTTTTAACCTTTTTAATAAACTCTACCAGTTCATCTTCGGTAAGGTCGCCGCGATACATTACCTCATTTCCAACGGCAATAATATCGGCATACCCCTGTTGGGCAACTTCAATTACGTTTTCAATTTCACGTTTGTTTATATCGGCATCTTTGCCTAACCATGCTCCTACCAATGTTTTAAGTCCAAACTCTCTGGCTATTTTCGGAATTAATTCGTTGCCGTCGGTACACGAAAATGAGCGTATCCATTGAGTGTACGGTGCAATGATTTCCATACGTCTTTTTATTTGAGTTTCGGTAATCTGGTCTCCGGGTTTTTGTTTGCCCTCGTAGGGGCTAAAACATAAGCCGTGCATACCTTGTTTCAAAATAGTTGCCGACGCACTAATGATTTCGTTCTTAGATTGGTTAGCAAAATTGACTCCTGCTAACGACATTACTTTTTCGCTACGTATTGATGACATATTTTTATGGTTTTAATGAATGAATATCGAAATTTAATTCTTTTATCTTACCTCAATGAAAGCAACTTTATGGGTGCGTTTAAAAATTGATTGACTAATATTTTTTGGGATGGTTGGGCGACCTGCTGCTTGCCTTCTTCCATCGGTAAAAGTAATTAAAATATCTTGAGGAATTGCGCACGTATAAAGCACCGGTACTTGACAAATGGTAAATGCCAATTGTTTGGTTTTTAGTTCGATTTGCTTTCGCTCACCATTTAAGTCAATGTAGTTGAACGTAGTGGGCTGAGTAGTAAATTCGTTCTCATTGATTAATTCCAGCTCAAAACTAATTTCTCCGTTTCGCACCCTAACTCCCAATTCGCCCATGCGCGAAATAACGTCTTCTTTCACCTGACCGGTCATGCCGGGTTGTTTGGCTCCGGAGTGTTCGGGGGTGTGCGAGTAGGCATCGGTGGGGAATGCGCCGTACAATTGTGGCGATTTGTACACACCAACTCCGGCTTTTATTTCGTAGTAGTGCTGTTTGAGCCTACCTATAATTTCGTGGTGCGAATGTTTGTTAATTGCATCAATATACACCTCTTCTACTGTAAGCAACAGCTTCGATACCATGTGCCAATAGATGCTCCCCAAGCCTTCGTATCCGAAAAATGTACCCGAACGACCGGTAAACGACTGATGGTCGAACATACTTTCGTAAACAGCAAGTATGGTTTCTTTTTCCTGATTTACAAGATTTTGATAACTTTCGGGTAGTTTATTGAGGGCAGCTTCCAATACTTTTGCATTTCGGAAAGAGCCGTTGAAATGATAATTTCTGGCTACATCGGCTTTCAAAATCGAAGTATTATTATTTTCAATCAATTTTTGTAGCAGAGGCGAGGCATTCACCTGCTCGGTGGGAATATTGTTTTTTTGATTGAAGCGCGGCAAATTGCGATTGGGGTAGAGTATGTAGCTGTATTGGTCGGCACGGAAAAGCGAACTTGCTTTTAGTGCGTCCATTACTTCAAGACTCTGATTTACCGACAGATAGCCCGAACTTAGTACTGCCACTTGCCCTTCGAGCATTTCGTACAGATAACGTATTGAAATTGAATTATCGGCAAACGAAATGAGGTTGTAGGCATGATACAAACCATCGGCACGTTTATTTTTTTCGATGGATTGGTCAATGTAGCGCAATGCTATTTCGGTAAACTGCTGTAACTGGCTGATAGTGAGTTCTGATTTTTCGCCCGAAAACGAATTTTGGTAAATGGTATTTCGATAATTTTCGCCAGCAAATCCAAGTACATCGGTAAAATAGCGGCGTTGTTCGTTGGTAAATCCGTTATTGAGTATAGAAACATTTTCGGCAAAAAGGTTGAAAACGCTGTCGAACAGTGTTTTTACTTCTTTGGATATATCCACTTTGGTTATGTCGCAAGAGTTGAACTTTTTGTTCCAAAATTTCAAAAATCTACGAATGTAATACAAAGTAACCATAGAAACTCCGCTACCTACCAAGGCATTGTTGGCATCGTTCCATTCGGGGCGTTGGGTGTTGAGCCAAATGCCCGCTTCGGGTACAAAGTTACTCAATTTTGAGAGCAGAGTTACCAATATTTTTTCAGTGAGATTGGTATGTATCGGATTCTGCTGGTTATTGAGCATTAATCTGCCATCGGCACCCATTTCGGTTACTAAATTTTCAATTTTATGGTGCAAATCGAAATCAAAATCAATGGTATTTTGCGGGTCTGCAACAATTTGACTGTAATTTTTGATTCTGTACGGCACATTTGCATACGCAAATATCTGTTTAGTAAGCAGTTCGTCTAATTTTTCGGGGTGATAGTTTTCTGAAAGTTCCAACAGCTTTTGAAGGTAGATTATTTGGTGGTCGCCCCAGTAACCAATGTATGCCCAAGGGTCGTTTGGGTGGGGAGCTTCCCAATCAATGCCGTTTCGCATGATTCGGTAGGGATTGTACCCATCGGCAGTGGTGGCATTCAGAAACTTGCTGATGATGTTTTCCACAAATTCGGGGTACGACAAACTGAGTGCTTCCCAATTTTGAAAAATATCGCGCCAATTGCCTTGAAAATCCGATTTTGGAGTACCGTCATCGTTTTTAATTTCAATTGAAAACTGATTCCATGGTCGGCTTGGGTCACCATGTCGGCGGCTGAAGGTAAGGGGCAGATATTCGTAGCAAATGCGTGTAAAGTTGTTATTTCCAGAGTTTTCGGCAATGTCTATCAAATCCGAAATTTCAACTTCTAATTCAAGAGAGTTGAGGGTTGATTGAATTTGGGTGCTAAGTTTTTTGTTGCAAGTAGCCACAAATTTCTTAAAATCAGCCGTTTGAATTTTATAGTTGTTTGTGTAAATACCTCCCCGCATTACATTGAACATGGTGTTTGAAAAATGTCGTGCAGTGGTTAATTTTTCGTTGGTGGTTTGCAGCCCGTCGGCACTGGCAACAATTTTTATCAGATTTTCAGTTCCCGCTTTTATATCTGCTATCACATCTTCCAATATACTTTTGTTGCTTTGCAGCAACATATTGAGGTTTGCCACCTTTGTAGAGTCTTGATTCAGTTCGGCAACCATTGTCCATTCGGCTGGGGCATTGGGTAGTAAAAGAAGTTGAGAATGAACAAAGTATGCACAACGCGCAGCGCGAATGTCAATTTCGGTTTCGGGGGTGATTCCATTTCTAAAATTGTTCAACTGCCTGTCGGATAGCAAAATAGCGGGATTTTCTAAACCCACCGACCATACTGTAGTAGAGTTGAGCGATTCGCTGGGTTCGGCTTTATCAACCGGAATTGAACTAAGCGAAAATATTCCAAGTTGTGTTTTGGGTATCAGCTCGTTTTTTTTGTACGCATCCGACAGGTTGCTGTATTCGTTTTGAAAGAAATAATCCACTCCGTTGGGCAATAGATTTTGTAAACCATCTACAATGCTTATATTCATTGGTTTACTATCCAAGTTAAGCACCGATGTTCTTTTTATCCAACCGAATTTTTCGCTATTGTACCATCCGTATTTGAATGATATTTTGAGCTCTTGGTTAATTTCTTCGAAAATAATCTTGTTACCGTAAATGCTTTTATAGATGTTTCGCTCGATGGAGTAAACATTTTCCAATTCTTTTGAGAATGGTTCCCAAAGATATTTTTTACTGTCCACCTCCACCAAAACAATGGTTTTGCTGCCGGTTTTGCCGCAATAGTCGTGAATTTTATCTTCGGTATAGTACGGAAACAGAGCGTTGTTGCGGTTTCGTCTTCCGGCTGATAATGAGCCGTTGCTCGAAAGGTACATCCAGTGGTCGGAGTCGCTAACGATGGTCATAAAAAAATCGGGCATTCGATTGTAGTTCTGTATTTTATAGAACATTTCGCCTTCTATTTGTGTGAAGCTACCCGAAATTTCGGCAGAGGCGTGTGCTAATTTTGTGCTGCCCAGATAGATATTTTGCATGAGAGGAGATTTTTATTGGTATATTTTTGATATTGAATTGTAAACCGAATAGGTTTCAAAAAACCTATTCGATTTTTTGAAACCTATTTCTGATAAACTTTTACATAGTCCACTTGCATTTTTCGGGGGAAAATAGATTTATCCACTCCTTTTTCGCCACCCCATCCTCCGCCAACGGCAAGATTGAGAATAAGATGGAATCGTTTGTCGAAGGGCCAATTGGCATATCCTCCGCCATCGTTTTTGTGGGTGTAGTAGAGTGTGCTATCCACATAGATTCTGTATTCGTTTTCTTCCCATTCAAGGGCATACACATGAAAATTTTCGTTGCAGTCAGTAACTCCAATTTTACCACTGATTTGCGTTTTGAGCATCCCATTTTGTTTTTCGGTGTGTGCCGTTGCTACAATGGTGTCGGGGTCGAATCCAACGTTTTCCATAATGTCAATTTCGCCCGATTTAGGCCACGCACCATATTCCCAATCCGTAGGTAGCATCCATATAGCCGACCACAAACCCACACCGTCGGATATGAGTGCGCGAATTTCGAAGCGTCCGTACAGCCAGTCTCCTTTTTGGCGAGTTACCAAACGGGCAGAAGTAAAATCGCTTTTTTTGTATTTTTCTTTGATGGCAGTTATGGTTAATACACCATTTTCAACCCAAGCGTTTTCTTTTCTTTTATCGGTGTAATATTGTAACTCCCAGTTGCCCCAGCCGTCGTTGTTAGCACCTTTGCCTATGTCGTAGCTCCATTTTGTAGTGTCGGGCAAGCCAGTGTAGTCAAATTCTTCGCTCCAAACAAGTTTGTAAGCAACCGTGTCGGTTGTCGGTAGATTTTGTTGAGTGTCATTTGTTTGGGAGGTGGGTGGGTTTGTGCAGGCAAAAATGAACAACGTGCCTACTAAAAAGAGTAGTTTTTTTATTTTCATTTCCATTCGATTTTACAGATTAAAATTGCGATAATCAACTAATATTTTTTTGATTCGATGTATTTTTTCAGATAAAAAAAGGGAGTACCGTAAAAAATCAGTCTATTTTCAGCTATTTATAGGAGCCGTAGGCTCTTCAATAGCAAATGTCTGTAAGGCTTTTATTACTTCTTCCAGCCAGTTACATTGATACCCGACCAGTTGTCGAGCAACACTTGATGTGTTCCATCGCCATCGCCCGAATTCACCATCACGCGAACTACATTGTAGTAACCTTGTTTGGTGGTAGCATCGGTAGTAATATCGCTTGTTTTGGGGTCAGCACTTCCATTATTTTCAACTCCAGTGAAATCGTATTCAGCTATTTCCCATGTGTTATCTTTCTCTATGGTATATGTAAGTTCGGCACCTGTTTGCCATGCGTTTCCACCCAAATCCATGTTTTCAACTTTCAACAATACTCTTGTTCCTTTTGTACCATACACTTTGAGTTTGAATTTAGTTTGAACGGTAAAGTCGAAACGGAATCCATTTGAAAGTGGAATGTACATATTTGCCCATTGGTTGCTTGTTTTGTTAAATTCCAAACACAAATTGCTGGTATTTTCGCCTGTTTTGCTTGGGTTTGTAACCAAACGGAACGATGCTTCGCCACCGGCTTTGTCAATGCTCATTTTTGAGAATACTTGGTCGAAATCGGTATATAAAGCCATACCTTCTTCAATATACTCGGCAGGTGGTACATACGTTGGGTGATTGTCGGCAAATGTAAGGCTGGCAGTTTTTGTAATTGTACCTAAACTTGAGGTAACCACTGCGGTTACTGTATAGGTACCTTTTTTCATGTAGATATGTGTAAAGGTTTCGTCTTTATTGGTAGTTGTTGCTTTGGCTGAACCATCGCCAAAATTGTATTCAATGTTTGAAATTGAAGCTGCTGGAGGAATGTTTACACTCATTATACCGATAACTGCCTCATTCGGATTCGCACTTTTATCTGCTTTTAGATCGAAAGTAACCGATGGACGTGTATATCCTTTTGGAATGAATTTTCCGTAACGGTGGGCTCCATCAGCATCTTTGTAGTTTACACTAATAAAGTTTGTGTTCCACTCCAATACTTTGTATTTGCGCTCACCGCCCATATCATACCCAAAAACGGCTTGGTTGGGCGAAACTTCAATGTAGTAAGTACTTCCGTCTTTTGTAACCATCCAAGTCATTGCACCACGTGCAACATCGTTTGTTTTTACGTCTTCATCGTAGTCGTCAGAAAATAAATTCTCAGCTACTGTTCCGTAAATTCCAAGTGTACGCCCCATTGTAGCACCGGCGTGTCCGGCGTGTGTATATCCGTGAGTATCAATTTTATATTGCAATCCTTGCAATATAAACGTATATTCATCATCGTAAATTTGATGTCCGTCTTTTGCCATAGGGTCTGCCGACCACCAACCGGGTTCATCGTTATCGCCTGCTCCTACTCCGAGGTGTCCTTTTGTTTCTTTGTCCAACATCCATGTTTTACCATCGGCATCTTCCAATCCACCCGAAAGGGCAATGAACAATGGGTCGTTGAAAATAGTCCAGTCTGTTTTGGTTTGTACAAACTGTTTGGTAACCGATGCTGAACCTCCTTTTGTAAATACAGTAAGAGTAATGTTGTAAGTAGCTGGCATTTGGTATTTTGTAGTAACCTCAGTGTCTGTAGCCTTCTTTCCATTTCCTAAATCCCACTGAAAAATACCATCAATGGAGCTTGTACTTGTAACTGTAACTGTAAAATCGTCGACTGTTGTTATGGTGAAGTCCACTTTTGTTGCATCTGGTTTTGCCACAGTGCCCACTTCTGTATATTCTGGCTCGCAGCCCAAGGCAAACATTATTAAGCCGATGGAGATGAAATATATGAATTTTGTTGCTTTCATACGTAAAATATTTTTTAAATTGAATGAACTAAATTGAATATTATTCTACTATTGACGTGTTTTTAAAATCTACTCAATTTTTTTGTTGTTGAGCAGATTTTAAAACACCTCTCCAGTTCATGTTATTTGAATGCGGGTATAAATTGTTGCAAACTACCGTTGGTATTTCGTACCTCACCAGCAGGAATAGGGAACATACCGTAGGTATCGTCCACATACGGACGAGATACAAAATCGGCAGGGTTAATATTCATGCCCGATGTAGGAACATTTGTCCAACTTGCATCAATTTTAGTTTTTGCATAGCTAACTCCTTTGCGGAGAATATCCCACCAACGATGTCCTTCGCCCGCTAATTCTACACGACGTTCGTGATAAATATCATCAATGGTGATGGTAACTTTTGCAGCACCACTACCCAATGCACGTGTACGCACTTGATTGTAGTAACCCACTGCTTTGCCTTCGTTTGTGCCAAGGTTAAGTTCGGCAGCCATTAAAAGTACATCAGCAAAGCGAATGTCGGGGTAGTTAATAGGATAGTTGTGAGCAGCATCGCCTTTGGTAGCTTGCCAAGCAGCACGTGGAATGAATTTGTAATTGAAGTATCCTGTGTTGCAATATCCTCTGGTATAACCAGTTAGTTTTTCGTTGGCAAAATATACCGTAGTTGCCTTGCGTGGGTCGCCGGTTTCAAATTCGTCAACCAATGATTTTGAAAGAACACCAAAACTCCAACCTGCAACAATTTCTGGGTCGCCCGCTGGGTCGCGAGGACCTTGGAAAATGACAGAGAAGTTTCCATTAATACCCCATCCGCCCCAATCGGAAGCACCAGAGGTAGGGTCGTATTGCCATGCAAACACCATTTCGTTGTTGTTCTCATTGTTCCAGTCAAAAACATCTGCATAGTTGCTCAAAAGTGCGTGTCCACTATTAGCGATTACATCTTCCAACATAGCAGTAACAGCGGCTTTTGTAATTCCGGGCATATCATCAGTAACCCCTAATACTGGTTTAACAAAACCATCGTAATACAAGAAAATACGTGCCATAAGCGACTGGGCTGCATACTTGCTCACTCTACCCGTTTCGGTAGCCAGAATTTCTTCAGGAAGATTCTCTATGGCAAATGTAAGGTCTTCTGCAACATAAGCATACACTTCTGCAGGAGTACTTTGGGGTATAGATTTGAGCACTTCGATGTCGGCTTCTACTTTTTCGAGAATAGGTACCCAACCGTAGTGGCGAGCTAAATCCCAATAAAAATAGGCGCGGAGGAAACGTGCTTCGGCTTCGAAACGTACACGGTTGTCTTCGTTGTCCCACTCAATTCCGTCTAATTTTTCGAGCAACTGGTTGGCACGATAAATACCACTGTAACAACGACTCCACAGTGCCGAAACTGCAGCATTTTCACCATCAATATCAAAACGTTCTTGCTCT
>JFJP01046436.1_pt1 | contig 10616 bp, 8 predicted proteins | sample 431651 | NCBI WGS metagenome assembly JFJP01 (sample SAMN02602958, study PRJNA72255) | Microbial mat metagenome, whole genome shotgun sequencing project. | biome: fresh water; feature: sink hole; material: water; isolation source: purple microbial (photo- and chemosynthetic) mats found in...
TATTTCTTCCTGAAGAGTAAGTATTCTAAAACAGAGGATAAGTGACCCCCTAAATCCCCCCCAGGGGGGACTTTATATATGGTCAAATATTCTATTAACCACTTCAAAAACATGTAGATGCAAATATTATAAGAAACTGAAGCCCCCCTTGGGGGGTTTGGGGGTTAAGTTGGCGGATGAAGTCGTTTACTGAACCAGGTCCTCACCGACCTCATTTTTTCAAGCTGACTTGCTGGAGCATGACGCTTACAGGCTGCTCTTTCCTGGCTGTTTTCAGGTGCTCCCCAGCGTATTTCAGGACCATCATTTGGATTATATGCCATCTCAAAGGCATCTCTTCTTTTTAGGATTTCAGCTACCGTCAGCTTTTGTAAAGTACCGTCCGACCTTGTGTAGCTGATTGAAAGTTCAGAAGTTTTACGATCAAATAACTGTTGCAGATTTTTAATATGAGGGAAATTCAGCACCTCATCCATGGCAATCAATAACCTCAGGTCGCGGTTAGGTGTTGAGAAATTCTCCCACTGGCCACCTGCCAGAAAGATTCCGGCAGCATTGGAAGGCATAGAAATAACTGCACCCGGATTTGATTTGAAATATGCTTCCCCGTTAGCCACAGATGTGACTCTTACAATCAGCTGTTCATGAAGAGCCTGTATTAATCCGGTTAATTCTGTTTCCGGATCAAGTGGTTTAGGATTTATAACGCGAGCCATAGTATTATAGAATACATCTGTTTCCATTTTTTTCTGCTGGAGCGAAAATGGAATAAACCCTGATTCTTCTGTCAACTCATTATTTTTCATTAGTTGCCTTATGCCTTTGTTCATCTTTATCGGACGGAAGGCTTTAAAACCCGGTTCGCCGACTACTTCTGTTGTATTAAACAAAAAGTTCCCTTTCCAGAACCTCTTGATGCCAACTGTCCCATCGGGCTGGGCATCGACCGACAGAAGCAAACCGGGGTTTTTACCCGTTTGTGATTTGATTCCGACAATAATAAGCGTATGTCCGTAAGGATCAGCATAGACAGTTCCCGGACGAATTGCACCTCGCTCAAGAGGAACAGGGTAATAATCGGAATTTTCATTATCGAGGGCTGTCCGGGCAGTACCGGAATGAACACCATCTGCAGTTCTTCTCATAAAGGCATTGAAGGCCAGCACAGGATTGACTTTTGATGTGGCTGTTTCATTTGTAACCCACTGACCTGTACCCGGATTACGGCCAAGGTAACCCCTGTCGCAAACATGGTAACCAAACGGAAGACCAAGCTTCCATGAAAAATAGGCTCTCAGGTAAAATGGATTATCTGCACAATCGGGTTGCATAATAACAGAGATTTTCCCTGCAGGATCATCTTCTCCCAGGGAAAGATAATTGTACAGGAAATTATGATCCTGATTCTGTGTTACCTTATGGAGTGAGGGCCACGATGATTGTTCGTCATATTCATAAAAGAGAGCGTTTATCCAGGCAGAATAAAGTGTTTCCATGCTACTGTCCCAGCCTTTTACAGTTTTCCAGATCATACCTGATGTGGAAGAAGCCTTCGCCGTACCAATCTGGAAATCAATAGTTTTTACTGTTATTTTATTAACAGAAAGAGTGGCTGTGTAATTTCCTTCAGGACTACCACCAAACTCATCCAGGCGCCAACTGGGTGATTCAGTTCCTTTCCTGCCAGTATTGGATTTTATGATTCCTGATGGGCCGGTTACCAGTATTTGTGAATTGAGTATTTCTTTTTTTCCTGCCACCAGAATCCGGAAAGGCTCCCCGGGTGAAGGGTTCATTGGAAGTACCAGCATTGCGTCGGCAGGCAGGTATTTTTCGGTTAATTTATTGTTAGTTTCAGGCTCTTCTGATAATCCGGAGTCATTAGTATTCTTTGAGGATGATTCATTACCACATGCATTAAAACTGAGTGCAAGAGCAATGATCAGACATAAGAAAACCTGATTAAAACTAATTCCGGTAAATGTTTTTAAGCCGGTCATTTATAAAATAAATATTAAATGAGTCATTAATAATTCTGCTATCCCCCCCCTTGTTCACAAATCTAGTGTCATTCCGAGTCTCCATGCAAATATTTTGCACATCATGTATTATGACAAATGGCTCTGAAAGAGCCCAATATGAATAACCCCCGGTGCAACCGGGGGTAGAAGACTTAACCACGATTGCAAACCCTGAAAGGGTTTAATATTTTTATATTCAGCTCCTTCAGAGCTGATAGCGGGTGAGTACCAGTATACCCCCGGTTGCACCGGGGGTTATTCATATTAAGCCTCTTCGTGGCTTAAAAACAGTCTGAGTCCAAACCAAATATCCAAGTGTCATATAATAAGTGAGTTAACTAAGTTTGTCATTAGCAGCACTAGCGAGGGATCTCCTTCACTTTGTGTAATATTTTAATTTCAACTATTCTACTGTCAAACTGACTTTTCCCGACTTCAGCCAGGGGGCAGAAAATGTAATATTGATTTCTCCCTTATTTCCTGCAGACTGAATGTATGCCAGCATTTTTCCATTATATACACGGTGAGAATTATCTCTGTAACTGGTCATGTCGGAATTATTTGCACTTTCAAGACCAAGCAGACGTGCAGGTCCTGATACTGTGCAGGTTACTTCATCGTCGGCTAGGATTACAGGAACACCATTCTGGTCAACTACCTGAATGCTGATATGAACGAGGTCCTTATTAGCTGACAGTTTTGATTTATCCGGTGTTGCAATAATGGCGTATGATCTGCCGGATGTCTGAATTGAATATTTTGCAGCTTCCTTTCCGTCTTTCAATCCGGTGACTTCCAGTTTTCCTGATTTAAATGGAATATCCCAGTATATAATTCCTGTATTATCGTCGTGATTTTTTGGTTGTCCGACCGGTTCACCGTTAAGACTCAATTGCGACTGAGGGCAATTGGTGTAACATACCACCCTGACAGTATCACCTTCATTATAATTCCAAACCGGCAGTGCTGAATCTGATAATCCTCTGCGTCCTCCCCGCGATTGCCTGTAGGTCCCGATATAGGTCATTGGCTTCTCCGACCACATTGACATTCTGAAATAGCCTCTGGGTTTCAGGTTTCCGGCCAGGTCAATCATGCCTGAATTAAAGCCCCTTGAAGGCCAGGCATTGGATTCTCCGAGATAATCAAAACCGGTCCAGATAAACTGGCCAAAAATATATTCATTATCCCTTACTGCTTTCCATGAATTATAGCTGTGACCATTCTCGCTTCCGTAAATGACTCTTTCGGGATATTTTTTATGGTCAGCAGCATACCTGTCTTCAGTGTAGTTGTATCCGACAACATCAAGATATTTGGGATAATCGGTTTCATTTGTCATTATAACACCTGCCAGAGCACCTGTTACTTTGCGCGAGGTATCTATTGCACGGATCACTCCCGAAAGTCTTTTCCCAATTGGCCCTAACCGTTCTGCATTTGGTTTCTTAGGATCATAGCCTCCACTCACCGGCTGGTTGAATTCGCTGCCGTTGAGAATTGGATGGGAATATGGATCGTTGGGATAATCGACTTCGTTTCCAATACTCCATAAAATAACCGACGGATGATTCCTGTCGCGAAGTACCATAGATGCTACATCCCTGTCGCTCCACTCCTCAAAAAAATCAAATGTTCCCTGGAAACCCGGTTCTCCGACATTCCATCCCTGCATCCATTTCTTTTTTGGAAATTCGAACTCATCAAATCCCTCATCCATTACAAGGAAGCCCAGTTCGTCGCACAATTCATAAACATCGGGTGCCTGAAGATTATGACTCATTCGAATGGCATTACAACCAAGTGATTTGAGGGTGATCAGGCGGCGTTTCCAAACCTCCCGTGGAACGGCTGATCCTAATACGCCGGCGTCGTGATGAATACATACGCCCTTCATTTTCATCCATTTCCCGTTAAGGGCAAAACCCCTGTTCGGATCATAATTCATTGTACGGATACCTGTCTTACAAAGTGTCTCATCAATTATGGTTGTTCCTGAATACAAAGTAGTTTTCAAATGATAGAGATTTGGAGACTCTGTGCTCCATAAGAGAGGATTCTTAACAGTCAGATCAGCATTGAACTTAGTTACAGCACCTGCAGGCAGTTTCTTTTTCACTGTAGACTGGGCAACAACTTTCCCCGATAAATCAAGCCATTGGATCAGAACCTTTGCGTCGGTTTCAGCCTTGGTTTCATTCTTAACATCAGCGCTTACCTGTACAATTGCCTCATTTGCTTTGACCTGTTTGGTTTGATATGTCACTCCCCACAGATCAAAATGTACAGGATCGGAAGTCACAAGCCATACATCCCTGTAAATACCTGAGCCGGTGTACCATCGTGAATCAGCAGATTGACTGTGATCTACCCTTACTGCAAGAACATTTGATTCTCCGGGTTTAATGTAGGGAGTTAGATCATATGCAAAGGAAACATATCCGTTTGGACGGAATCCCAGTAACTGACCATTTAAATATACAGTGCTTCGATTATAAACTCCTTCAAAATATATGAATACCTTCTTCCCATTCAGTTCTGCAGGGATATCCAGCTTCTTCCGGTACCAGGCAATACCACCCGGTAAATATCCTGTACAGCTTGCCAGTGTAGGACTAAGTGCGCCTTCAACACTCCAGTCATGGGGAAGATCAAGTTTCCTCCAGCTATTATCTTTAAAGTCAGCCTTGTATGCATCCGGTTCATCCTTAAGCCTGAAAAGCCATCCGTCATTTATCAGTTCAGCTTTTCCAAAAGAAGCTTGTCCTCTTAGAATAAGAGGCATGCTTAGTATTATGATGAAAAACAAGATTATAAAGTAATGTTTTTTGTTCATGGGTGAGATTTTTTTAAAATAAAACAGGGCATCAAGTTAATAAATATTTTCCCTATTTTTGGCTGGAAGCATTGTTTGTTAACAATACCAAATAGATATGAGAAAGATAAAAATTCTTAGCCTTGCACTTTTATTATTCTTTATTGGAGTCTCTTTTACTGATGCTCAGAACTGGCCGGGATGGCGCGGACCGAATGGTGACGGGACAAGTACCGAAAAAGGGTTACCCACGCAATGGGATTCAGTTACCAATGTAGTCTGGAAAACCAGAGTTCCCGGTATCGGATATTCCTCGCCGGTAATATGGAAGGACAGGCTCTTTATTACAACAGCTGTTAAGGAGACACAGGAGAAAATGCTCCTCTGTTACGATAACAAAAGCGGAAAGCTTTTATGGCAGAAAACCGTAGTAAAATCTCCTTTTGAAGGGAAACATGATAATAACAGTCACGCATCGGGTACACCTGCAACAGACGGGACAAAGATTTTTGTCTCATTTTTAGACGGGAAAGATGTTGTTGTGGCTGCATATGATTTTGCAGGAAAACAGATATGGCTTCAAAAGCCCGGAACCTTTTCCAGTCCACACGGATATAGCTGTTCCCCTGTAATCTTCGAGGATAAAGTAATAATCAATGGTGACAGTCAGGGTGATTCTTTTGTAGCCGCCCTGAGCAAAACAGACGGCAAGGTGATCTGGAGGGTTGCACACGAAAGACCTGCTCACAGTTTCAGCACTCCGATTATCAGAAATATAGCAGGAAAGACACAGATGATTTTCTGCGGGAATAAGGAAATAGCATCATATAATCCATCAGATGGAACCAAGTACTGGTTTGTATCAGGTCCTTCAGAAGATTTCTGTTCAACTCCCGTGTACAATGAAAAAACAGGTTTGGTTCTGGTCAGCAGTGCCTGGCCTACCAGAATTCTAATGGCAATTAAGCCTGATGGTAAGGGAGATGTATCAAGTACTCATGTTGCGTGGCAGACAAGGGATGGCGCATTTTATGTACCATCACCGGCCAGCATTGACAATTATCTTCTTACAACAATGACAACAGGGAAACTTCATTGCCTTGATGTTGCAACCGGCAAAATTCTCTGGATCGAAAATATGGGTCCGCAGTATTCATCTGCAGTGATTGCTGACGGACTGGTATATATGCCGAAAGATGATGGAATTATTACTGTAATTAAGCCTGGTACAAAATTTGAATATATCTCAAAAAATCCTCTGGGTGAAAAGATGTTTGCATCGCCTGCCATAAGTAATGGTAAAATTTACCTCAGGGGTTTTCAAAACCTGTTTAATTTTGATAAAAACACCCATCATGAAAAATTTTGCAGCCCTGATTCTTTTATTATCTTTCTGGTTACCTGCATTTGCACAGAAGAAAGAAGTTGCAGACACTACTAAAAAGAAGGAACAGAACACTACAACAAAAAAGGATCAGGATGCTCAGGTGGTCCATATTACACCCGGAGCCTCAGGTGTAAAAAGAAGCATAGGATATAAATTCAGCCTGAAGCGCGGATTTGAAGATCCGGGTAACGGAATATTCAGATATAATAACGATAATGTATCAGATGTTACTATTATTTATGTTGATGATATTGATATTTCGGGAGAGGATCAGACTAAATGGTATTCTACATGGGATGATACTACCGGTGCAACAGCCAGAGGTCGTATAACAATTGCAGATGTAGATGGGAAAATTGTAACTGTTTTTTATTTCACAGATGTTTTTAAAGAGAGTGACGGATTCTGGATTTTGCCTGTTGAGTATGTATCAGGAGTTTTACCGATAGATAGTTATGTGTATTATTATGTATTTGACCGCATTGCAAAAAAAGAAGAGACAGCTAGCAACAATCAGCCAGCACCTGTTGTACCTGTTGGTACTGTAACAGAAGTTGTTCCTGTTACTCCGGTTGTAACTGTTACTCCTGTGGTTCCGGTAACTCCGGTTACAGAGGTTGTTGTTAATCCCGTAGTTCCGGTCATTGCTGTTACAACTGATACTGTGGTTGTCCCGGTTGTTCCTGTAACAGAAGTTGTTCCTGTTACTCCGGTTATTCCTGTAACAGAAGTTGTTCCGGTTACTCCGGTTGTTCCTGTTGTACCAGTGACAGAGGTTATCCCTGTTACTCCTGTTGTACCTGTTACTCCCGTAGTTCCGGTTACACCTGTTACAGAAGTTGTTGTTAATCCTGTAGTTCCGGTCATTGCTGTTACTACTGATACTGTGGTTGTCCCGGTTGTTCCTGTAACAGAAGTTGTTCCTGTTACACCTGTTGTTCCTGTAACAGAAGTAATTCCTGTTACTCCGGTTGTTCCTGTTGTACCTGTTGTTCCTGTAACAGAAGTTGTTCCTGTTATTCCGGTCAGTACTGTTAACCCAGACACCGTTATAAGTCAGGTAAAACCGTCCCTTCCGGGAAGGCCAAGAATAAAGACAGATACTGAAAGGCCTGATTCTTTAGCAAATCCTGTTGTACCGGTTAACCCCTCCAAGAGGACAGTACCGGTAAAACCGATAGACAGTGATGCAGTAGGAAACACGGCTAAAAAGAATATTCCGGCTGAAAAGCCGAAACCGGTTATTCCGGTCAGTCAGCCGCTACCTGTAACAACAGAAAAACCAGTTAATCAGGCTCCACCTGTAATTCCTGAGAAGCCTGTTACTCAGACTAATACTGTCTCTGCGGAAAAGCCTGTTAATCAGCCCAGGACGGATAGACCGGTTACTGTGGCAAATCAGCCAAAACCGGCAAACCCGGTTAGTCAGCCTAAGCCGGCAAATCCGGTATCCCAGCCTAAGCCTGCTGTAGCAGAAAAACCGGTAATTCAGGAAAAGCCGGCACTACCTGTAAGTCAGCCAAAGCCTTCAAATCCTGTAAATCAGACCTATCCCGCTTCACAGGGGAATCAGAGTTATCCGGTACCTGAGAGTAACAGACTGCCGAGTTATCAGAGGTACACCGGATCATCTTCAGGTATATCCGGAAAATGGTATCGCGGGATTATCGAAGCCGGTTATGGTCTCGGAGTCGGTGACTACGGAATAAGTAATTTCAGGTTAAACTTCATAAATGGTTTTAAAATAGGCAATTCCTCTCTGGGTCTCGGGATTGGTTACCGTCGTTATTTCACTGATAATAACGCTGCTCCATATCTGGTTTCAAAAAAGTCGGTAGTACCTGTTTTCCTCGATTTCAGAACAACTTTCTCCGACAGAAAGCTAACTCCGTATTTTGCTTTGGGATTAGGAGGTGCAGCAAGTAGTGATACTACTCTGGCTGCCAGGGATAGGTTGTTCTTCACTACTTCAGGCGGGATCTGGTATAATGTATCGGACAGATTTGCAGTTTTTGCGGGAGTTGCATATGAGCTTCAGAAGCTGGAGTTTTCAGATACTAATCCGTATACAGGTAATTACAGGAAGAATTCAAATTCAATAAGTCTGAATATCGGAATTGCTTTTTAGACAAGGTTTTTGCAATTGAATTTTTATTCCATTTTAAATTTACATCTCTGTAATATTTTGTAGATTTGATATTGTGATGTTTCAGGACCTTGAGGAAGCACCCTATAGTTAATCATCATTATACCAAATGCGATATGAAAAATTTAATTATTGTAGTCTTAGGTCTCTTTCTGTTACTGCCGGTAAAATTACAATCACAGGCTACCCAACAGGATATAAAAGGCAGCAAGGATCATCCTATTATCTCAAGAATGCCTGACTTCTGGATCTCAGAGTATAAAGTGACTGAATTCGACATTTATAAATTCAGGGGAGAAGACAAAAAGACAGTGGACATCGAAGGTCATAAATATTCAATTTTATACAAAATAAAGACTGGATCCCCAGATCCTGGAGCATTGAAAATAGTAAAAAATGTACAGGATGCCCTTAAAAAGATTGGAGGTAAAGTTATTCATGATGATAGCTTCAATAAAGCATCAACTATCGTGGTTCAAAAAGACGGAAAAGAGAGCTGGATTGAGGTCAGGGCTTATAGTGGCATAATGTACAGGATTACAATTGTGGAAAGAGAAATTATGGAGCAGGAGATTGTTGCAGACGCAAAGGCAATGGGGGATGACATTAACAATACCGGACATGTTTCTCTTTACGGGATTTTCTTCGACAGTGGGAAGTCTGATCTTAAACCTGAATCAGATTCCTCAATAGTCCAGATATTCAAGTTGCTTGAGAAAAATCCTTCACTTAAATTATATGTTGTAGGACATACCGACAATGTTGGGAGTTTTGACTCAAATATGAAACTATCAAACGACAGGGCATTTGAAGTTGTAAATACGCTGGTTGGCAATTACGGAATTGCAGCAGACCGGCTGAAATCATATGGTGTCGCCTCGCTGGCGCCAGTAGCATCAAACGATACAGAAGAGGGCAGGGCAAAAAACAGAAGAGTGGAACTGGTTAAACAATAACTTATGAGAAAAATATTTATTCTGGTGGCTGTAATAATATTTGCAGTGGCCGTATCGTGCAATACTAACAAAGAGTCAAAGAATCAGGCATCTGAAATTAGAAAAGTATGGAGTGTTGAACAGGCTCAGAAATGGAAAGACCAGGTTGGTTGGCTCAGAGGATCAAACTTCAATCCCAGCACAGCTATAAACCAGCTGGAGACATGGCAGGCAGAATCGTTCGACACAGTAACTATTAACCGTGAGCTTAAATGGGCATCAGATATCGGAATGAACTGCATGCGGGTTTACCTGCACCATGTTGCATGGGAAGTTGACAAAGAAGGATTTAAGGGAAGAATGAATAAGTACCTTCAGATAGCTGACCGGCATGGCATAAAAACGATTTTTGTATTTTATTCAGGCTGGGTACGCGATCCGGGAGACCTTCTCTACCGCGATTCCACCCTGATGACTATCCTGGAGACTTATGTAAAGGATGTTCTTACAACTTTTCGTGAAGACAGCAGGATAGCAATGTGGGACATGTACAATGAACCGGGAAACTCAGGTTACGGAAATAAATCAATACCACTGCTTGAAAAAGCTTTTGAATGGGGATGGGAAGTGCGGCCTTTACAACCTCTTTCCTCTGGTGTCTGGAGTTTACGCTTATCAGATCTGAATAAAATCCAGATCGAGAATTCGGATATAATTACATATCACAACTATGATAGTCCAGAGAAGCACCTGAAAGCGATTGATACTCTCAGATTATATGGCCGGCCTCTTGTATGCACCGAATATATGGCACGTCGTAATAACAGCCTGTTTACCAATATTATGCCAATTTTGAAAGAAAATAATATCGGGGCAATAAACTGGGGATTGGTTTCCGGGAAATCGAATACCAAATATGCTTGGGATGAACCAGTACCCGATGGCTCAGAGCCTCCGTTATGGTTCCATGAGATTTTTCGCCCGGATGGCACTCCCTATAAACAGGAGGAGGTTGATCTGATTAAGAGTCTCACATTAAACAAGTAATTGAATCCTGAATGATCAAGATGTTTTTATTAAGTGTCTTAGTTACGCTTATTCTTTCTTTATCTGCTTTCAGTAAAACAATTCAGGCTGAGCTTAGCACTTTTCAGGATAGCGGAAAATACATCAATCCGGTTGTTCCTTACAGCCTGCCTGATCCTACAGTTATCAAAGCAGCTGATGGTTTCTTTTACCTCTATGCCACAGAAGATATCCGCAATACACCAATTCACAAATCATCTGATCTGGTTAACTGGAAGCTTGTCGG
>JFJP01018795.1_pt1 | contig 10614 bp, 8 predicted proteins | sample 431651 | NCBI WGS metagenome assembly JFJP01 (sample SAMN02602958, study PRJNA72255) | Microbial mat metagenome, whole genome shotgun sequencing project. | biome: fresh water; feature: sink hole; material: water; isolation source: purple microbial (photo- and chemosynthetic) mats found in...
GACGGGGGGCGGGGGACGGGGGGATGGGGGGGGGCAGCAGTTGGGCTTTGCAGAAGGCATCGAGGTCGCGGAATCGCTCGGTGGCGAAAAGGGCTTCGGCCTCGAGGATGTGGAGGGCGCGGATCGAACGCTGGCGCGGGGTGCGGAGTAGGCGCAGGGCGTCCTCGGCGTCGCCGTGCTGCAGCAGGATGGAGGCCAGCAGGGCACGAGCGTGCGGGGATCCGGGATGCTGCTTCAATGTGGTTTCGGCCGTGAGTCGGGCGGCCAGCGGCAGGTTCAGGTTCAACTGTGCCTGCGCCAGGCGCAGCCATCCGTCCAGGGGCATTTCGTTGACCTCCCGCAGGGTTTCATATACATTTACCCAGTCGCCTTTGCGATGGTAGATCGCCGCATGTTCCTGGCGGACTCGGGCGGTCTCCCCCGGGTGATCGTGCATGATGCAGTCAAGCGTTGCATGTGCCAGATCACTGCGGCCGTTTCGCTCCTGCGCGGCGGCATGCCGATAGTGGGCGTCGGGCGTTCCCGCCCGGGGCATCTTCGCAAACGCAGTCAGGGCCTTCTTGAGGAATACCTTGCGTACCGGCAGGGTATCGGGAACGGCGAGCGTGTCGCCGAGCGGGATGTCCGGCATCCCAGATGCCAAACTGGGGAAAAGGCGACCCAGGGTGAAGAACGGCTTGAGGCCGATGGTTTCGCGTTGACTGATGGCAGGCAGGCCAAGGGCGTGACGCCGGAATGTAAACCAGCGGTCGCCGAACTCGGCGGCAGCCAGTGTCATAACCGGGTGTTCCGGATCAATCTGGCCCATGCGCCGGTAGGCGGACCAAGCCAGATCGGGACGTGCGATCTCGAACCCTTTGCGCATGATCTGCAAAAGGGCTTCGTGCGACCTGAGTGCCGGTAGGGTGCGCTGCAGGTGTGCCTGGAAACGGGGCTCCCACGTCAGCGGATGCTTGAGGGTCATAAAGAACAGGGGCTCCAGCAGGCGGGGATCATCTGGCCATTGCGACAGTGCCTGCAGGGTGGCGGCGGCGATCTGCTCGGTCTGGCCAAGGTGCATGAGCGTCTCCATCCGGTTGCAAGCGAGGGTGATGTCGGGTGGCGGCAGTGGAATCTCCGTCGTGGCTAGGTTATTCCGCTGCCTGGACGAATCTGATGTCCCATGCACGATCCAAGTGATCAAGAAGGCCATCCCGAGGATTCCCGGAATGCGTAATAAGCCTTGTAAAGTGGCCCGTGATTTCATAACCTGTATCCATTTTTGAAGCCGTCGAACAATAAGGACAGGGGCATGTTATACTATAATCAAGGATCCGCCAAGACAGTCTTGCAGGAGAACGCAATCAGGGAGGCCGTCGTGGCCGTGCTGGATGCGCTGGGGCCGCGCCAACGGGTCCTGGTCATTCCGCCGGATTTCACGCGTTTTCACTCTCATGCCGGGATCATCACACGGTTTGTCTATGACTATTACGGCGAGCGCCTGGTCGCGGTCCTGCCTGCGCTGGGGACGCATTCCCCGATGACGCCCGCCCAGATCAGGGAGATGTTCGGCGATATGCCCTTGTCGCTTTTCAAGCCGCATGACTGGCGCAACGATGTGCTCACGCTAGGTACCGTGCCACCGGCCTATGTCAAGGAGATCACCGAAGGCAAGCTTGACTTCGACTGGCCTGTGCAGGTGAATCGCATGCTGGTGGAGGGCGGGTTTGACCTGATCCTCTCGATCGGCCAGGTGGTGCCGCATGAAGTCATCGGCATGGCCAACTACAACAAGAACATCTTTGTCGGCACTGGCGGTTCGCTGGCCATCAACCGCAGTCACTTCGTGGGGGCGGTCTACGGGATGGAACGGATCATGGGTCGGGCGGATACGCCGGTGCGCAAGCTCTTCAATTACGGATCCGATCACTTCGGGCACCTGCTGCCCGAGATGGTCTATCTGCAGACCGTGGTCGGGCGTGCGGCGGAGGGTGGCATGGCGGTGCGCGGCTTCTTTGCCGGCGATGATATCGAAGTCTTCAACAAGGCCGCCGCGCTGTCGCTCGAGGTCAATTTCGAGATGCTCCCCAATCCGCTGCGCAAGTGCGTGGTCTATCTGGATCCGTCCGAGTTCAAGAGCACCTGGCTGGGCAACAAGGCGGTGTACCGGACCCGCATGGCCATGGCTGACGGGGGTGACCTGCTCATCCTGGCGCCTGGCGTCAAGGAGTTTGGCGAGGATCCGCAGATTGATGCGATGATCCGCAAGTATGGCTATTTCGGGACGGAAAAGACGCTGGAGGCCGTCAAGTCGCATCAGGATTTACGTGACAATCTGGGGGCGGCCGCCCACCTGATCCATGGGTCGTCCGATGGGCGCTTTAACATCACCTACGCGCCGGGGCATTTGACACGCCAGGAGATCGAGGGTGCCGGCTTCGCGTATGCCGAGCTGGCGAGGGTGATGGCGCGGTACAATCCGGAAAAATTACAGGATGGTTTCAACCGTATGCCGGATGGGGAGGAGATTTTCTTCATCCGAAATCCGGCGATTGGCTTGTGGGCGGTGAAGGAACGGTTCCTGGATTAGTTTTACACAGGTTAAACAACACATATCAAGGAGATGATGATGGCGGTTCCATTCAAGGTTGATTTGGCGGGTAAGGTGGCGGTCGTGACGGGTGGCGGCGGTGTGCTCTGCAGCGCGATGGCCAAAGCGCTGGCGGAATGCGGGGCGGCGGTGGCGATTGCCGACCTGAAGGTGGAGAATGCGCAGGGCGTGGCCGACGAGATCAACGCGGCAGGCGGGCGCGCCATGGCGGTCGGCTGCAATGTGCTGGACAAAGCCAGCCTGGATGAGGCTAACGCAACGGTAGAGCGGACGCTCGGCCCCGTCTCGATCCTGATTAACGGCGCGGGTGGAAACCATCCGAAGGGCACCACCGGCATGGAACGGCTGAATCCCGATGACCTGCTGAACACGACCCGTGATTTCGTGACGTTCTACGATCTGGATCCCAAAGGCGTCGAGTTCGTGTTCAACCTGAACTTCCTCGGGACGTTGCTGCCCTCGCAGGCCTTCACACGGCGCATGGCCGAGACACGGCAGGGCGTGGTCATCAATATTTCCTCGATGAATGCGTTCCGTCCGCTGACCAAGATCCCCGCCTACAGCGCGGCCAAGGCGGCGGTCAGCAACTTCACCCAATGGATGGCAGTCCACATGGCAAGTGCGGGCATCCGCGTCAACGCGATCGCGCCGGGATTCTTTGTGACGGACCAGAACCGTGCGCTGCTGACCAATCCGGATGGCACGCCGACGCCTCGGTCGGAGAAGATCCTGGCGCATACCCCGATGGGGCATTATGGCGAGGCCGATGATCTGCTGGGCGCGTTGTTGTGGCTGGTATCGGACAAGGCGGCCGGTTTCGTGACCGGGGTAGTGGTGCCGGTCGATGGCGGATTCTCGGCCTATAGCGGGGTGTAGGGACAGGGTAACCGTAATCCTAATCGTAATCATTAAGGAGAATAGAATGGCTAAGTCTACGGAGCTGAAGAAGGAAAAGAAAGTTAAGTTGGCGGATATCGGGGTGGTCGGGTTGGCGGTCATGGGCGAGAACCTGATCCTCAACATGGAGAGCAAGGGGTTCTCCGTGGCCTGCTACAACCGTACGGTCAGCAAGGTTGATGACTTCGTCAACGGGCGTGCTGCCGGCAAGAAGATTGTCGGAGCGCACAGTGTCAAAGAGCTGGTGGCGAGCCTGGCGACGCCGCGCAAGGTGATGCTGATGGTCAAGGCGGGTGGCGCGGTGGATGCCTTTATCGAGGAAGTCCTGCCGCATCTCGAGAAGGGCGACATCATCATCGATGGCGGAAATTCGCATTTTCCGGATACGATCCGTCGCACGGCGTATTGCGAGAGCAAGGGTCTGCTGTATGTCGGCACCGGTGTTTCCGGTGGCGAGGAAGGTGCCCTGAAGGGACCGTCGATCATGCCTGGCGGTTCGCCCAAGGCCTGGGGTGCGGTCAAGAAGATTTTCCAGAAGATCTCGGCGCAGACCGATGCAGGCGAGCCGTGTTGCGAGTGGGTTGGCGAGAACGGGGCCGGGCACTTCGTCAAGATGGTGCATAATGGCATCGAGTATGGCGATATGCAGATGATCTGCGAAGTCTACCAGATGATGAAGGACGGGCTGGGCATGGATAATGACCAGATGCACAAGGTCTTCACCCGCTGGAACCGCGGCAAGCTGGATTCCTACCTGATCGAGATCACCCGTGACATCCTGGGTTATCGCGAAGCCGATGGCACGGCGACGGTGGACCTGATCCTGGATGCGGCCGGCCAGAAGGGAACCGGCAAGTGGACCGCCATCGCGGCCCTGGACGAAGGCATGCCGCTGACCCTGATCGGCGAGGCAGTCTTTGCGCGTTGCCTCTCGGCGATCAAGGAGGAACGTGTCGAGGCTTCCCGCAAGCTCAAGGGCCCGGCAGCGAAATTCGAGGGCGATGCGGCGGCCATGGTGAGCGATCTGGAGCAGGCGCTGTATGCCTCGAAGATTGTTTCCTATGCACAGGGCTACCAGCTTATGCGGGCCGCGGCCGCGACCCACAAGTGGAATCTGAACTACGGCGGCATCGCGCTGATGTGGCGGGGCGGCTGCATTATCCGCTCGGTCTTCCTGGGCAAGATCAAGGAGGCTTTCGACAAGAACCCGGAACTGACCAACCTGCTGCTGGATCCGTTCTTCAAGACGGCGGTGGCAAAGTCCCAGGAGGCGTGGCGTCGCGTAGTGTCGACGGCGGCGCAGATCGGCATCCCGATGCCGGCCATCAGTGCCGCACTGGCCTATTATGACGGGTACCGCTCGGCACGGCTGCCGGCGAACCTGCTGCAGGCGCAGCGCGATTACTTCGGTGCGCACACCTATGAAAGGGTGGATCGTCCGCGTGGTGAGTTCTCGCATACCAACTGGACAGGGCGTGGCGGGTCGACGGCGGCCTCGACGTATATTGTCTGATCATCCGCCAGGCCTAGGGGAACACCATGAAGGAGTACCTGCAGAAAGTCGTCAACCGCCAGGATCTGACGCAGTCGGAAATGGGGGCTGCGTTTGACCTGATCATGACCGGCGAAGCCACGGCGGCGCAGATCGGCAGCCTGATCACCGGGCTGCGCATGAAAGGCGAGACCGTGGACGAGATCGCGGGCGGTGCGGAGTCCATGCGCCGTCATGCGGTCTTCATCGACTGTGCAGGGCTCCCCGTGGTGGACACCTGCGGGACGGGTGGGGACGGGCGCAACACCTTCAACATCTCGACCACGGCCGCCTTCGTGGTGGCGGGGGCAGGGGTTCCGGTGGCCAAGCATGGCAACCGGGCCATCACCAGTGCCTGCGGATCGGCCGATGTCCTGATGGCGCTGGGGGTCAATCTGGAGGCTGGCCCGGAGACGGTCGAGGACTGCGTGCGCGAGGCCGGGATCGGCTTCATGTTCGCCCCGAAGCTGCATCCGGCCATGAAGTATGCCATGGGGCCGCGCAAGGAGCTGGGCTTCCGTACGATCTTCAACATGCTGGGGCCGCTGACCAATCCGGCCGGAGCCAAGGGGCAGATCATCGGCGTGTTCGACCCGTCGCTGACCGAGCCCTTTGCGCAGGTCCTGAATCGGCTGGGCAGTCGGCGCGCCTTCATTGTGCATGGTCATGATGGCATGGATGAGATCACGGTCACCACCACGACACGGATCAGCGAGCTCAATGGTGGCCAGGTCAGGACCTACGAGTTCGATCCCTTGCGGTTTATTGGCGAGTTTGCCGATCCGCAGGCATTGGCAGGTGGAAGCCCGGAGGTCAATGCCGGGATCACCCGGGCGGTGCTTTCCGGCGTCAGGGGGGCGGCCCGTGATGTGGTGTGCCTGAATGCGGCAGCGGCGATTGCCGCTGGCGGGAAGGCCACCTCGATGGTGGATGGGTGGGACATCGCCCAGGCCTCGATTGACAGCGGGGCTGCCATGAGGGCACTGGAGCAAATGATCGCGGTGTCGCAAGCCTAGCGGCACTGCAGGAAAGGGAAAAATGGATATCAAACCGTTCAAGGGGCGTTCACTGTTGACGCTGACGGATCTGACCGATGGTGAGATGCTCAAGCTGCTGGATGCCTCGGTGGCATTGAAGGCCAAGAAGAAGGCAGGGACCCGGGGGACGCTGCTTGATCGCAAGAACATCGCCCTTATCTTTGAGAAAAGCTCGACGCGGACGCGCTGTGCCTGCGCCGTTGCTGCTGCCGACGAGGGGGGCCGGACGGAGTACTTGACGACCCACGACATCCATCTCGGCAAGAAGGAGTCGGTTGCCGACACGGCGCGTGTGCTGGGGCGGATGTTTGATGGTATCCTTTTCCGGGGGTACAAGCAGGAAACCGTCGATACGCTGGCAAGGTATTCCGGGGTGCCGGTCTGGAACGGCTTGACGGATACCAACCATCCGACACAGGCCTTGGCGGATTTGATGACGATCCGCGAGCGCTTCGGTCACTTGCGCGATTTGAAGGTGGTTTATCTTGGGGATGGGCGCAACAATGTCGCCAATTCCCTGATGCTGGGCTGTGTCAAGGCCGGGATGCATTTCGTGAACTGTACACCGCCTTCCCTGATGCCGGACGAGGCCCTCATGAAACGCTGCCGGGAGCGGGCCCAGTTCAACCAGGGGTCGGTTGCACTGGAAAGCGATCCGGTCAAGGCCGTCGCCGGTGCGCATGTGATCTATACCGACGTCTGGGTCTCGATGGGGGAGGAGGATCAGAGTGCCAGCCGGCGCGAACTCCTGCGGCCGTACCAGGTCAACATGGAGCTGATGCGGGCGACGGGGAACTATGCCTCCGGCAACGTCATCTTCCTGCATTGCCTGCCCGCGTTCCATGATGAAAAGACCGATGTTTCCAAAACCTGCGGGGCGATGGAGGTAACCGACGAGGTGTTCGAATCGCCCTGCTCGCTCGTGTTTGAACAGGCCGAGAACAAGATGCACTCGATGAAGGCGTTGTTTGTGGCGACCATGAGCGACGTCGAGCAGCTTGCCTGCGGCTGATGAACCATCAAGGATTTCAAGGGAGAATCGTATGGACTCTTTGTCGGATATCGGGTGGGATGCGTTTCATGCACTGACGGCTGAACAGAAAGCCCCGTATTTCAGGGATGCTGAGCGGGAGCGGCATGTGATCGTGGCCCAGCAGTTTGATCGTTCAAGGCTGGATGCCCTTGGTGTGCTGGCGACCCGGATCCGCCGGATTGCAAAGAGCCATGCCGGGCTGGACCACCTGCAGTCGGTGCTTTCGCACAAGCGGGCCATGCTGTATTTCTCACAGCCCAGCACCCGCACGTTCCTGTCCTTTTGCGCGGCCTGCGAGATTCTCGGGCTCAAGCTGGGGGAGGTCCGCGATACCTCAACCTCCAGTGAGTTCAAGGGCGAGTCGCAGGATGATTCCGTCCGCACCTTCAGCTCCTATTTCGACCTGATCATCATGCGCAGCCAGATCGGTGGGCTGGCCGAGCGGGTGGCCTGGCTGCTCTCCAATTCCGAGCGCCCGATCCCGGTCATCAATGCCGGTAGCGGCAAGGACCAGCATCCCACGCAGGCATTGCTTGATATTTACACGCTGCAGCGCAGCTTCGAGGAGCATGGCGGGATCGATGGCAAGCGGATCATCTTCGTGGGCGACCTCCTGCGGGGGCGCACGGTGCGCTCGTTATCGGTCCTGCTGACCCAGTATCGCGATGTGGAACAGTGCTTTGTCGCGCCGGATGCCCTGCAGATCGGCGAGGATATCCAGGCGATCCTGCGTGCGCGGGGCGTCCGGTTCCGGTTGAGTGATGACCTGCGTGGCGAGATTCCCTCGGCGGATGCCGTGTATATGACGCGGGTGCAGAACGAGTGGGATGCCTCGCATGGCGAGAGTGCCCGGATTGATATCTCGCGGTTTTGCTTCGGGGAATACGAGCTTGGCCTGTTAAAGCCCCATGCCGTGATCATGCACCCGCTACCGCGCCGCGAGGAGATCGCCACGGTGGTGGATCATTCCCCGCATGCGGTCTATTGGCGGCAGATGCGTAACGGGATGTGGATCCGCGCAGCCTTGATTGCCACATTGTTCAAGAAGGATACGGAAATCAGTGATTATTTCGTCCATAACGAGATCGCCTAGGCAAGCGCACCGCACCCTCCTGCGTGGCTTTCTGGCTTGCTGCTTATGGTGCTTTTGCGCTGGCTGCATGTCTGCATCCAGGCGTTCGCAGGATGCCGGACCGTTGTACTCCGCGTCGACCGATGTGCAGGATGTGCCGGGAACGCAGGTACTGGGGCCCCTGGTCGAGACTCGCCAGAATACCGAAGGCCATACCTTTGCGGCGGTGCGTCCGTTCTGGAGCAGGGTGGGGAGTGAGTCCAAGGTGGTCACCGACATTCTCTGGCCGATCGGTATGATCAAAAAGCGGGAGAAGGAACTGGATTGGCGCATGTTTCCCGCCCTCGGTCACGACTTCGACGCTACCGATCCGCTGTCGCGTCATCGGTGGAGCGTATTCCCTTTGTTGTATGGGGGGCGTTCCCGTCATGGTCAGTCTTATTTTGCATTCTTCCCGTTCGGCGGAAACCTGTATGAGTTTCTTGGACGGGATCGTATCGTGTTCGTATTGTTCCCTCTTTATGCCTACACGGAACAGTCTGATAACCAGACGCACAGCGTCTTGTGGCCGATTTTTTCAAGGACCGATGGGGATGACGTTTACCGGTGGCGCATCTGGCCGCTCTATGGCATCTCGGTGAACCAAGGCAGATGGACGAAGCGTTTTATCCTTTGGCCGATCTGGACTTCAGTCAACTATACGTATCCCGATCAGATGGGGAAAGGTTTTGTGTTTTTCCCGTTCTATGGACACGCCAACCTTGCCGAGCGGCATACCCGGCTCCTGTTTCCGCCCTTGTTCAAGTGGGAATGGACGGATCAGGGGGAGCATCTGGCGGTGAATGCTCCCTGGCCCTTTGTCCAGTATCGCCGGGGGATCGTCGATAAGCTGTACATCTGGCCACTGGGGGGATACAAGCATAGCGGTGCTGAGAAGCAATGGTTCGCGCTCTGGCCGATCATTTCCGGAAGTCGTATCGAATCCGTCACAAAATCCATCCGTCGGTTTCGTGCATTGCCGTTGATTCATTACGAATCGATCTACGCGGTGACCAACCGCCCGGCAGGCGACGAAAGCGAGGCGCAAACGGAGGCCGAGGCGACCTCGCGCTATTTCAAGCTATGGCCCTTGGTGTCCTATCGCCGGGAGGCGCAGTCGTCGCTGTTCCGTGTCCCGGAATTGTGGCCGTTGAAGCATACCCCGGCTGTGGAGCGGAACTGGGCACCGCTCTGGAGTTTGTATACGTTCGAACGGGAAGGGGATCGACGCCATACCGAACTGCTGTGGGGGCTCTATCGCCACCACCGCTCGGAGATGTTCCGGCGCTGGTCGGTATTCCCCCTGCTGCAAGGCGAGACCGACGCGGCGCAGCAGACCCGCTCCTGGTCACTCCTTTACGGGCTGGCTGGCGTTAAGCAGGACGGCGTTAAGAAAACCTATCGGCTATTGTACTTCCTTAAGTTTGCGAGACCTTTATGATAACACGTGAGCCTGAATTCTTCCCGGAACCTAGGAATATCATCGGACGTGCGGGGCGTTCCTCGGTGATGGCATTGCGTGAGATGGGGCGAGCCATGTTGCTGTTCCTGTCCGCAGTGGTGACGATGCGCACGATGTTCAGGAAGCGTGCACGCCGTGAGATCGTGACCCAGATGTTTGTGTTCGGCATCAAGAGCCTGGGCGTCATTACCGTGGTGGCGTTGTTCACGGGCATGATCCTCGCCCTGCAAACCGGTATTGAGCTGCGCAAGTTCAACCAGGAGGTCAACATCGGGACGGCGGTCATGGTGTCGATGCTGCGCGAGATGGGACCGTTCATGACCGGGCTGATTCTGGCCGCCTGCGTGGGATCGGCCATTGCCGCCCAGATCGGCACGATGGTTGTCTCGGAAGAGGTTGCCGCCCTGGAGATCATGTCGATCGACCCCGTTCGTTTCCTGGTGATGCCACGGCTGGTGGCCATGGCGGTGATGACACCGCTTCTGGCGTTCTATACCTGTATGATGGGGGTGATCGGCGGGGGGATTGTGGGTGAAACCCAGTTGGGGGTGGCCTGGTCGGCCTATCTGGACAATGCTACCCGTTATGCCGATCTCAAGGATATGGGGGTTGGCATGTTCAAGGCCTTCCTGTTCGGCATCATCATCACGATTGTCGCCTGTCATCAGGGCTTTGCCACAACCCAGGGGGCTGTGGGGGTGGGCTTTGCCACACGCAAGGCGGTCATTGCGGCTTTCCTGCTGATCCTGATCGTGGGCTATTTTGTCACCCGTATTTTTTATGTGTAGGTCGAAAGGGGCCGGCGGATGAAGCTACTGGTCACAGCGGGACCCACGCGTGAATTCCTGGATCCAGTGCGATTCCTGAGCAACCGGTCAACCGGGAAAATGGGCTATGCGGTAGCGGCGGCAGGTGTTGCGCACGGGCACGAGGTGGTGCTGGTCAGCGGGCCG
>JFJP01027629.1_pt1 | contig 10614 bp, 14 predicted proteins | sample 431651 | NCBI WGS metagenome assembly JFJP01 (sample SAMN02602958, study PRJNA72255) | Microbial mat metagenome, whole genome shotgun sequencing project. | biome: fresh water; feature: sink hole; material: water; isolation source: purple microbial (photo- and chemosynthetic) mats found in...
AAAAGAGAAGGTGCAAATATCAATAAAAGTCTCTTAGCTCTTTCGACGGTCATCAGCAAGCTAAGTCAAAAGGAAGGGTCATACATCAATTTCCGTGATTCAAAACTGACGAGATTATTGCAGCCATGTCTTGGAGGTAAAATAACTTGTTAATTTTCTCATATATATATTTATATATATACATTAATATATACATTAATAATCATATATATATATATACAAATAAATTAATAATCATCATAAATATTCATTAAATTTCTCTATATATAATATAAGGCAATTCAAGAACTGCAGTTATTTGTACGATAAACCCCCAAATGACTAACATTCCAGAGACGATAAATACCTTGAAATTTGGTATGAATGCTGGCGTTATTAAAAACCAAATAAAGTTAAATGAAAGAGAACGGTATGAGAAATCGAGCATTGAGAAGTTCAGTGTTGAAAAGACACTTTTTGACCAAACTATCAAAGAGAATAATGAACTAAAGGTGGAAATTAGTAAAGGAGATGAACAAATAAACATTTTATTGGAGAAAATAAGAAATTTTGAAAGAAATAACGAAGAAAATGTAGAGAAAATCAGTGTTTTGAACAATGATGCTGAGTTTTTGACAAATGAGAACAAGAAATTTATGATAAATAACGAGATTTTAGTGAAAGAAAACGATAGTTTAAAAAGAAATAACCAAGAGTTTTTTATAGATTTTTATTCAATTAGTTGATTTTTATAAAAGATTGATGAAAATCGTGAAGGAAATCAAGGAAATTGAGAGAAAAAACCAGTCATTTGGCAATTTACAAAAGAAATTACAAGAAAGCGAAGAAGAGGTATTTATCAAAAATATATTAAGAAAAAACCGATAATCTTTCTCGTTTTTATGAAGAAATCTAAAATTCAAAGAGAAAATAACCATTTAAAAGAGGAATTTGATGAAAAATACAAGAAAATAATGGAGGATTTTCGAGTAAATCAAATGAAATTAAATGAAATTGCAGAAGAAAAAAATAATCTGATGAAATATATAAAAGAAATAAGTCAAAAAAACGAAAATAAAGAGAATAAAAATCAAATAAATCTCAATAATTCAGGCTTTTTTAATGACGAAAACTCACTAAAACTCAAAATAAACAGAAGATTAACAGGTGAAAATTATAAAAATGAAATGAGTTTTGAAGATAATTTAGAACATATTGAGTTAACAAGTAAAATCCTTGTGTTTTTAAATGAGAATTTCTAATTTTTTTGAAAAATAGGCAGTTTAAGTGCTAAACTTTTCCAAAAAAACAGGATTTTAAACCATTTGAACGATAAAATCATGGAAATGGAGAAGATTTTCCAACAAAAAGATGATAAAATCTTTGAATTGAACAACGAATTACTCTATTATAAGAACATTTATGGCACGAATCTCAGCATGACTTCATTTGATATGCCTGATATCAGTATTTTGAATAATTCTATTTTAAAGAAGAAAAAAATTGATGAATATGTAAAATTTTAATAAACTTTTATTAAAATTTAATAAATTTTAATGAATTTTAATGAAATTTTATCAAATTAATGTGTTTTTTTAGAGTTATGTGCCAAAAAAAGTGAAATGTTCTCCTGATAAAGATGAAATTAAAAGAGAGATTAAGTATTTGGAGTGCAAAACTCGGAATTTCGAGAAACAATTGATTAGAAAAAAGCAATTAGAAGCAGAAAGTTCTCTTTAAAATTATTAAGAATTATTCATAAAAAATTTTAATATTTAGATTATAAGAGAATTGAGTTTTTAAACGGGAAAAACTTGGTGCTTGCAAATAAACTTGAAGAAAAATGCTTCAATTTCGAAAATTTATTAGAGCTTTAATTTTGTTAAATTTTAACCAATAATTTTGTAATTTTTGTCTTTACTTTAAGTTTTTATTAAAGAATTTTTATGAAAAATATGAAAAAAAAAATTTGAAATAAATTATTTTAAAAAAAATTTTATGTGCGTTTTAAAAAAAAAAAAATGGTAAAAATTTAATTTTTTTGTTTTATTTGACATTTTTTTTTTTGTGAGACGAAACTAAAAAATTTTTTTATTTTTTTTTTAATTGTGAATTTTTACCATTTTGTTTTTAAATTAAAAATCAAAACTAAATCATATCTTTAAGAAAATCATCCCCACTTTTCGCCCATGTCTCTATCTCATTTAATCCACTAACGCCTCTTTTTTCTTTCCCTCATCGTTTTTAAAAAGTTCATCCTCTTTTTTTTCTTCACTCTTATTATCGCTACCCAATAGAACATTATTTATTGGAGCTGCAACATCCTCATTTTTCTCTTCAGGCTTTTTATCGCTACCCATTATAGTATTTTTTATTGGAGCTGCAACAACCCCTTTTAACACTTTAACTTTCTGAACCTCCCCCAAAGCAATAGTTCTATTCAATTCGATTAAATTTTCAATATAAATTCACAATTAAATACCTTCCCTCATCTCTTAAAGTGAATCTACCCAAATGTGGATTCACTTCGCATTTCTCAATACAAAGATAGCTTTGACACTATAAATAATCAAAAATTCGGAAAAGAAATTTTTAATTTTTTTTTAGGGAAAACCTGAAATCTAACAATTCCTGTCATTCCATTCTTCAAGAAATGCGATTTTAACTGTTTCTCCTTTTCTTTATCAATAACAGCTAACACTTGATTCACTTCTATTTCTTCAACAATGGTATGCATGTGAATAATCGCTTTATAGCCTTGTGAAAGCAAAGGCTTGTGATCTGGCAACTCCAAAATGGTTACTAAAGCTTCAAATTCAAAACAAACTGGACAGAGATTATCGGTTAAACACATCATATACCCTCTTTTTATATCTTCTTCTTCAATATTCTTCACCTTTATTCGAACATTCTCGCCAGGTTTCGCATACTTCACTCTTTGATCCTGGGAATTGTAAACATGTGTGATTTGGAACTCCTTCTTAAAAGGCATCAAGATCACAGTCATATCTATAAAATCAGATGACCCAAAAAAGCAACAACAAAAAAAATAGGAAAGATTTTAATAAAAAAATATTATTTTTTAATTAGAGATTTTTTCAATTACCCGTGATTAAAGTTCCACTTTCTATCTTTCCGAATAAATTCAAACCCTGATCTCTCATCTTATCTAGCACTGGCACTCTCAAAGCTCCATTAGCGTTTCTTTCAGGGATTGGCAAGCCATCAACGATATCAAATAATGTCGGTCCTTCATACCAACTACAAACCTCTTTAGTCACCGGTTCTGCAATATTATGTCCAAAAAGACCTTTTAAAAAAAAACAATTAAAAAATTAAAAATTTTCAAATTTATTCCCCGAAAAATTCACCTGAAATCGGCACCCAACTAACATCTTTATTAAGATCAAATCCACATGAATTCGCTAAATAAGGACTAATTTGTTCTTTAATGGTGTCATATCTTGTTTTCGACCAATTTTCTTCATCCATTTTATTAACAATCACCACCAATTTCAAAACTCCTAAAGATTTCGCCAACATTGCATGTTCTCTTGTTTGTCCGCCCTTTTCAAACCCAGATTCGAATTCTCCAGTCTTTGCAGAGATCACTAAAGCCGCATAATCAGCTTGTGAAGCTCCTGCGATCATATTAGGTACATAATTCTTATGTCCAGGGGCATCTAATATTGTTAATCTCTTATTTTTTGTCTGAAAATGCGCTTTGCCTACCTCAACAGTTTTTCCTTTTGATCTTTCTTCTTCATTAATATCCATAATATAAGCCAAATACCAGCTTTCTCTTTTCTTTTCTTTTGCTTCGATTTCGAGTTTTCTAAGTTCATTTTTGTCAACACTGCCTGTTATCAAAAGAATGCTACCACAAATTGTGGACTTTCCTGCATCGACATGACCGATAAAAACGATGTTTACTGGCGCTTTGGTTTCATCGACTTCAACAAATTTTGCATTATCTATATCCTCTTCAGGTTTTTGGGGCTTTTTCTTCACTTCAACTGGTTTCGTATCGTCTTTTTTCTCTAATCGCTTAAATTTCCCTATTTATATAAACTATTCAGTTAATCTTTTTAATAATTTTTTTTTTTTTATAAAAAAAAAATCAAATAATAATATTTTCTTTAAATAACATCAAAGAAATATTTACTTGGAGCCTTGTTTTGTTCTTTAGGTTTATTTGGGTCAGTTGGTGCATTTTTCTTCTTATTCAACTTATTAATCCTCCTAATTTCCTTCAGTTCTTCCTTATCAATAGGCTGTCCATTCTCACCAAACTCCTCCTCCGGTTCTGGTTCTTGGTACCCATAGGTGGCTTCCTGCTAAATGAAGCCACATTCATATCACCATTAAAAGTCATATTTGGCTGAACATAAGCTGGACCTTGATATGAAGGGAACTCTTGTTGGTTATATCCACCACCCCATTGGTTCCCTCCTTGTTGGAATTGACCATAAGGTCCTTGAGGTCCCATTTGTCCTTGGTATTGTGGTTGAAATTGCTGGAAATTGTAGTTAACAGGACCTCCATATTGACCTTCTTGTGGTAGGAATGGTTGATTGTTAAAGCCACCAGGTTGAAAGGATTGTTGTTGGGGATTGAAAATTGGAGCTTGTTGTTGGGGGGCACCTGGCATAAAGGATGCTGCATTTGGATTCAATTTCATCATCTTTTTCTTAGGCTTTTCTTCAACGGGTGCTTGTTGTTGAGGAGGAGTTTCTTGCTTTGTTTCGGGCTGAAGGGTAATGATTTGGACGTTGTCATTCGCGAGATATTCCCAGGTTTCAGGAGCTTTTTGCTGATCTTTAACTAAGAGTTCAGGGGCGGGTTCTTCTTCATTATCGTTGTCTTCTTCGTCGTTTTCATCATCTTCTTCATTGTTATCTTCATCGTCGTAATCACCTTCAAGGTCTTCTTCTTCATCTTTTGGGGGATTAGGCTCTTCTTTTATCTTTGTGAGCTATGTATGATATATAGGTTAAAAAGGGGGGAGATTATTAAGAAGAATACTTCAGTTTGATTTGTTGCCATCTTTTTTTTTCTTTTTTTTTTTCTTATAAATTATTAAAGGATTTTTGGTTTTGAGAACAAAAAAGATATAAATTTTAAATGTTGAAAAGACATATTTTAGGGAATTTTTAAAAAAGAGCCTTCACTATTAGATTTGAATTTATTTTATTTTGCAAAGAATATCAAGAAAAAAATGCTCTCTTGAAAATTTTTTCTTTTATTACAAAATTTTTAAAAAAAATGCGGATTTTTTTTATCAAACTTTAAAATAATACTTAAATAATCAATTTTCTATTTTTATTTTTTTGTTAATTTAAACATTAATTTTGGACCTTGCCGCGAATAGTTCTTGTATTTCTTTAACTCTTTTTGACTTTCCCAATAAGGCTCTAATCGAAGCAATAAGAAAACAATAAGCAAACACCCCAATAATCACATTTATTATCAGAAAGACCATATCAAAATGAGTATAATCGTATTTGAAAGCATAAACTATAAAACAAATCATCGAAATAATATAATTCAAAGTTGCTGCATAAAGAATCTTCAAGGTCAGCACCAATTTATCATAATTAAACCTATAAATCCCTTCTTTAGCTGGAAAAAGAGATGAAATCACCAAGCCATCTTCTATTAAATTGCACACAATAAAGCCTATCACAGCATGAGCATATGTCTCACTTTTTGAAATCATTGAAATCAAATCAATAGACCTATAAACTCCCCATTAATTTTCATATAAAAACCCAAAACAACAATAAAAATAAACCTGATTATTCCGAAAATGGCAAGAAAAGCCAAAATGCATAAAAGATAATAACAACAAGAACCATGTCTTCGCAAATAGGTCTTCAGCTCAATATCTTCTTTCATCAATGGGTCCACTGGCTGGTTTAGAACTAAAATTGGTAAACCATATGGGTTGGCTGCATTGGCTGGATCATAGGCATAGGCTGGATGAAGATTCACAGGTTGGCCGTATACGTAAAGGTTGGGAGGTAGATCTACTTGGGTCATTTTGAGAGTGTCGTAACTCTCTTGGGGAATGGGTTTCATTGGAAATGGGGGTTATTTTTAATATTTTAATTCTTTTAAAGAGAAATTATATATATTTTAACAAATTTTTTTGCAATTTTGACAATTTAAATTGAATAGATTTTCATTTGTTTGTTGGGAATTTTGGCAAGTTTACAAAATTTTTAGTTTTTTTATTTTTCTATTTTTAAATTATTTTGCCATTTTTGCCATTTTAATTTCTGTTGAAAGAAGTAAATTTTTAACAATTTTTTGCTAAATTTGATAGTATTTTAAAAATAGAATTTCTATAGCAGAATGCAATCATATTTGTTTAAATATATTGTTGTAGGAGATTCCAGTTTCCATCTATTTTCTTGTTTGCATTAATTTCTATTAATTTTTCTTGAAAGGTGTTGGAAAATCTTGCATTTTACTACAATTCCTTGAAAATCATTTCAGTCCCGATCATGAATCGACTATCGGAGTCGAATTTGGCTGCAAATCTCTAACATCAAGCCTTTCAAACATCAAATTACAAATATGGGATACTGTACAAATGAATTTATTATAAGAATATTTGATCGTATTCTATTATAAAAGGCGGGACAAGAAACCTTTAAATCAATTACAAGAGCCTATTATCGTGGGTATTTTCACTTGCAATTTTCTCAAAAAAGTTGGGTTTTTAAAGGTCAATATGCTGTATTTTGGTTTATGATATCACCAATCGAGATAGCTTTAATAATTGCGTGAAATGGCTTGAAGAAATCCATGGTTTCACTTATAAAGATATAACAATTGTTCTTGTCGGGAATAAATCGGATCAAGAAGAAAGCCGGTTTTTATTCGTTTAACAATGATTTTACTTGTTAAAATAAACATAATTAGGCAAATTTCCTGTGAAGATGGAAAAGAATTTGCCTTTAAAAACAACCTTTTGTTTTTCGAAACATCGGCAAAAACAGGCGAAAATATCGAAAAAGTTTCTTATATAATTTTTTTCTCTTGTTTTTTTAAAAATTCTGAAAGGTTTTCAATGAAAGCGCTGAAATTATTTATAAAAAAATTGAAACAGGACAATTAAACCCTTCAGAAGTAATTCCTTATAATAATCCATTCTTTTTATCTGATTTATCATACAGAATTTCGGGATAAAAATTGTTGGGGAAATGGCGATTTTATCAAGAGATAAAAATAAGCCGATTATCAAAAAGATGGATTGTTCTTGTTAATTTCTATCTTTTAATAAAAAATTGCGATTTTTTCGCTTTATTATAATCTGTTATCAAGAATTCTTATTAAAGCCGATATCACGTTTTCCGTGTTTTGTATATTAACGCGCTCCTTGAGTAAATCTACCACTATTGGTGGTTTTGTTTTGTTAGTTCGGAAAAATAGCAAAATGGGCGTTGTTGAAGGGTTCGCAAATTGCTCATTCTTTATAAAAATAAAAAAATTTGATTAAAAAAAATTGGTTTAAAAATAAAGAAAAAAATGTTTCGAACCCAAAATAAAAAAAATTCATTTACCAGTAAAAAAAATGAATGAAATTTCTTTATTGAAAATAAAAAATTTGTGTCAAACAAACCTTTTTTCAAGATTTTCGCTTTATTTGAAAAAAATTGCTCATATAAACAAGCAATATTTACAAAAAATTTGAATTATTTTTACTTCATTGAAAATATTATATCTTCCAATCCTCAAATTCCTAAATTTCTCGATATTCAGAATCTTATATCTATTTATGATATTGTTTTCATGCCTGATGTATTGGCTTTCTCCCTTTTGTACTTCTTCCAAATACTTCTGTATTTCCGTCACAGTAGCTGTGAATTTCTCGAACCCTTCAGAAAGAATTTTGCAACTCGTGCATCCAGGTTTATAAAAAAAAATAAGCCAATCTTGTTGAGAAGAAAGTACTTCTTTATTGAAATTCTTGCCTTTTTTTAAAAAAATTGAAGAATATGAAAAATTCTAAGAGAAAAAATATTATATTCAATTATTGTGAGATTTTCTAAAAACCTAATAAATGAATCGAATTCTTCTTTTGATAATTGAGACTGCATTCATAATACTGTGTCTGGCTTTTGTTTGAGACATTGACAAGAAAACCCTTAAGCCCTTTTCTTGTGATTTTTCCTTGATATTTATATCTTCCAACCTTTCGAATTTTATGCTTTGAAATATCATAATTCAAAGGTATTAGCCTTTGATGATAGTTTTGATAGGTCATTTCTTCTATTTTTGTGCTTTTTTCTGTTAATATTATGGTGTTTTTTTCGATAAGACTAGGAACTTCTTGCGAAAAATCTATCAATCTTACTGTATCGATGTTTTTTTCAGGTATTATTCGAAACTTTTCAAAAGAAAATAAAGATTAAAATACATGAATTTTTCATAATACGTAACTGCTAAGCAAAGCTTCATTTTTGGTGAAAATTATCTCCATATTCTGAATTTCATTCAAATCATAAATTTCAGCGAATTTCTTCAATCTTTTCTCTTCTAAATCAGGGTCATTCTTGTCAATTGGGTGATAAATCAAGAATTTTTCAATGCCTTTTCCCCTGCTCATCCTCAAGAAATTTATCATTTCATTGTCTGTCATCACTGAATTTACTTTATCGAAACAAAAACCTAGCATTTTGGCTTGAATTCCTTCTTCTTCGACATGAACTTTTCGCAAAAAAAAATTCTTTTCCTTTATATTCCTGATATTTTCTTTTGAATTTTCAAGCACATTTTCTTCTAAATTTTCTTTTGAATTTTCTTTTGAATTTTCTTTTGAAATTTCTTTTGAACTTTCTTCTGAATTTTCTTTTGAATTTTTTTTTTCTTTGAGAAATTTCTTCATCGGTTTCAAAAGCGCGATTTCATCAAATTTCAACCCGAAATCTTCATTAACTTCTTCATCAATCAGATAAAAATGACTATTGGCTCCACAAAAATCATAATAAATCTCATTAAAAACTCCTGCTGAATCCCCTTCTTGACTATTTCTCTTTTTAAAAAAGCCAAGAAAGACTTGTTCATTATTATTCAACTCAGATAAAACCTTTTCTAAAGCTTCTTTTTTGATAAGTTTTGGGTAATTAAAGAAACGAGAAATTTTGGACAAATCTTCGAAAATTTCGATTTTCAAGAGTTTTTCTTCATTAAGCCCGTTTCTGGCTTTCAAATGATAATTCAAAGAACTATTTTCTTCAGAGATTATTGGGATTTCGAGGTTTTTGGCGATTTGTGAAAGAATAATTTCGAGTTCTGAATTTGGGGTTTTCAAGAGAAAAAGCGAAGGATTTGGCTCAGATTGCAAAGACAAAGGGGTTTGTTTATATAGGAAACCGGAAAAAAGCGAAAAAAAAGCTGCTTTATAAAGGTTTTTCTTTGTGAAAAGTCGAAAACTGCGTGCAAACATGAATAAATTAATCGAATTCTTTTTTAATAATTGGTGTTAAAAAAGGTATTTTATTCAATAATTTGAATTATTTATTTTTGAGAAGAACCATTTTCATTTAATGAATAATTTCAAATAAAATAAGCAAATTTTTTGTTTTTTACAGTTTTTGTTAATAATTTCGAAGAATTCGTAAATGTTGTTTATTTGATAATAATTTTATAGTGTTAAAAAAATTATATTTTTTTTATAAAAAAACATCAAAAGCCTTCAATAAGTTAGTTATTGAAAAATAAAAAAGTTTTCAAAAACTCAAAGTTTTGCTGATGAAGCCATAAACCAGAATTTGGCATCATAAAATTCATTCTCTGCATTATTTCTTGGAAATTCATTTGATTCGTCTGATTTAGAAATTCGAAGTTTTGTAATTCTGGAAAGATTTGCTGTTCTTCTAATTGAATTTCTTTTGTTTTTTGTTCATTTTTGGAAAGGAAACTCTCGTTTTCTTCTTCTTTTTTTTCTTTGAAGTTTTTCCCATATAAATTCTCATAGTAATCTTCAGGTGACCTCTTTCTTTTTTCGACAGGATCCTTTACCGTGCAATTTGACATCATTTTCTTCTTTATCGAATCAATGCCTTCTTTGGTTTCTTCATCGCATCTTTCTTTCAAAACATTGAACAAACCCTGATTCTTATTGATTTTCTTCTTATCCTTTTTGGAATTCTCATTTTCTTCAGAAATCAGGCTTCGAATCGTTGAATAAAACCGATTCTTTATGGAATTCTCAGTTCTTCCCCTCATTTCCCTCGAAAGTTTACTCCAAGAAGTCCCATATTTCTTATATAGTTCTAAGATGTTTTTATCTTCATTCTCTCTCCACTCAGATTTATCAATCTTAGGGTCCAAATGATTCATCCATCTTTCTCTACATTGTTTCGCTGAACGTTTCTTCATAAAATTCGAACATTCTGTCCATTTTCGTGGACCATTCGCATAAACCCAGTTCAATAAGTCTTCATCTTCTTCTTGGGACCAGTAACCTTTTAAAAGTCCAGGCTTCAGAATTTTGGTCCACCGGTTCATACATTGAACTGATGTTCTAGTGTTATTCATTAGCTCAGCTATAAGGGACCATTTGTGAGTGGGGTTTGAAGACATGAGGGAAGCGAGCTTGGAATCTTCTTCATGGGTCCATAT
>JFJP01002401.1_pt1 | contig 10613 bp, 9 predicted proteins | sample 431651 | NCBI WGS metagenome assembly JFJP01 (sample SAMN02602958, study PRJNA72255) | Microbial mat metagenome, whole genome shotgun sequencing project. | biome: fresh water; feature: sink hole; material: water; isolation source: purple microbial (photo- and chemosynthetic) mats found in...
CCCATGCCGGGGCGCTGGCTTCGCGATAGATCGCGGAGCTGGAGGCGATTTCGGAAATCTTGATGGTCCCTTCGGTGCCCATGAAGCTCTCCCAGAAACCGCCGCCGGAGCTGGTGGTGGTGAGTACCTGGTAGAACGCGCGCACGCCGCCTTGCGGGGTGTCGAATTCGAAGATGGCCATGACGTTGTCGAAGTGCTCGCGGGTCTTGAAGTAATCGTTTCCACCGGAGGCGTAAACGGACTTGGGTGCGACGCCGAGGAACCAGCCGAAGATGTCGATCTGGTGGGCTCCGAGGTCGGAAATGGGGCCGCCGGAGAGATCGCGGAAGGTGCGCCAGTTCATGAACTGCTGCATGTCCTTGAAGCCGTATTTACTTAGGATGTCGGACTTGATCGCGAGTTTCGGATTGAAGCCGATGTCTTGGGACGAGTTGACGGCGCGGTTCCACTGGGCGTTGATGTTGACGATCTGGCCGCAGATTTTGTGGCCGTTGATCAACTTGTCCAAGGTGTAGCGGTAGCGCGGGTTGCTGCGGCGCTGGTGGCCGATCTGGCAGAGTTTGCCGGATTTTTCCATGGCCTTCACCATGGCGCGGGCACCGTCGATGGTGTTTGACATCATTTTCTCGCAATAGACGTTCAACCCGGCTTCGAGGCACTTCACGGTGTGCGGGGAGTGCCAGAAATCCGGTGTGGCGACGATGACGGCGTCCAGGCCCTTCTCGGTGGCGAGCATTTCATCGATGTCGATGTAGCCCTTGGGCGTGTGGCCTTGAAGGGCGCGGACCTTGGCGATACCACCCTTGAGGTTGTAATCCCAAATGTCGCAGACGGCCTGGAAGTGGATGCCTGGGATGTTGGACATCGCCTCGAACAGGACGCGGCCCTGTTTGCCCATGCCGACGAGGGCGACGTGGATGGCGTCCGGGCCGGCGGTGGATTGGTTGGCGGCGCGGAGGATATTGGGAGCGCCGAGCACGAGTCCCGCGCCGACGCCGGCGACGGTTTTCGAGAGGAAGTCGCGGCGGTTGACTGTGGGTAGTGGGTCGTTCATGGGATTACCATTTTTTGAGGATTGCGAAGCGGTTGTGTTCGGCAAGGGCGAGTGCCATGACGATGAGGATCATGTGAATGCCGAGCCATGAGACACCTTCGTCTTGTTTGATCAAAATCAAGCCCCAAGTGAGGCTGACGTAGAGCAGGCCCAGCAGGAAGAGCGAGGTGCGGTTGGCGATGCCGAGCAGGATGGTAAGTCCAAGGATCAGCAGCGTGGGGCCGAGGATCTTGTCGTAGAGCGGCAGCGCGAACTTCATCATCAGCGGCTCGGCCTGGAACTTCGACATGAGTGCTTCCGGCACGCCGTGGTAGTTTTCCAGGGCGTATTGTTTGACGGAGCCGGCGGCGGTGAGGCCGTATTCGTTGGGCGCTCCATCGACGGATACGATCTTGTCGGAGGCTTTGCTGCCGGCGAATTTTTCAACGCCGGTCTGGATGGCGCGCACGGCAAGCCAGACGCGGAGGAGGAGGGCTCCGTAAACGAGAGCCAGCTTATCGGTTGAACAACAGGATTCAGTAGTCATTTTTCGGTTAGTTTTGGTTTCAGGTGGTGAGTGGACGGGCGATTTTGGAGATCAAATCTTGATGCGGGCACCAAGGCGCGGGTGGGCGGCTTGCTCGGGATTGCCGGTGACCTTTTCGGCCTTCGGGTCCCAGTTGAGAGGTTGTTTCGAGTCCATGGCGACGATGGCAAGCTGGCCGAAGGAGGCGGCGCGGTGGGCGGCTTCCGCCGGGGCCACGGTGAGCTTGCGCGAGCGGACGCAGTCGATGAAATTCTGATAGTGACTGGGCGGCTTGGTGTCGAAGTCGGCCGGCAGGTTGCGCAGCATCTCGCGGTCGGAGGCTTCGAGCTTGCCGCGGTTGACGTGGATCCAGCCTTTTTCCCCGGTGAACTTGGTGCCGCCGAAGTCGCTGCGGACTTCGAGCACGCGGCCGTCGGCGAAGGTGCCCTGATAGGAATACTTGACGTAGGCGTTGAAAAACTCGTGGTTTCCGGCCTCGCCGGTGCCTTCCATTTTCACGGGTCCGGTGCCGTCGAGGCCCAGAGACCAGAGCGCGATGTCCACGTGGTGGCCCACCCAGTCGAGCAACTGGCCGCCGCCGAAGCTGTTGTGCCAGCGCCAGTTCCACGGGTGGATCATCGGGTGATAGGGGAAATCGCCGACGGGAGCGCTGTAAGTTTTCCAATCGAGATTCTCAGGCGGCTTGCCGATCATTTCCGCGACCTTGTCGGCAGGCATGTGCTGTTTGATGCTCATGCCGGAGGGCGTGCCACACTCGAAGCGGGAAATCTTGCCGAGGGTGTCGTTCTCGATGAGCGCCTTGAAGCGGCGGAACTCCCCGCCCGAGCGCTGCCAGCATCCAGTCTGCCAGACGCGGTTGTTTTTCTTCAGCGCGTCCACCAGCAGGCGGCCTTCGGCGAGGCCCCAGGTGAAGGGTTTTTCGCCGTAAACATCCTTGCCGGCGTTGGCGCAGTCGATGCCGATGCGGGCGTGCCAGTGGTCCGGGGTGGCGAGGCTGACGACGTCGAGGCCGGGGTGCTGGAGCAGGTCGGCGTGGTGGGCGTAGATTTTACAATCCGTGTTCTTATAAAACGCATCCACCTTGGCCTTGGCTTTGGCGGCTTGGTTGGAATCCACATCACAGACGGCGACGACGCGGACGCCCTTGATGTTGAGGAAATTCGTCATGTTTCCGCTCCCCTGGCCGCCGACTCCGACGCAGCCCATGACGATGTCGTCATTGGGCGAGCCCTCTTGGGCGCGCAGGAAAGCCATGGGCGCGAGGCCGAGGGCGGTGACAGTGGTGGCAAGGAATTTCCGGCGGGCGATGGGCTGGGAGACGGGGGACATGGGAATGATTGATTTAACTGAAACCGTTGTGGTCTATCCCTTACGCGAGCTTGGGTTCCCAACCGGCACGATAGGTGCGCTTGAGCATGGCTTTCACCTCGGGCAGGCCGCGGGCTTCCATGGCTTTCATGTTCCAGTCGATCTTCTTGCCAAGGCGGACGGCGAGGTTGCCGACGAGCACCATCTCGGTGAGCGGTCCGGCGTGGTCCACGAAGTTGGAGATCGGCTTGGGTCCCTCGCCCCGGACTGCGCGGCAAAGTTCCTGAGTTGGTCCGCCGACGACGCGGGCATAGACTTTTTCGATTTTGTCGGGTTCGGCACGCACACCATTCCGGAAGAGAACGGGGGCTACGCCGCAGTAGGCGTCGTTGACGAACAGGACGCCCGTGGTGCCGACGAAGACCTGGCCGAAGCCTTCGTTGAGTTTCAGATCCGCCGGGATTCCGGGCGGGCGGACGAATTCCTTGTCGTTGTTCGGGTCGTTCACGCCGTCCTGCCAGATGACTTTGACGGCCGCGCGTTTGCCCTTGGCTGGAAATTGATAGACGATGGTGGAGCGCTTGGGAGCGGTGTTTTCATCGAATTCGGAAACCTTGCTGGCCTCGACCACGAAGTCTCCTTCAAGATTGAGCGCCCAAAACGCGGAGTTCATGCTGTGGCAGCCGATGTCGCCGAGCGCACCGCAGCCGTAGTCCCAGAATCCGCGCCATTTGAAGGGGTGGATGGCCGGGCTGTAGGGCCGGTCGGTGGCGCAGGTGCCTTGCCAGACGTCCCAGTTGATGTTTTCGGGCACCGGGGTGACCGGTGGAAACTCGAGCCCCTTGCCCTGCGGCCAGATCGGGCGGTTGGTCCAGTAATGGACTTCCGTCACGTCGCCGATCATGCCGGACTCGATCCATTCGCGCAGGACGCGGGTGCCCTGCATGGTGGCTCCCTGGTTGCCCATGACGGTGAGCACGTTCTTTTTCTTGGCATACTCGGCCAGCGCGCGGGCTTCCCAAAGGTTGTTGCACAGCGGCTTCTGGACCATCACGGGCTTGCCGTGGCGGATGGCCTCGATCGCGATCGGGAAGTGCATGTGGTCCGGCGTGGAAACGGTGACGACGTCGATCTGGTCCGCCACGCTCGCAAACATCTCGCGGTAGTCGGAAAAAACCTTGGCATCGGGAAACTTCGCCAGGGCTTTCTCGGTTTGGCGACCGTCGATGTCGCACAGGAAGGCGATGCGGTTGCCGTTGGAGATTTCGGAAATGTCGCTCGCACCCTTTCCGCCGCAGCCGATGGCGGCGACGTTGAGCTGTTTGAGGGCTTTTTCCTGCCCGAAGAGCAAGTTAGGGGCGAACGCGGTGCCGGCTAAGGCGGCGGCGGACTTGATGAAACTGCGGCGAGTGGGGTCTTGCATGGTGATTCGTCGGTAGCGATGATGGAACTTCTGAGGGTCGTTTACGTCCGGGTGGATTGATTTTTTTCGCCAGAGTGACGGCTAATGCGATTTTCCCGGAGGGGGGTGTCAATTAGAGGGGGTATTCAGCGTTTTTTTCTGAGCCGTTTGCCGGTCAGGCGGGTGGCGATGAGGTTGGGACAGCGACCTTTCAGGCGCAGTTGCTCGCAATTCGCCTCGATCTTGATCGTCTGCCGGACCGGCTTGAAACCGAGCCGCCGCGTGATGCAGTCGTTGAGCAAATCGAGGTGCGAGTCCTCGAATTCCACCACGCGCCCGCAGTCGATGCAGACGAGGTGGTTGTGTGAGGGTTTTTCGAGGAAATTGGGATCGTAGGTCGTCTGGTTGTCGCCCAGGTCGATTTCCCGGAGCAAATCCGCCTCTACCAGCAGGCTGAGGGTCCGGTAAACCGTCGCGCGGGAAGTCTCCGAGTCCAGTTTCCGCGCGCGGTCGAAGAGTTCATCGGCCGTGAAATGCTCGTCCTTGGAAAACGCGGCTTTGACGATGGTCTCCCGCTGGCCGGTCCGCCGCAGCCCTTTGCGGCGGATGAATTCGTCGAGTCGTTCCTGGATGCTGGCGTCCACGGCTGGTTTCTAGCGTCCCGATCCTGTCAGGGGAAGAGGAATCCATTTGAAAGCCCGGCGACCCCGTCCAGCGTAGTTGAAAGATGCGGGTCCTCGCATCCTTCCGTCCTGCTCCCATGAATCCAAATATCTCACGCCGCAAATTTATTGGAACCACCGCCCTCGCGATCGGCATGCCGACGATCATTCCGGGGTCCGCCTTGGGGAAAAACGGCGCCGTCGCACCCAGCAACCGGATCGTCATGGGCGGCATCGGCATCGGCCCGCGCGGGCGGGAAGTGCTGAACTGCTTCCTCGCGCAGCCGGACGTCCAGTTCGTCGCCATCGCCGATGTGCAGGAGTCGCGCCGCGAAATCGTCCGGCGCCTGGCCAACAGGAAATACGGTAACGAGGACTGTTACAAATGCCGCGACATGATGGAAATCCTCGGCCGCGACGACATCGACGCCGTCCAGATCACCACCGGCGACCACTGGCACGCGCTCGGCATCATCCGCGCTTCAAAAGCCGGCAAAGACATCTACGCGGAAAAGCCGTGCAGCATGACGATCCGCGAAACCCAGGAGCTGTCCGATGCCGTGAAACTCCACGGACGGGTCTTCCAAGCCGGCACCCAGCGGCGGAATGTGGACAATTTCCGCTTCGCCGCCGAGCTCGCCCGGAGCGGCCGGCTTGGGAAAATCCACACCGTCCACGCCTCGATCCTGCGGCTTGTCCCGGACCTCGCCCCGCTGCCCGGCGAACCCGAGCCGGATCCGGCGGTCATCGATTGGGACGCCTGGCTTGGCCCTGCGGCGCTGCGCCCGTATAACCAAAAATACGTCGAAGGACGCTGGCGCGGCCATTATGCCTTCCACGGAGGTGCCGGCCTGCCCGAGTGGGGCGCGCACACCCTCGACCTCTGCCAATGGGCCGCGAACGCGGATGGCACCACCCCGATCGAGTTCGAGAGCAAGGGCGACACCCTCATCGAAGGCCGCTACGCCAGCGGGGTGAAATTGGTAATGCGCCTCGCCGGATTCAAAGGCGAGGGCGACTGGGTCGTCCCCGGCACCTGCCCGGTGCGCTTCGAGGGCGAGGAAGGCTGGGTCGAGACCGCGGATTTCGGAAAAATCGCCGCCAGCCACCCTTCGCTCTTGGAGGGCGTCCCGGCCAAGGAAATTTCCGGCACCAATCCGATCAAACACGTCCGCGATTTCCTCGACTGCATCAAATCCCGCGGCGCACCCGCGGCGAACGAGGTGGTCACCCGCAACGGCCACATCGCCTGCCACGCCGCCGCCATCGGCTGGCAGCTCGGGCGAAAAGTCCGTTTTGATCCGGCCACCGAGAAATTTATCGACGACGAGCAAGCCAACAAAATGTGCAGCACTCCCCGGCGCGCACCTTGGACGGCCTGAAAACGCAAGAATCGACAGCCGCGCTGGTTGCGCTAGCTTTCCGGCGGATGAATTTGAAGGAACTCGGCTGGAACCCGGAATTGGAAACTGCCCGCGCGGCCTACGCCGGAAAGGGCTGGGTACCCGCACGCCTGATCCGCGAGACGATCATCAACTACGGTGCCTTCCTCGCGGACGGCGAGGAAATCGACGTCATCCTCTGCGGCCGCGTCTGGCACGAGGCCGCTTGCGACGCGGATCTCCCCGCCGTCGGCGACTGGGTGATGGTCGAGCTCGGCGATGAAAACCAGCCGTCCGTCATCCGCGCGATGCTGCCGCGGCGCACCTGTTTTTCCCGGAAAATGCCCGGCAACAGCTCGCAGGCGCAAGTCATCGGCGCGAACATCGACCTCGTCGCCGTGGTCACCGACGCGGGCCCGGATTTCAACATCCGCCGGATGGAACGCTACTTCATGCTCATCGGCCGCAGCGGTGCGAAGGCGGTGGTGCTGGTGAACAAATCCGACCTTTTCCCCATCGAGCAAAGCATGGCCGCCGCCGCGGAAATCGCCGCGCTGTGGGACGGTGCCAGCGTCCACGTCACCAGCGCGGTGAGCGGCCAGGGCCTCAAGGTGCTCAAGAAATACATTAAAAAGGGCATCACCATGTGCATCGTCGGCTCCAGCGGCGTCGGGAAATCCACACTCGTGAACCAGCTCTACGGCGAGGATTGGCAGTGGACCAGCGAGTGCAACGAGATCACCGGCAAGGGCCGCCACACCACCACCTCCCGCGAGCTCGTCCCGCTGCGCAACGGCGGCATGCTCATCGACAATCCCGGCATGCGCGAGATCCAGATGTGGACCGACGAGGCCACGCTGCGCGACAGTTTCGCCGATGTGGAAGCCCTAACCGCCGAGTGCAAGTTCTCCGATTGCAGCCACCGCAAGGACGCCAAGTGCGCCATCCGCGCCGCCGTCGAGGCCGGCACGCTCGACCTCGCGCGTTATGAGAATTTCCTCAACCTCGAAAACGAGATCGCCGCGTTGAAAAAACGCTCCGAGAAGCGCCAGATGGCCGTCGAGCGCTGGGCCAAGCGCAACAGCGTCAAAGCCCGCAACCTCGCTGATCGAATCCAGCTCGAAAAAGACCACCGCGGCGACCTCTGACGCGGCAGCTGCGGAATCAATCACGACAGAGCGACAGATAGTTAGTCAAATGCCGCAATTGGTGATTGCGGGGGTTGATTCCGGAGATCCCTCACACCCGCACCCGGAGATCCCTCATGCTCCACAGCACCCCGGCGGCGGCCGTTCCATTCCCCTTCATCCGCCGTGCGCCATCCTTGCGTTTCTCCGTGAACCGATCCCGCGCCGCTGCGAACGCCTCGTTCACGAACGCCTTGCTTCCGACCACCGCTCCATCGGTGAAATACCTCACCCGGCAGCGCAGCATCGCCGCCAGCTTCAAATCCGGTAAAACCGTCCCGTTGTCTTCCGCTTCCAGCGCTTCCGCCGCATTCATCGGCGGACGGAGCACGCCCTTCTCCACCTCCGCCCTGCCGCTCTTCCTGCCCAGCGCCAGCCCCATGCTCCGTCGGTAAATTCTCGAAACTTCCGTCCATTTCCCGACTTCGAAGCCCGCTCCGTGGTGGCTCATGCAAGCCCTAACCAGCCCTTCGCGCGCCTTCTTCCCATTCCCCTTCGGTCCGCCGCCCACCGCCTCGCCATAGCTGCTCCAGCGGTAATCCGCCGGATCGGCTACCATCCCGGCCCGCACGGGGTTGAGGTCAATGTAAGCGGCCATCGTCCGCGCCGCGACCCCGCTTTCCACGATCACGCTCTTGTAACGCTCCTCCCACAGCGTGCCGCTGCGCTGGTGCGTCCTGTTGAACCACCGCGTGAAGCGCTGGAGCAGCGTCTTCATGAACTCGCTAAGGCTGTGCATCCGGTAAGTAAAACGGGCGTGGATTTCCGCCACCCACGACTCCCGTCCCTGAGCCCGCGCCTCCGCTAACTCATTGGCCACCACCGCCACAAACGCCTCGCTATTCGTCGCAGCGAGGCGTCTCAACAATTCCTCGTCGGAAATCCCGTCTGCCGGCATCGGCGGCACCTCCAGCAGAATATGGAAGTGGTTGGACATGATACAGTAAGACAAAACCCGGCAGCCCGAAAACTTCTCCTGCATCCGCATGAACATGCGGAAATGCTCGCGTTCGTCGTTTTCAAACACAAAGCGCCGGTCCACCACCCGGGAAATACAATGGTAGATCGCCGGTTTCTCCGCCGAATCCTTCCAAGGGGCCAACCAACGTCTGCTACTCATGGCCCCTTCTACTCTCCCCAACCCACTTGGCAAGAACCAACTCCGCTTTTTGTCTGGGATTTTGAATAACCCCTTTTACTCTACCCACCCCCCCACTTGGCAAGAACCAACTCCGCTTTTTGTCTGGGATTTTGCATAACGTTCCGTTGATGCCAGGCTCCGTGTACTGACGGCAGCCTGCTGCGGCATGGATGGGAGCGGATTCAGTGAGCGAACCCGATCCCGCCTCCGCCAGCAGGCTGGCAACACCCGATAGCGGCAGCAGGCTGCACGCAGTCCACGGGCCAAGCCTGCGGATTGGCCGGAAATCAATCGTGTTTGGGAGCTCAAAATGAGATGTGGAGGCGGGCAGGATAGCCTGTTTCACCGGGCACCGGGGCATTGCACTTGCCGCCGGGGAGGCGGGCGTGAGAATCTGCAGCGGCATTGACGACGATTCGAAATACTCAGTTGGACGGATGGCGGGCCTTCGCGGTGCTGGGGGTGATGTGGCTGCACTGGGTGCCGGCGGCTTGGCGCGGGCACTTCCCCTTCGAGATCGGGCTGTTCTTTTTCCTGACGCTGACCGGCTTCCTGATTACGCGGATCCTGCTGCGCGAGCGAAAGGCTTGCGAGGAACGCGGCGGGAAATGGCATTTCAAGGCTTACGTGCATTTCCAAAAGCGGCGGATGATGCGGATCCTGGTGCCGTGTTACGCGGCGATGCTTTTTGCGATCACCGTGGGCGCTCCGGACATCCGGCAGCATTGGCTGGCCTACTTCGGGCATTGGTCGAATTTCCACATGGCGTTCATGGAGGGCTGGCCATCCGGGACGGCGCACTACTGGACGCTGGCGATCCAGGTGCAGTTCTATCTGCTGTGGCCGCTGGTGGTTTTCGGCACGCCGCGCAGACTCCTGGCGGCGGTGTTTCTCGGCTGCGTGGCGCTCGCGCCCGTTTCGAGGATGATCCTGGCGCGGCGGTTTCCGGAACTCCATCACAGCGAGATGATCACTTTCACGGCGATGGATTATTTCGGCGTGGGCGCCTTGCTCGCCCTCGCCATCGACCGCGGGATGAAGGTGGGTGACGGAAGGCTGAATCTAGCAGCGACGGCCGCGTTCGCCGGATACATCGTGCTCTACGTTTGCAACGAGATGGGCCGGTCGGTCGCAGGCTTTTGTTACATCCAGCAGACGCTGGTCTCGGTGGTGTTCGCGGGCCTGATCTCGGCGACCTTGGCGGGCTTCGGCGGATTCCGGGAAAAAATCCTGAATCACCCGGCGGTGCAGCATATCGGGCGCTTGAGCTTCGGGCTGTATCTCTTCCACACGCCGGTGCCGCTGCTTCTCGGATGGGTGCTACCGTGGCTGTGGGGGCCGTTTTTCACCGGATTCTGGCAAATCCTCCGCCTGGGAGTGTTCGGCCTGACCTCCTGGGGGCTGGCTTGGCTGTGCTGGCGCTATTTGGAAACAAGACCGGCCCACCCTAACAAGCATGCGCCTTCAGGCTCTCCAAGTCGATGAACTCCAGCGCCGATTCGTGGGTGGCCTCGAGCACGACTTCCGGCGCGCATCCGGCTTCGAAGGCTTCCTGCCAGCGGGCGGCGCAGAGGCACCATTGATCTCCCGCCGTGAGTCCGGGAAATCCGAATTCCGGGCGCGGAGTGGTCAGGTCGTTGCCCCGGTTTTTTGAAAATTGAAGAAACTTGTCGTTCACCCGGGCGCAAACGACGTGCACCCCTTGGTCGCCAGCACCGGTGCGGCAGCAGCCATCGCGATGCCAGCCAGTGAGTGGATCCAGCGAGCAAGGCTTGAGCACGGATCCGATGACGTTGCGGGTTTCGATGGCCATGGGGTAAGGATAACCCGATGTCCGTGTCCGTCCAGTGGTGAGATGAACGGCGTTCACACCGGCACCTTGTCGAGCTGGAACGCATCGTACACCGCGCGGGCGGCGTCTTCGATGCGGGTCTCGTCCACGGTCACGGCG
>JFJP01040819.1_pt1 | contig 10613 bp, 6 predicted proteins | sample 431651 | NCBI WGS metagenome assembly JFJP01 (sample SAMN02602958, study PRJNA72255) | Microbial mat metagenome, whole genome shotgun sequencing project. | biome: fresh water; feature: sink hole; material: water; isolation source: purple microbial (photo- and chemosynthetic) mats found in...
CCCGCGCTTTCTCATCGTATTCAAATTGAATATAGCTAAGTACCTTGCCTGCTTCGTTTTTAGATACCTGGCTTAGCAATAAGTTGGCAGGTGAGTAGGTAAACTCATGTATGACTACCATTTTTTCTGTATGGTCTGTTTCTTTCAGTTTCGATCGCAACTTGCCGGCGTATTCAAATTCTTCGGTGCGGGTAAGCTTCTGGTCCTCGTCGTAGAACAATTGTTTGATAACCTGGCCGCTTTCGTTCCAGTATCTTTCAACTTTTTCTTCGTGCACACCATCCTCAGCTATCATTTGTTCGAGGAGTAGTCCCGGGGTTTGCCTGTTGAAGTGGCGAACTGATACAGAACCATCTGCATAATAAATTTCTTCGGTAAGCATAATATTGCCTGAATAAGCGAAGCTATGCTTTTCAACCGGCTCGTTCGAAAAATCGTATATGCTTTGCTCCACAAGCATACCTGCCTCATTGTATTTCTGAATCACTTTTTCATCCATATCTCCATTGGCATCGTATGTGATGGATAGCAATTGGTTACCTTTGGAGTCAAATTCTTCGTAGCTGTGCAGTATTTCATCCTCCGAATCGTGCACAGGGCTTATGAATATTTTTTTTGATTGAATAGCAGACATATTACAAAAGGCTTAATTGATATATAATAGGTATGAAAAAAATGTCTGAAACAGGAATTCATCATTTGGATGTAATTTGTTTCAGACATTTCAAAATAAGCAGTGTGGGTATTAATGTCCCATTTCAGAAATGAACTTGATGCGAATCAGCCTCACTTCTTCTTCGCTGAATTCATCGGGGCCCAAATCGTTGATAGCAGACTGTATTTCGTCGGTTTCGGCTTCGGCAAAATATTGGTAAACTTCCTCAATTTTATCGCGTTCTATTACTTGGTTTATGTAATAGTCCAGATTTATTTTGGTACCTGAGTTTACAATGGCTTCAATTTCAGAAAGTAGCTCGTCCATATCCAACCCTTTGGTTTCGGCTATATCCACCAAGTCTACTTGGCGGTCTATGCTTTGGATGATGAACACCTTCATTCCCGATTTTTTCACCACCGATTTCACAACTAAATCTTGTGGGCGCTCTATTTCGTTCTCTTTTACGTACTTACGTATAAGTTCTATAAATTCGATACCGTATTTTTGGGCTTTTCCCGGACCAACTCCTGTTATGTTTTTCAGCTCATCCAGCGTTACCGGATATTGTATGGCCATATCTTCGAGCGATGGGTCCTGAAAAATCACAAACGGCGGAATGTTTTTTTCGCGCGAAAGTTTCTTGCGCAGATCTTTCAGAAGAGCAAAAAGAGCAGGGTCGGCTACGCCGGTACCACCAGATTGGTTTATGTTGCCATCCTCATCCTCTTCGTCGTAATTGTGATCCTGGGTAAGCATCACGGAGTGAGGTTTTTCCAAAAAGTTGGTACCACGTTCAGCTATTTTGAGCAGGCCGTAGTTGTCTATATCTTTTGTGATGAAATGGCCTACAAGAGCTTGTCTTATAACACTGTTCCAAAAACGTTCGTCTTTTTCTTCCCCTATACCAAAAATATCAAGCTTATGGTGCTTGTAAGATTTAATGGCGGCATTGGCTTTGCCCGTAAGCATCTGTACAATATGGTCTTGTTTAAATCTTTCTTTCAGTTCAAGAATTATCTTCAACAGTTTTACCATGGCGTCTTTGCCTTCAAATTTGTGTTTGGGGCTCAAGCAGTTGTCGCAGTTGCCACAAGGCTTGTCGAGGGTTTCGCCAAAGTAATTGAGCAAGAATTTTGGACGGCAAATGCTGGTTTCGGCATATGCCACAGTTTCGAGTAAAAGTTGTTTGCCAATTTCCTGCTCTGCTACAGGTTTCCCTTGCATGAATTTTTCGAGCTTCTGAATGTCTTTGAAGCTATAGTATGCCAAGCAACGTCCTTCGCCACCATCTCTGCCGGCACGGCCGGTTTCCTGGTAGTAACCTTCGAGGCTTTTGGGTATGTCATAATGTATCACGTAGCGAACGTCGGGTTTGTCTATGCCCATACCAAATGCTATGGTTGCTACTATTACTTCCACCTCCTCCATCAGGAATTTGTCCTGATTGTCGGCACGTGTAGTGGCGTCCATTCCTGCGTGATAAGCCAAAGCACGTATACCGTTTACATTGAGTGTTTCGGCCATTTCCTCAACCTTTTTGCGGCTGAGGCAGTATATAATGCCTGATTTTCCGGAGTTTTCTTTAATAAACTTAATGATACTTTTCTCAGCATCTATTTTTGGGCGCACTTCATAGTACAAATTGCTTCTATAAAAAGATGCTTTAAATACGCGTGCTTCAGATATGGAAAGGTTTTTCTGGATATCAGATTGTACCTTTGGTGTTGCAGTTGCAGTAAGCGCCATGATGGGAGCCCTGCCTATGGCTTCTACCATAGGTCTGATGCGTCTGTATTCAGGCCTGAAATCATGCCCCCATTCAGAAATGCAATGTGCCTCGTCGATGGCATAAAAAGAGATAGGTACTCCTTTGAGAAACAGTATATTCTCTTCTTTGGTCAAAGACTCAGGGGCTACGTAGAGCAACTTAGTCTTACCGGAGAGGATGTCTTCTTTTACATTGTTGATTTGGGATTTATTGAGCGATGAGTTCATAAAGTGGGCCACGCCTTCTTCAGCACTGAAGCTGCGCATGGCATCTACCTGGTTCTTCATCAGGGCAATAAGAGGTGAGATAACTATGGCAGTACCGTGCATAAGTAGTGCCGGAAGTTGATAGGTAAGTGATTTTCCGCCGCCTGTGGGCATTAGTACGAATGTATCCTGTCCATTCAGTACGTTTTCAATCACATTTTTTTGTTCTCCTTTAAAAAAATCGAACCCAAAATACTTTTTCAGGTAAGATTCCAGAGGATTTTCAAGATTGTAACTCATGTATTTATGTGTTTTCCTTACTAATCGATGTTTAGTTATTCATGTGGCGGGTCGCAAATATAATTTTTTTTTAATAATGCAACCTGTTTAATTTTTTTCTGTCGTTATACTTGGTGCAAAAAACAGAATTCTGAAACATTGAGCCAATTTATATATTTGCAAGCTAAATTAAAATCTTTTAAGACTATTTTATAGATTAATGTTATTTTTTTGCATAATTATTTTTTTAACCGTAAAAAACTGAAAAACAATGCCATCTCCCAACGATACGCAAAATGACCATAAGCAAGGTTTTCTTGATCACCTAGATGAGCTTAGGTCAAGGCTGATAAAATCTTCGTTGGCTGTGGTATTTATGGGGATTTTTGTTTTTATTTTCCATCAATTTGTATTTGATAAAATTATACTGAGCCCGCGTTCGCCAGAGTTTATTACCAACTATTTGTTTTGCAAATTTGCAGATCTCATGCAAATGCCTTCAATATGTATCAACAATAAGCCATTCGATCTGATTAGTATCACTATGGCTGGTCAGTTTTCCATGCATATTTACACATCATTGGTTGGTGGTCTTATCCTTGCTTTTCCATACGTATTTATGCAAATTTGGTTATTTGTAAAGCCGGCACTTCATAAAAATGAAAAGAAATATGCACGCAGTGTTATCTTTTATAGCTCTCTTTTGTTTTTTGTGGGGGTTCTATTTGGCTATTACCTTATATTGCCTTTATCCATACATTTCCTGGGCTCATATGAGGTAAGCTCACAAATTGAAAATCAGATAAATATCATTTCGTATATCAGTACTTTTTTATCGGTACTATTGGCAGGAGGGGTTGTTTTTGAACTGCCCATAGTTATTTATTTTCTGAGCAAGGTGGGGCTAATGACTCCCGCATTTATGCGTACTTATCGCAAACACGCTTATATACTCATTCTTATTGTTGCAGCTATAATTACGCCGCCCGATGTATTCAGCCAGCTATTGGTAACATTGCCATTAGCTATTTTATATGAAATAAGTATAGGCATTTCCGGAAGGATAGCCAGAAAAGATGCAGCGCTACTCGACTAGCAGCTTACCTATTTTGTATTCTAAACGATAACTTATTTTACGTAAAAGTATGAAAAACAAGTTTTTAATTCTATTCTATTTCTGTCTTTTGGCACTAAGTTCTGCTTTTGCTCAGAATACAAAAATAGTGGGCAAAGTAATAGATAAAATTACACAGGAACCATTGCCTTATGTGAATATCATTTTCAAAGATACCCAAATAGGAACTATTTCGGATATGGAGGGTGGTTTCAGGCTTGAAACCAAATCGGCTGTAGATGCTTTGTTTGTTTCGTTCATCGGGTACGAACAATATACAATTCCTATTCAAAAACATGTTGCGCAAACTTTGGTTATAGAACTTGTTCCATCGGATATAGCTCTGGGCGAGATTGTTGTAAAACCGGGTGAAAATCCTGCATTCAGAATATTGAGAATGGTGGATGAAAACAGGGATAGAAATAACCCGAACAATGTAAATAACTACAGCTACGAGGCTTACAACAAAATTCAGATAGACCTGACCAATATTACCGACGACCTCAAAAAGCAAAAAGCACTGAAAGACCTTAATTTTGCTTTCAATTACGTAGATACCTCCGAGCAAATAGGCAAGAATTTTTTACCGGTGTTTATTACTGAAACTGTTTCTGACTACTATTATCAAGACAAACCTACGCACGAAAAAGAAGTAATTAAAGCCCATAAAATGAGTGGTACTCAGGACGAAAGCATTGCTCAATACACCGGTAAATTGTATCTGGACGCCAATATATACGATAATTATTTGGTGATGTTCGATCGAAGTTTTGCCAGTCCTATAGCTCCTTTCGGGAAAATTTATTACGATTATTATCTTACCGATAGTGCTTACGTGGGCGATTTGTGGTGCTACAAACTTGAATTCAAACCCAAGCGCAAACAGGAAAGTTTGTTTAAAGGTACCATGTGGATTGAAAGAAGCACATGGGGACTGAAAAGCATTGAAGTCACTTTCCCAAATGACATAAACCTGAACTACGTAAAAAACTTGTGGGCAAGCCAGGAATTTAGCCTGGTAGATGGCAAACAATGGTTTCTTACCAAAGATGTAGTGATGGTAGATTTTCATATTACAAATAAATCTACAGGCCTTTTCGGACGTAAAATAACTACATACAAAAATATAAATCTGGAACCCGAGTTTAAAGATGATTTTTTCAAATCTACCATGCCTCAGGAATCGGTGGTTTTGCAGGAAGCCCTCACACGTGACGTAGATTATTGGAAACTTACCCGCCACGAGGAGTTGAGCTCCAGCGAAAGTGGAATTTATGAAATGGTAGATTCTATTCAGAAACTTCCCATATACCGCACTGTATCCGACCTGCTTACGCTGGTAGTGTACGGCTATCATATAAGAGGAAATTTTGAGTATGGGCCATATTTTACATTCTATAGCTTCAATCCGCTTGAGGGCAACCGTTTCAGGTTTGGTGGACGAACCAGCAATCAGTTCAGCAAAAAAATTATGTTGGAAGGGCATTTGGCTTACGGTTCGAAAGACCAGAATTTTAAATACGGCATAGGCGCTCTCTATATTTTCAACAAAGAACCTAGGGCTGCTCTCGGGGTTTGGTACAAAGATGATATGGAACAATTGGGTGCCAGTTTCAATGCCTTTCGTTCCGACAACATTCTTGGCTCGGTACTTAACCGAAATCCCAATGATAAACTACTGCCGGTGAGAGATATAAGAGTTAATTTTGAGAAAGATTGGTTTCTGGGCTTTACGTCCACTTTGGATATGAGGTACCGCCATATTTTCCCTTCTTCTACCATAGCATTCAATAATTTAAGTTCCGGTACGAGTTATGATAAGCTCGTAACTGCTGAAATTACACTTGGTACTCGGTTTGCTTACAACGAGAAGTTTGTAACCGGTGAATTCATGCGCATGAGTTTGGGCAGCGAGTACCCCATAATAGAACTTAAACTTACTGCAGGAATACCTAATTTGCTTGGAAGCCAATGGGAATATTACAGGACGCAACTTACTATCAGAGACGATTTTTATATAGGGTCTCTTGGCAGGTTTGAGTACATAGTAGAAGGTGGAAAAATATTTGGCACCCTGCCGTATCCTCTGCTCAAACTCCATGAAGGAAACGAAACTTATGCCTTCGATAAGTATGCATACAATATGATGAACTATTACGAGTTTGTTAGCGATAGCTACATAAGTGCATACGCAGAGCATCATTTCAACGGCTTGTTTCTTAATAAAATGCCATTGTTCAGACATTTGAAATGGAGGGAAGTTGTACATGTGAAAGCACTCACAGGCTTGCTGAGCGATAAAAACAGATCAGTTATCACATTTCCGGAAACGCTCACCAGCTTCTCGGGGCCTTATGTTGAAGGTGGTATTGGCTTAGAGAATATATTCAAAATACTCAGAGTGGACGCAGTTTATAGGTTTACCTATCTCGATCACCAAAATATACAAACATTTGGAATACGTGCCAGATTGCAAATCATTTTTTAAATTGCTATTTGGCGCTGTATTAAAATTAAATACTTTTGTAAACCACAAAGTAGCAAAATGAAACTTTATACTGAATCAATAGTTAAAAGATATGGAAAACGCACCGTTGTAAAAGGTGTTTCCATTCACGTAAATCAAGGTGAGATAGTAGGTTTGCTAGGCCCCAACGGTGCCGGTAAAACCACATCTTTTTACATGATAGTAGGCCTGATAAAGCCGCATGAAGGAAAAATATTTCTTGAATCACAGGAAATAACCAATCTTCCGATGTACAAGCGTGCTCAGTTAGGCATTGGTTACTTACCTCAGGAAGCAAGTGTATTCAGGCAAATGTCTGTTGAAGACAACCTTAGGTCGGTGCTCGAAATGTCGAATCTGACTGTGAAGGAACAGCACGAACGTATGGAAAACCTGTTGCATGAGTTTGGTTTGGAAAAAATACGAAAAAGCCTGGGTATTCAGTTGTCTGGTGGCGAGCGCCGCCGTACCGAAATAGCCCGAGCACTTGCACTTTCTCCCAATTTTATGTTGCTTGATGAGCCGTTTGCAGGTGTAGACCCTATTGCAGTTGAAGACATACAAAACATAGTTGCGAAACTGAAAGAAAGAAATATAGGTGTACTCATAACGGATCATAATGTACATGAAACTCTTACAATCACTGACAGAGCTTACTTATTGTACGAAGGTAGTATACTCAAAGCTGGTACTGCCAACGAGTTGGCTGAAGATCCTGAGGTAAGAGAAAAATACTTGGGTCATAATTTTACATTGAGAACCTAATCTGAATTTCTTATTAAAGTTACTCGCATAACTATTTGGTATATAAATATATATTGAGTGTAATGTTCCATACTCAATTTTTTTCATGTAGCACTTTTGTTGGGTTTTCATTGCCTTTTTTTATTTTGTAAATGAAGTAATTAAGGCGTGGATTTTACAATCATGTTTGCAAACAGTAAATTATTTTTGTAATTTGCGATATCAAAAAAAAGTGCCGGATATATATAATGTGCTCCTATATGCTTTATAATATAAGCAAGATTTTTGTACTCATTCTGATGATGGTTTTATATGGCCTGATGCCTGCTAATGCACAGTCAGATATAACAGCAAGCAAAGGTATCATTGATTTTAGAAATACAGATTTTAGCCAGCCCATCAGGCTAAAAGTAGATGGTGAATGGGAGTTTTATTGGAAGAAACTTTACAATCCTGCTTTTTTTGATACTACTTCTAATACCGATCCACGGTTTGTTAATTTTCCGTCAAATTGGATTGACTACAAAGAACAATACCCTGAAATCACCCTAAAAGGCTACGCTACCTTCCGATTGCGAATTTTAGTTCCTACCCAGAAAAAAGTGCCAATGGCGCTAAAAGTTGCAGTTGCTAACTCAGCCGGGCGCTTGTATATAAACGGTGTGTTGGTTTCAGAAGTAGGGGTAGTTGATTCAATAGCAGAGAATGTAATACCTGCCAAGCAGCCCCAGATCATAGATTTGCCCATAGATGCAGATACCCTGGATTTTGTATACCAACTTGCCAGTCAACATGAGTATTTGGGAGGAGCCTGGCCCGGATTTATGATAGGAAACACAGCAACTATTCATAGGCATCGTCAGATGTTCCTTGAGTTCGATTTGTTTCTTCTGGGGGCCATCATGATTATGGCATTATATCATTTGGGGTTATTCTTATCCAGGCCTAAAGATAAATCTACTTTATATTTTGCTCTTTTTTGCCTATTGATAGCCGGCCGTACCTTGGTAACCAGTGAAAGATATATACTCACCTTGTGGCCCGATGCTTCGTTTTATTTACAATTGCGGGTAGAGTTTTTATTCCTGTATCTCTCACCTTTGGTATTTACCGCGTTTATTCACCATATTCTCCCTTCTGATTTGCCTAAAAAAGTTTTGCGAATTATTGCCATTATTTCTGCACCTTTCATTTTGATAGGTTTGATTGGGAGTTCATACAATTTTACAATGGTATTGCGGACATTTCAAATATTCATGCTAACCATAGGTGTGTATATTATTGGGGTACTTATATTGGCAGCCATCAGGCGCAGAGAGGGGATAATTATACTTATTACCGGTTTTGCCATCTTTTTATTCACCTTTGTGAACGATGTACTGTATGCCATGCAGCTTATCAAAACATTTTTCCTTATTTCTTTTGGTTTGTTTTTCTTTATTTTCTCGCAGGCATATTTACTTTCAGTCAGGTTTTCAAAATCCTATACCCAAAGCGAGGAACTTACAAAACAACTGGCTTTTATTAACGAAAACCTGGAAGGGTTGGTAAAAGAACGTACCTCTGAGATAGAACAACAAAAAGAAGAGCTACGCGCCCAGTCAGAATCGCTGATTGAGGCTATGAATGAAATTCAGAAACAGAAAGACGAGTTGCAGCGAATGAACAAGCAAATGCGCTCGAGCATACAATATGCCAGTCGCATACAGAATGCTGTGCTGCCTACTGAAGTTTGGCTGCAAAAGCTTTTACCTAGTTCGTTCATATTCTGGCGCCCACGCGATATTGTGAGTGGAGATTTTTATTGGAGTCGGGTTTCAGACAATTATTTGCATATAGTAGTTGCCGACTGCACAGGGCATGGCGTTCCGGGTGCTTTCGTGAGTCTGCTAGGTATTTCTTACTTAAATGAGCTCGTACGTAAAAATACATTTGAGGAGCCGGGTACAGTGCTTGAGAATATGAGGCAGATGGTAAAGCAATCATTTAGCCAGGATGAAGCCATCATCAGAGCCAAAGATGGAATGGATATGGCATATTGCTCTATAAATATGAATACCCTCGAACTTCGTTTTGCGGGTGCCAACAATCCGGTTTTTATAGTTCGGAATCAAGAGTTAACCGTGCTGAAACCTACCCGAAATCCTATAGGTACATATAGAAAGGAGCTCAGCTTTGATACACAGTCGTTTCAATTGCTTGAAGAAGATATGCTTTATTTATTCTCCGATGGGTATTATGATCAAGTAAACTCACGTTACGAAAAATTTAAAGTGAACAGATTTAAGCAGCTGCTCATTGATATCTCTCAAGATAAACCGGAGACACAGAAAAAAAGAATCACCGAGAATTTTGAGTCATGGTGCAATCAGATGCAACAGGTAGATGATGTACTTGTAATTGGTCTTAAGGTAAACCGCATGTAGCACATAAATTTTTCACAATTAGCCTAGAAATTGCTAACTTAGCTTTTTATCACCTTGGTTTACAAAACATGCGCACAGTTTTTGCGTATACATAAATTAAAAAGTTCAGATTATGCAGAAAATTACACTTACAATATTGTTAAGTTTGCTTTTTTGTTTGTTTGCCGATTTTCTTAAGGCTTCAGATACTATTACAGTTCAACTGACCACCAGTTCGCCAAATCCGGCCAATACCCCCCAATTTGAAATACTCATTCAGTTCTCGGATAGTGTAGACGATTTGGATATTGCAGACATTGTAGTTGAAAATGGCTATTTAGCCGATTTGAGAATTGGTAACAGCTACCGTTTGCAGTGGACCGCCAAAATTTGGGCCTTTAACGAAGGATGGATTAAAATATACATGCCTGCCAACGCTACCTATCGTTTCCCCGATTATCAAGTTGGAAATACGGCTTCTGATACACTAATTTTATACTTCGACAACAGCAAACCGAGACCTATACTTAGTTCACTTGCACAAACCCCAACCAAAAATCCCGAATTTGATGTTTCAGTTCAGTTTACTGAATATGTAGTAAACTTTGATCCAAATGACATAGTGTATACAAATTCTGAAATAATATCCATAGAAGAAATAGAACCCGGACGTTCATATAAATATATTTTTAGAGCGCTTGTAGATGGCTTTGCAGAAGTACACATGCCTTCTCAAATTTGCACCGATCAGGCTGGAAATGTAAATTATTCATCCAATACCATCTCAGTAAAATTCGATACTCGTCCACCCGGTGCAGTGCTCACCGCATACCCCGATACCTTAGTGAATCTGCTCAACTATACATTCAGAGTTACTTTTGATGAAAGCGTGACTGGGCTCGATAGTGCAGATTTTGTGATGCATAATGCAAC
>JFJP01049356.1_pt1 | contig 10613 bp, 10 predicted proteins | sample 431651 | NCBI WGS metagenome assembly JFJP01 (sample SAMN02602958, study PRJNA72255) | Microbial mat metagenome, whole genome shotgun sequencing project. | biome: fresh water; feature: sink hole; material: water; isolation source: purple microbial (photo- and chemosynthetic) mats found in...
AAAACGGACTGCAAAGATACAACTTTTTCCGTAAATACAAAATAGTCTTAGAGAGGTCGAAAGACAAAAGTCTAAAGTATGAAATTCTTTATCACCACATAAACACCAATCTGAAATACATTTTTTCGGGTGGGTCGTTTGCAAAGTCGGAGTTTGAAACATAGAAGGTGACATCGTCTTGTGAATAATCAAAATCGATGGTTCGGGACCAGCGCTCATTCAAGGTGTTTTCGAAGTAACGGGTGTAGGGCAATGGTTGCTGATAGCTTCCATAATCAACATAGCCTAAAGCTACGCCATTGCTAAACACATAATTTGATAGTCCGTTAATATTGAACCGGCAGATGTATCGACGATTTAATTTGTTGGCATCCAACTCTTCTGTCCAATCGGTGGCACGAACTTCAAAATTAAAAACTTGTTTGGTGGATAAATCCTCAGGATAAGAATTTACATCGTCGCACGAAAAGAATACGAGCGACGCAACTAAAATTAAAAGTAGATTACGCATAATGTTCAGATATTTAATGATTTACATTTATTCTCTTAGGAAAGAATTGTTTGATAATTTAATTATAAAATGTCCGAAACAAAAAGCGTGCTAAAAATGCATGCCCGAAAATCATCACTGACTTTCGGACATGCATTTTTTATTTCACCCGTATGCTGGCGCCCATATTTTCGTTGGTTTTGGCGTTTTTAGGTTTGCCGGCAATGTCAATTTCGCCGGCACCGGAGGCATTGGCATCCACATTTTCGGTGGCATAAATTTCGATATGTGCCGCTCCCGACGATTCGACAATGGCATTTCGGGTGCGAAACGCTTCCGATTTTAGTTTCGATGCACCACTGGCGTCAGCTTGTAAATCGTTACCCGTACCAATGAGTTCGGCAACTGAAGCACCCGACATATTCAAATCTGTTTTTCCCGAAACCTGCACATCGAGTTTTGCGCGCGAAGCTCCGCTTAAATCAATTTTTAACGAAGGAGTTGTCAATTCGTTCGAAGTAGAAATATTTGCGGCTCCGCTTCCTTCAATTTCGTAAAGTGTATCTACGCTCAGGCTAACTTTAATCGGATAATTGAGTAAAAATTTATCGGTATAAATGCGTAACCGACCATTACTCACTTCGGTTTTAACTTGCGAAAGCACTTTTTCGGGCGCTGTAACCACCATTTGCTTTAGCGAGTCGCGAGTCAATTCCACTTCTATGTTATCCGAAACATCGATTGAAGTAAATGCCTGGTAAGGGCGGGCTTCATCTACTGTGGGCTCGTTGTTGTTTTCGTCCCAGTTAATTACAAAATGCTCTCCATTCAGGTTCGACCAACGGATAATGGACTTAGCACCAACACTGTAAAGCATAAACAGACCTGCTAACCACACCAACAAAGTTACCAACGAGGTGGTTTTAGAATGTTCGTAATGCTTCCGGTTGAGCAAATTTATTGCCCAGTAGATAATCATAAAAATAGGGGCTCCAATAACTAAGAGTAACGAAATTACCAAAAGCGCAGTATTGTCGCCGGTCATTGTGCTCCATTCGGCTGCCAATTCGGGCGAAAATCCGCTCAGAATTTCGGGTACAAAAAGCAACGAGCCAAGTACAAATACGAGTGTAACAGCCACAACTATACCTACAAACCCTAATATCGCACCGATAAAGCCCACAAAAACTTTAACCAAAACACGGATTACGTCCAAAAATTTTTCGCCAAATCCGTTTGCCGATTGTTTAAATTTATCACTTTCGACATAGTTTTTTACATTATTTATTTCGGACTTAATATTTTCGACCGTTACATCTTCTCCCTGCATTTCGAGGCGCTGTGATACGGTAACTGCCTTAGGGGCAATAAGCCAAACTACTAAATAAATTGGAATAGCTGTTCCCCAGCCAATTAGCACCAAAATAACCAATACAATGCGTACCCATGTAACATCCCAGCCAAAATAGGCTGAAATTCCGGCAGCTACTCCACCAAGAACAGCATTTTCGGGGTCGCGATAAAAGCGGCGACCACGACTTTTTGCACCTGAGGTTTGTTGTTGCGAGCTTTGTTGTTGCGAACTTTTTTCATCAGAAGTCTCATCTTCGTCGGCATACTGACTTGGATTTCCGAGAACGGCAATAATTTCTTCTACATCTTCGATGTTAATCACCGTTTTGTTGCGTTTCAGGCTTTCGCTGAAAATTTCGGCTATACGTGCCTCAATATCAGCCATTACTTCTCTGCGTTCTTCTTCCGAAAGGTGTTTTTCTACATCTTTCAAATAGGTTTGAAGCATTTCGTAAGCATCGTCGTCGATATTGAAAACGATGTTATTTAAGTTGATTGTTAATGTTTTTTTCATTGCTTTATTTTTTTGTGAACGGACGACGGACAACGGAAAGAAAAAACTCTTTCAACATTTGTCTTATTTCTGTTGTCTGTTGTCTGTCGTTTGTCGTCTTATTTATTCTTTTATCTTTTGTACTACCTGATTAATTTCGTCCCAGGCATTTTCGAGTTCTGCAAGGAATGCAATTCCTTTGGGTGTCATTTCGTAATACTTGCGGGGAGGTCCCTGTGTCGATTCTTCCCACCGATAATCGAGTAACTCGGTGTTTTTCAGTCGGGTAAGAAGCGGATATAGCGTACCTTCCACCACAATCATTTTGGCGTCTTTCAGCTCCGAGATTATATCCGAAGCATAAGCAGGCTTTTTCTTCAGAATAAGCAAAATGCAATATTCCAAATAGCCTTTCCGCATTTGAGATTTGATGTTGTCTGCGTTCATTTTAATTAATAGTTATTTGCCCTATGGGCGTTATTCGGCTTTGCCGTTATTTGCCCTACGGGCGTTATTTACTTCGTGTTATTTGGTGCTATGCACGTTATTGGCTTCGTGTTATTTGCACATCACCACATCATCACATCACCACATCATTTTATTTCAGCAATTCCAGAATCTTTAACCGAAACACATATTCGTATTTCGATTGGACAACTTCGGATTGCGCACGGGCTAAGTTGTTTTTAGCCTGATACAGTTCATACACGTTGGCGCGTCCGCCTTCGTATTTTTGGTTGGCAAAACGGTAGGCTTCGGTGCCGGAAGTTACCGACTTCACGGAAGCGTCCCATTTTGCTTTGGCTGCTACGGCGTTGAAATAAGCCTGCTGAACAGTTTTGCGCAACTCGAGTTTTGCGTTCTCCACATTCAGTTGGTTACTTTTCACGTCGATTTGTGCCGAGCGAACCTGATTTTTCACCTGAAATTTATTGAAAATAGGTACCGACAGGTTAAAACCAAGACTTGTGCTCAGCGGCGTACTTACCTGATTGTAATATCCTCCACCCACATTGGCGCCAAAGCTGAGGGTCGGGAAATAATACGAGCGGGCAATTTGTATGTTTTTTTCGCTGCTTTGCAATTGCAGTTCAGCGCTTTTAATCTCCGGACGGCTTTTAACGGCACTGGCAAATACGGCATCGGCACTAAGTAGCTGCAACTCGTTTTCCATTAAATCGGCAGGAACGGTAATATCTAATTTCTCGAAATCGGATAATTCCAGAATTTGAGCCAGGTCGAGCAACGAAAGTTTCAGCGTATTTTCGGCTTGTGTGCGATTAAGTTCCTCTTTAGCTTGTTGCGAAAGCAATTCGAACAATTCACCTTCGGCTAATTTACCCGCTTCAACCAACGATTTTTGTTGTTCAAGGCGGTTTTCGGTCAGTTTTAGTTGTTCGTTGGCAATCTGAAGCAATTCTTTGTTCAGAAGCACCTGCAAAAAAGCCGACGAAACACTTAATACAATATCCTGACGGATTTTTTGCAAATTAGCTTCCGAAAGTTTCAGTTGCGCCATTTTAGCATCAATCTCGTATTTCATTTTCAGTCCGTCGAACAGCGTAATGCCACTCTGTAAATTAAAATTGGAGCTGTTCGAATTGATATTCCGGTAGGTTCCGTCCACCATTTGCGAGCGTCCAAAACTCCATCCCTGACTTGCCGAAGCATTCAGGTTTGGAAGCAGGTTGTTACGTGCCTGTTGCCAGGCAATTTCGTTGTTTTGACGCATCAACTCGCGTTGTTTAATGTTGCGGTTGTTTGCCAACGCTGTGTCCACGCATTGTTGCAGTGTCCAGGGTTTCTGAGCCGAGGCAAAAAATGCAACAAGCGTTGCTGCTATAAATATTATTAGTTTTCGCATGACTTAGTTTACTTGAATTGAATAACCTGTTGATTTTGAATTTGATATCGACTTTGTAGTTGAACTAGTATCATCAGATAATCGACTATTTACTTCCTTTTTAATTTGATCTTCTATTGCTTTATTTATTGCTTTACGAATTGACTTAGCAGCAGTTGAAGGAGAACTAAACCCTTTAATTGTTAAACCACCATCAAACTCAAATTTGCCCGAGTTGCTTAATCTTTGGCCATTGCTCTGTAAAACATCCCATTGATATGCAGCTTTGCCATCGAAAGATATTGGTTTATAAAGAGGTATAAAACGTCCATATCCAATAGATTCTTCATGTGTAAAACGATAATTAATTGTTAAATTTTCTGTTTTGTTATCTGAACTATCATTTGATTGTACCGATTTTAGAAGCAAAGTTCCTTTCGTTATATTCAAATTTTGTAAAGCAGTTATTGATAAATTAGAATCAGTATTTTCAACTTTGTAAATTGAAATATGTTGAGTTGAAGTAAAGAAACTAAAATTGGATAATAACAAAACAAGAACTACTAACACGACAGCTATTATAACTTTTTTATTTTTCTTCATGGCAATTTTTATGAATTATTTTTTAGAGTCAACTTTCTTATCTTCCACAATCTCCGCTCCGCGAATTTTGTCTTTGAGTTTCACACCGCTTTTCACCTCTATTTTTATACCATCCGAAAGTCCGGTTTTTACCTGTTTTTTGGTAAATGTTTGAGGTTCTTTGGTTTTTAGTACATGTAGGTATGCCGTGTCGCCACTGAATTCGATGCAACTTTCGGGTACTGTAAGCACGTTTTCGAGTTTCGAAAGTACAATTTCGGCGTTAGCACTGTAGCCCGCACGAACGTACACATCTTTCGGCACTTTAACAGCTGCTTTCATTTCGAAAAGGATAGCGCCGTTTTCTTCTACGCCTTTTGGCGATACATATTCGAGTTCGGCAGTAAGCTTTGTTCCTTCGATAGCACCAATTGTAATATCCATTGGCATTCCGGTTTTGATACGACCCACTTCGGTTTCGTCTAATTTGGCTATAGTTGTTCCGTCGTTGAAGTTGTTCGATTGTATCACCGAGTTACCCACTTTTACAGGAACGTTCAGAATGGTTCCATTGATGGTCGAACGTACCAAGGTATTACTCAACTGCGATTTATCGTTCGAAATACCATCGCGCGTCAGGCTTAGGTTGTCTTTGGCAGCTTTTAGTTCTTCGCGATTGTTGTTAAACTGCAACTCCACTTTTTCGAATTCCTCGCGCGAAATTACTTTTTCGTTGTACAGTTTTTTGTCGCGGTCGTAGTTGCGTTTTGCCTGATCGAACGAAAGCTGAGCTAATTGAACACGGCTTTCGGCAGCATTGAGGCTTACCATATCGGGTATAACTTTAATTTTGGCAATAATATCACCAATCTGCACTTTATCGCCCGCTTCTTTGTACACTTCGGCAATAATACCCGACATTTGTGGTTTGATAAGAATTTCGTTGCGGGGCTCTACCTTTCCGGTTGCCACCGTACGTTTTTCGATATTCCCACGCGTAACTTCTTCAATTACATAGTTTTTTACGACGGGACGCGATTTTTTCCATAGGAAATACATTGTTCCGATTACGGCTATTGCCAATAACGAAATCCAGAAAATTCTAAAAAACTTCTTCATATTGTTTTACTTTTAGTTATTTACTTCGTGATATTTGCCCTTCGGGCGTTATTTACTTCGTGTTATTTGTGCTTCGCACGTTATTTCGCTTCGCTGTTATTTGTGCTTCGCACGTTATTTAATAACGCCCGCAGGGCTTATAACAATTTAATAACTATAAATAACGCGTAGCTAATAACCATTAATAACGGCGTAGCCAAATATCTATTAATAACGCCGAAGGCATCTTATTCCTCCCTTATCGCCTCAATCGGTTTGATATTCATGGCTCGTTTCGCAGGTAAAAATCCGGCTAATGTGCCAATTACCAATAAAATAAAGAACGACGACATGGCTACCGAAAAACTTATTTGCGGGTCTTTGAAAAACTGATCGCCCTGACTGAGTCCTACGCCAACAATATACAACAGTCCAACTCCTACCATCAAACCCGTTAAACCTGCAATCAATGTAAGTATAATACTTTCGCTCATAATTTGTGAAATAATGTTGCGGGGAGTTGCTCCCAATGCCCGGCGAATGCCAATCTCTTTTGTTCGTTCGCGAACCGTTACCAACATAATATTGCTTATTCCGATGCCTCCGGCAATTAATGTACCTGCGCCAACAAACCAAATAAGTACGCCAATGCCTATTCCGAGATAGAGAAACATGGTAAACTGGTCTTCGATATTCATACCGCCCACGGCAGTTTTATCAGTAGGAGCAATGTTGTTTTTAGCTTTCAACACCTTTCTGATTTTTTCCTCTACAACACTAACTTTTACACCCGGCACAGCAGTTACAGCCATAAAATGGATCACATTACCCTGATTAAAAGCCTGTTGCATGGTACTGAATGGAAGTACTACTGTTTCCTCGGCATTGCCACCAATATTTATATCCGACAAATGACGGCTTACACCTACCACCTGAAAGTAAATTCCATTTACCTGAATATCCTTTCCTATCGGGTTTTCTTTGGTAGGGAAAAGCACTTCGTACACCCGTTCGCCAATCACACATACTTTTCGTTTTTCGGTTATGTCAATATCGTTTATATAACGCCCGTAAACCAATTTGCTTTCGTCTATTTTATTATATGCCGGATAATTTCCTTTTACACTAAAGCTTCCCGCTTTATCGTTGCGTGTCACATTATTCGAACCACTACCTCCGAAAAGTACCGGAGCTAAATACTGAATTTCAGGAATATTATTTATCAAAACAGGAATATCTTCGTTCAACATATCCCATTGTCGGCCTTTTTTGAATCCTTTGTAAGGTTCCGAAGTTTGTTCGGCCCACACAAAGCACGAGTTTGTAGCAAAACCCTCGATTTGCGAATTCATGCCACGCTCCAGCGCCACGCCTGCACCCACCATTACCACCAGCATAAACATGCCCCAAAACACTCCAAATGCAGTAAGCACACTCCGCGATTTATTATGCGTAATGGTAATCCAAATCTCCTGCCAGCGGTCGAGGTCGAAAAGTCCCCAAAACCTCACCCCTGAAACCTCACCCCCGGCCCCTCTCCTTCGGGAGAGGGGAGAAGTGCGTTTCTTTGCTGAATTTGTATCGTTTATCAATTTTCTCATTTTCTTAATTTCTTAATCTCTTATTATCACATTATCACATCATCACATCAACTTATCACCACATCATTCTTCCCGCATTGCCTCTATCGGTTTAATTCTCACTGCTCTTCGGGCAGGCATATAACCTGCTATGACACCGGCAATTATCAATATGGATGTTGAAACCAGTACATAGCTCAACGACACAGTAGGGTCTTTAAATATTGTCATACCATCGGGATTTCCGGCAGCCGATTGCATAAGGATGTAATTTATAAACTCTGTAAGACCAATTCCCAGCATCATGCCTATGTATCCAAAAATTCCGGTTATCAAAATTGATTCGATAATAATAGATCGTAAAATATGTGATGGCGGTGCGCCAATGGCTTTGCGAATACCAAATTCGCGCGTACGTTCTTTTACCGATACCAACATAATATTACTCACGCCCACAATACCAGCTATCAATGTGAAAATGCCGATTATAGAAACAAATATGGTAATGCCGCCAAAAATTTTCATTGTTTCGAGGTATTCACGTTGTGAATTTCTTATCCAAAGTGCTTCTAAATCTTTCGGGTCGAAACGAAGGGTTTGCGCCATGTTCTTACGCAGATTTTCGTTAAACGATTCATTTTCAGCAGCTGTTTCAAGTCCATTCACCGTCATAGCTATGCTTCGGAATTTTCGGTCGGGGTTATAAATAAGCTGAGCCGTTGTAAATGGGATATATACTTTACCATTCCCCCAGTTTTCTTTTTTAGTATTTACGCCAACCACCTGAAACATTATGGAGCCCACTTTTATTTGTTTGCCTATTGGATTTGAATTTTTAAAAAGAATTTCCTGCACTTTTTTTACCCGGCTCAAATTTCAGATTGAAAATTTGTTCGTATTCAGGGTCGCAACCCACTAAGCTAAAGCTACCATACTCAGCACCAACACTTATTGTCGATTGTTTTTCGATAATTCCTGTTTCGGTTCCGGCAGCTTCCATATTTTCATCCACCTTTGTAATTTCCTTTTCCGAAAAATTCATATTTCGTCCACTTTTCAGTCCATCATAAGGCATTGAAGTTTGTCCGGCCCAAGTTTGAACTGTATTGGTAGCACGGCGACTAAAGTTCGATGTAACACCGTTTTTCAATCCGTTGCCTGCGCCAAGCAGCACAATAAGGATAAAAATACCCCACGAAACCGACAAACCCGTCAGTACTGTTCGCAGTTTATTGTGTTTTAATCCGGCTAATATTTCTTGTAACGTATTCATTTTTTTAATATTTTGTTTGAAAATTTGAAAAATTTGAAGATTTGAAAATTAAAGAACAACAAACTCTCAAATCTTCAAATCTTCAAATCTTCAAACTCTATGTTCAATATTCTCAATCATTCCATCCTTTATATGAATAATCTTTTGCGTTTCGTCGGCAACGGATTTTTCGTGGGTTACAATAATAGTTGTAAGTCCGTTGTTATTCAATTCACGGAGTACTTTCATAACTTCCACCGTTGTATGGCTATCGAGTGCACCAGTTGGTTCGTCTGCAAGAAGAATTTTGGGTTGTGAAATAATAGCGCGCGCTATGGCCACACGTTGCTTTTGTCCGCCGGACATTTCGCTTGGCATGTGTGTAGCCCAATCGCGTAAACCCATCATGTCTAAATATTCCATGGCCACTATGTTACGGCGCTTGCGGCTTACGTTTTTATAATACAGCGGTAGAGCCACATTCTCCAATGCATTTTTGAAATTAATCAGATTGAACGACTGGAAAACAAAACCAATCATTTCGTTGCGGTAAGCAGCAGCTTGTTTTTCGCTCAGGTTTTTAATCAGCGTATTATTCAACAGATACTCACCCGTATCGTAATTATCTAAAATACCCAGAATATTTAGCAAAGTAGATTTGCCCGAACCCGAGGCTCCCATAATGGAAACATATTCGCCGGCTGCAATATGCAAGTCAATTCCTTTCAGTACATGAAGCGAAGTGGCTTCGGTGTAATAGGTTTTGTTGATGTTGGTTAAGTTTATCATTTTTTATTTGCCCTACGGGCGTTATTTATTGTTATTCACTTCGTGTTATTTGTGCTTCGCACGTTATTTACTTCGTGTTATTATTTTCGCCGAAGGCTAATAACTATTTAATAACAACTAATAACGCGAAGCTAATAACCATTAATAACTCGTAGCTTACATTGAATTACGGTGCAAATATATAACACTATATACTACTATGCAATACATAGTACAATGTTATAAACATAAATGTGTTATGCAAAGTATTATAACATACAGTATATCAGACGAATAATGTGATATAAAAATATTTGTAGTTAACTTTATTTAACTATTAGTGACCAGTTTACTTTGTAGCAAAGCTTGATTTACAACAGTAAAAAAGGGGCTGTCTATCTTTAGAGACAGCCCCTTTTGATTATTGTATTTTTTAACAATACAGGACAAAATTCGCTTTTAACCTGATTTTTTGCAAAGTCATTTATTCAAACAATATGAAAGATTGCATTGAATTATTTAATAAATAAAGCTATCTTTGCATTGAATTATTTCAATTAAATGACTATCTTTGCATTAAATAAATTCATTTACTTAACATATAGGCTATGGAACAAAGCTATTTTACACGGAAAATCGATGCAGAACTAGTGTCATGGGCAAAGAGTGAAAATCGAAAAACGCTATTATTGAGAGGGGCAAGACAAGTAGGAAAATCAAGTGCCGTAAAGTATTTAGCTAAAACATTCAAGTATTTTGTGGAACTAAATTTCGATGAAGAGGATGAGCTTAAAACACTGTTTGAACAGTCGCTATCTCCTCAGGAAATTTGCCAAAGACTTTCTGTCTATTTTCAAACTCCTATTATACCCGGAGAAACATTGCTGTTTTTTGACGAAATACAGCAATGTAAACCCGCATTATCAAAACTTCGATATTTCTATGAAAAATATCCCGAACTTCATTTGATTGCGGCAGGTTCGTTGCTCGAGTTTGCAATTGAGGAAATCCCTTCGATTGGAGTTGGCAGAGAACGTTCTATGTTTATTTACCCATTTAGCTTTGAGGATTATTTAAATGCTTTGGGCGAAAACATGATGGTTGAGGCGTATAAATTAGCTTCGCCAGAAAATCCGCTATTTGAACCTACTCAT
>JFJP01020623.1_pt1 | contig 10612 bp, 8 predicted proteins | sample 431651 | NCBI WGS metagenome assembly JFJP01 (sample SAMN02602958, study PRJNA72255) | Microbial mat metagenome, whole genome shotgun sequencing project. | biome: fresh water; feature: sink hole; material: water; isolation source: purple microbial (photo- and chemosynthetic) mats found in...
GCCGCGCCGCCATCACCGCCCAGGTCGTCGCGCCGAGCCCGGCGCTGCGTTTCCCGCGCTGGTGGCTCTTGGCCGGCGGCCTGGCCGCTGCCGGGCTGGTCGTCGGGCTGAGCCTGTCATCGCTGACGCTGACCAAGAAGTCGGTCCGCCAGCCGCTCGTCACGGCGACGACCACGCCCCAGTCGCCGATGAAACCGGCGTCACGTCCGCCGGTCAGCCAACCGCTGGTATTGCCTGAGGAACCAGCCGATATCAATGTGGCTCCCATCGCTGCTCTGACCATGGCGGAAGATGTTGCGCAGGCAGAGATCGAAACTCCGGCCAAGGGCCGTGAGGAATCCGTCGCCGTTGCAGATAGCGAGATGGCTGGCTCAGGACGCTTCATGGCCATCGGTGTAGGCGGTGGTGCCGCTGGCATGTTCGGCTCCCGCGGGTCCGAGCGTGCTCGGCCGGCTGCCGCAGAAGCACCACCTGCCGCAGCCGCACCCGATGCCCTCGCCGGTCGCTACTGGCGCAAGGATGCCGACGATGCAAAGGCCGGCGTCGTCCCGCAGCCTCCGGTACTCGGCCAGCCGGCCAGCGCGGCCGGCGAAAGCTACGCCGGCATCGTCGAATCATCCTTCCAGGATCCCCAGGTCGCGCCGCTTTCGACCTTCGGCCTCGACGTCGACACCGCCGCCTACGCCAACGTGCGACGCTTCATCAACCAGGGGCAGCTGCCGCCGCCCGAGGCGGTGCGCATCGAGGAGATGCTCAACGCCTTCACCTACGCCGATCCGGCCCCGGCTCCTGATGCGCAGCGGCCGTTCAACGTCGGCGTCGAACTGGCGGCCTGTCCGTGGGCTCCGGAGCATCGCCTGGCGCGCATCGCGATCAGCGCCATGACCGTCGCGGAGGGGCAGCGTCCGCCTTGCAACCTCGTCTTTCTGGTCGATGTCTCGGGCTCGATGGATGACGCCAAGAAGCTGACCCTGGTGAAGCGCTCACTGGCCATGCTGACCAGCCAGCTGCGCGCCGAGGATCGCGTCGCCATCGTCACCTACTCGGACAGCACGCGCCTCGCCCTGCCCAGCACGAGCGGCAGCGAGGGCAGGCGCATCATCGCGGCGGTGAACGCGCTGTCGGCCAGCGGCAGCACCAATGGCGCGGCGGGCATCCAACTGGCCTACCAGATCGCCCAGGCCAACGCCGTGGCCGGGGTCAACCGGGTGATCCTGTGCAGCGATGGAGATTTCAACGTCGGCGCGCAGACGCCGCAGGCCTTGCAGCAGTTGATCGAGGAAAAACGCCGCAGTGGCGTGACTCTGACCGTGCTCGGCTTTGGCATGGGCAATCTCAAAGATGCCAACATGCAGATCCTCGCCGACAAGGGCAACGGCACCTATGCCTACATCGACACCGAGGACGAGGCACGCAAGGCCTTGGTCGAACAGCTCGACAGCCACCTCGTGATGGTGGCCAAGGACGCCAAGGTGCAGGTCGAGTTCAATCCCGCCCGGGTCGCCTCGTGGCGTCTGATCGGCTACGAGAAGCGTCACCTGCGCAGCCAGGATTTCGCCAACGACCGGGTCGACAGCGGCGACATCGGAGCCGGCGCGCATGTCACGGCGCTCTATGAGCTGGAGCCCCGGCCGACGCCGATCACCGTGTCCGAGGACGGGTTGCGCTACAAAGGCGCCGCGATCGCGGCAGAGGAGCGCTGGGACGCCGAGGTGATGTTCGTCAAGCTGCGCTGGAAGCGTCCCGACCTCGAGCGCAGCGAACTCCTGCGCTTTCCGGTGATCGACCGCAACCAGCGCTACCAGGGCAGCAGCGCCGACTTCCGTTTCGCCGCAGCCGTCGCCGCCTTCGGTCTGGCCCTGCGCCAGTCGCCGAACCGTGGATCGGCCAGCCTGGCGCTGGCCGGGGAACTGGCCGGCTCGGCCCTGGGCGAGGACGGCGATGGCCGGCGCCGGGAATTCCATGCCCTGGTGCGCCAGGCCCAGGCCCTGGCGCCAGGTCGCTAGCTTGCGCATGGATTCCTTCTGCACGGCGTCATGCTCAACGGCATGACGCCGATGCGGAAGCGCTTGCTGATCACTGGTGCCGCCCTCGCGGCCATGCTCATCGTCTATATCACCGTCGCCAACCTGGTGGTGGCTTCGTACGGCAGCTACACCTCCGCCGAGGTTGCCGGAGTTCCGGTGGTGCATGCCGCCCTCGTCCTTGGCACCTCGCGCCGGCTTGGCGATGGCCGCGACAACCGCTTCTATCGCAACCGCATGCAGGCTGCCGCCGAACTCTATCGCAGCGGCAGATGCGCGCGCCTCATCGTCTCGGGCGACAACCACGTCGCCGACTACAACGAACCGGCGGACATGAAGGAGGACCTCATCGCCCTGGGCGTGCCGGGCGAAGCGATCATCTGCGACTACGCTGGGCGCCGCACCCTCGATTCGGTGGTGCGCTTCAAGGAGATCTTCGGCCAGGACTCCGGCATCGTCGTGTCGCAGCGCTTCCACAACGAGCGCGCGGTGTTCATCGCGCGGCATCGCGGCATCGCGTTGTACGGCTTCAACGCCGAGGATGTCGACGCCTACAACGGCTTCCGCACCAGGGTCCGCGAGGTCATGTCCAAGGCCGTCGCCATGCTCGAGGTGTTCGTGCTGCACTCGCAGCCGCGCTTCCTCGGCGAGCGCATCTCGATCTGAGCACCATGCTGAAGCTGAGCATCATGTTGGTCCTGACCTACGGCGCGAGCTACGGCCTGCTGCGCGCGACGCACTTTCTCGTGCGCTACGAATCCTGCTGTTCCGGCCAGGTGATCGCCCCGTCGACCAAGGTCGCGCGCAGAAGTCCGCTCGACACCGCTTTGTGCATCACCTACCTCCCACTGAGCTCCAGCGAAGGCGTGGTGCGGGACTGGCTGGAATGACCGGCGTCTACGGCTGTCTCCGCTTTAATTGAGGCGGTCACTTCTGGGCGAGGCTCGCCAGGGCTGCGTCGAGCAGTTTCTGGTGGCGCAATTCGGGGTTCTTTGCAGGGACGGTGACGGCGAGGGTGCCGGCCGGGACCGCAGCAGCGACTTCCTGGGCGACTACAGCCAGGATGCCGTCCTTGGTTGCCAGGGACGGTTCGATGGCGATGCGGCGGATGGCCGGATCGGTGATCCCCGCCAGGGCTGGGGTCTGGTCGCCGGCGGCGATGACCGAACAGGGCAGACCACTTGGGATCAAACCCGGCTCGGCGAGCAGCTTGCCGAGTTGATCTGGAGTCAGTGGATTTGCCGAGGCGATGGCGATGCCCAGGGCGCCACGTTCGGTGGCGAGGGCTGCGTCCCAGGTCGAACGGTCGCGGCGGGCGGTCGGACTCAGGATCACCACTGTGCGGTTGGTGGGCAGACGCGGCCGGACCACGGTGATGTGGGCGCCGGTGGCGGCATCGCTGTGCTCGCTGACATCGCGATGCATGGCGGCAAACTGTTCGACCAGGGTGGCCGAGGGCAGCGCGCGCCGTGCCGGGCCGCCAGCCGGTTCGACCGTCGAGGCGACCCAGGTTGCCTCGGCCTGGACCGGCCAGATAGCAGGCGGTGGCACTTCGCCGCCCGAGGCGCGACGCAGATCTGCGACCGCGCGCAGCCAGGTCACTGCGGTGGTGATCGAGGGTTGGGAATTGAGGTGCAGCCAGATCGGATTGCCACGCGCCGCCCAGTTCGGTGGGGTCGACAGCACGGTCGACAGGCCCGAGGCGCGCAGCGATTCGTGCCAGGCCAGGCCGCCGATGCTGCGGTCATCACCCCAGGTGAAGACATGCAGCATGAGCGTTTCGGGCGCCGGCAGGCCCTGGGGTACGCGGCCCGAGATCGGCACTATGGCCTCGAACAGTTTCGGCCTGGCTGCTGCCGCCCAGTACACCGCGCTGGCACCGCTGGAGTGGCCGCTAGCGAAGGCCCGCCACTCATGCAGGCCGAGCATCTGGCGGACGCGGACGAGGGCTTCGGTGATCACGTCCAGCGAACCGGTGGCCGGATCGATCGGCGTGCCTTCGAAGAAGATGCCGACCACGGTGAAGCGGGCCTTGGCGATGGCCTGGAATACGCCGCCCTTCTGGAAGTCCTTCTCGCCCCACCAGCCCTGGTAGTAGACGACGTCCGAAGCAGCTTCGACATCGACCTTCCCGTCCGCGCCAAGAGGATAGGCGACCTGCACCGTGACTTCCGGATTCTTGGACACCGTCGTTGGCAGGGTGAAGCTGGTGGTGCCGATCTGCTCGGACGCGATCAGGACCAGGGCACATGCGGACAGGAGGAGGCTGCGGATCATGGTCTGACACTACGATTGTGTTCAACGCCATGCAATGACAGGCCATGTCCACGAGAGCGGACAACGGATTCCATGGTGGCCGGCGTGGCGTTGAAGAGGAACGTGGTCTTCACTTCTAGCAGCGCTCCGAGGTGCCGACCAGCACGGGAGGATGCACCAGCCCGAGCCCGGCATCCTGCGCCGTCCGTGCATGCGCTGGGCCTTTCAAACGAAGCACGGATGCTTTCCGTGGCGTCGGGCTATAGCGTTGCGCATCATGCATGGCCATCTCCCCGGCAGCGTCATCCTCCTGGTCGCCCTTCTATGTGCGGGCCTGCCGGCCGAGGAGGCATTGGGACCTGGGCGCCACCTCGATCTCAAGATCCCCGGCAAGCGCGAGGCGTGGAGTTGGAACGCCTACATCCCCAAGCAGTACGCCGAACCCGGGCAGGCGCCGCTGCCGGCCCTGTTCCTCTCGGCGCCCAAGTGTAATCCGGGTCTGGGTGGGCTGGAATCCTGGGCCGACTCGCGCGGCGTCATCATCATCGGCATCAATGGCACCGCCAATGGCCAGACCTTCGATACCATCCATCTGATCCAGGATGCGACCTACGCCGACGTGCTTTTGCGGGTACGCATGCATCCGTTCCTGCGCTTCGCCAGCGGTGGCAGCGGCGGCGGACGCATGTCGCACCACCTGGCGATGCGCCACCCCAACGAATTTGCCGGCGTGTTCATGATGATCATGGCTGAATCGCCGCCCCTGCCCAAGCACATGGCGGTCGGCTACTTCCTGGGTCGCAACGACGAGAGCGTGCCGCTGCAGTCGGCCATGCCGGACGTCGAGGCGACGCGATCGAACGGCAACATCGTCCGGCTGGAGATCGGCCCGGGCGGCCACGAGGGGCCCCCGACGGCGACGCGCATCGCCTTCTTCGACTGGCTGGTCGCGGTCGCCCGCCTCACTCACCCGCGCATCAGCGACAAGGAGCGCAGCGAGTATCTCGCCGCGCTGAAGACCCGTCTAGAGGGCGAACCGGCGGATGCGGCCGAAGCCACCTCGCGCATCGCCGAGTGCGCCGCGCTGCTTTCCATCCCGGTCGTCGCCAAGAGCCCGGTCGGCCAGGTCTGCGCCAAGGCGTGGTTCCGCCTCGCCAGCGCCGAGGCCGGGAAGGAGAGCGATCCGTGGAAGAAGCACGGGCTGCTGCTGGCCATGGCCGAGTCCCCGACTTTCGCCCTGCTCGACACCGCATCGCGGACCGGCATCACCACCCAGCTCACCGCCTTACGCAAGGACCAGCCGGTCAAGGACGAGTGGGCGGCGCTGTCCGCCTACCGTGGGATCCAGGCCGACGAGGCCAAGGCCGGCAACGCCAAGGGCCGCCTGACCGAACTGGTGAACAGCTACTCCGCTTTGGCCAAGCGTTTCCCAGCGACCGTGTCCGGCGCCGCCGCCAAGCTCGACGCCGAGCGTGTGGCTGCGCGCCTGGCTGCGAAATAGCCGATAGGGCGTTGCGTGGCCGAGATGCTCCGCGCGAACGTGTCCCCTGTCGGCTAGGGCACGCCGATCTCGACCGTCCCATCGACCACGCGCACGGCGTAGCAGCCGGCCTTGGCCGAGGCCGGGCCGATGGTGCAGCGGCCATCGTCGAGGTTGAAGCCCCAGGCGTGGGCCGGGCAGACCACGGTGTCGTCATGGACATGGCCCATGGCCAGCGAGACGCCGGCATGTGGGCAGGCGTCCTTGAGTGCGCGGAAGCGCTCGCCGGTGCGGAAGACGGCGATGCGGCGGGCGCCGAGCGTGACCACCTTGCCCTGGCCGTCGGGGAAATCGTCGGACTTTCCGACCGCGCTCCAGCGCAGATCGTCGCTCATGACGAGCCCTCCCGCTGCAGTGCGAAGTGCGCGCTGGCGATCTCGCCGGCCGAATCGCTGCGCGTATGCGTGCCGACCGAGGCGCTGCGCCGCTCGGCCGCCTGGCTGACCAGGGCGCCGACCGCGAGCAGGTTCTGCAGCTCCCAGCCGGCCGGGGTGCGCAGGAAGCCGTTGGCCTGGTGCGCCATCCAGAAGGCGATCGAGCGGCGTGCCAGCGAGAGGTCGCGGGCGCAGCGTTCGATGCCGACGCTGCGCCACATCAGCGAGCGCAGCGATCCGACCATGTCGGGGACGTCGAGATTCTCGACCACCGGGGCGCGGTGCTCGGCGCGCAGCAGGCCCGGCATGAGGTTCTCGGCGGCGGCGTCGGCGCCCGCTGCCAGACCGACCACGACGCCTTCGAGCAGGCTGTTCGAGGCCAGGCGGTTGGCGCCATGCAGGCCGGTGCAGCCGACCTCGCCGGCAGCCCACAGCCCGGCCAGGGCGGTGCGTCCGCGCACGTCGCTGACCACGCCACCGCAGTGGTAGTGCGCGCTGGGATGCACCGGCATCCACGCCGTGGCGATGTCGATGCCGAAGCGCGCGCAGGCCAGGTGGATGGTCGGGAAGCGTTCCTTGAGGAAGGCCGCGCCGAGATGGGTGGCGTCGAGCCAGACGTGGGGGAAGCCGGTGCGGCGGATCTCGGCGACGATCGCCCGCGTGACCACGTCGCGCGGTGCCAGCTCGGCGTCGGGGTGGTAGCGCGGCATGAAGCGCTCGCCCTCGGAGTTCTTGAGCAGGGCGCCTTCACCGCGCATCGCCTCGGTGATGAGTAGGCGCCCGGCCCCGGCCACGTAGAGCGTGGTCGGATGGAATTGCATGAACTCGAGGTCGGCGAGGACGGCGCCGGCGCGGTAGGCCATGGCCAAACCGTCGCCGGTGGCGAGGGCCGGGTTGGTGGTCTCGCGCCAGGCCGCCCCGCAGCCGCCGGTCGCCAGCACGGTCGAGCCGGCGCGCACCGCATAGACCTCGTCGCGGTGGTTGTAGGTGGCGCCGCCGATGCGACCGCTGGCGTCGATCAGATCGATGGCGAAGGCGTTCTCGATGATGGTGATGCGCTGATGCGCGCGCACCGTCGCGGCGAGGGCGCGGGCGATCTCGGCACCGGTGGCGTCGCCGTGGGCGTGGAGGATGCGTCGCGCGCTGTGCCCGCCTTCGCGGGTCAGATGCGGCGAGCCGTCGGCGCCGCCGTCAAAATGGCAGCCGGCCCCGCGCAGGAAGTCCATCGCCGTCTCGGCGGCGCCGATGATCAAGCGCACGCTCGCCTCATGGCACAGCCCGGCGCCGGCGGCGAGGGTGTCGCGGACATGCAGGGCGACGCCGTCGTCGGCCGAGCGCTCGGCCTTGCCCAGCACCGCCGCGACGCCGCCCTGGGCCCAGGCGGTGTTGCTTATCTGCAGTTCGCCTTTGCACAGCACCAGCACCTCGCGCCCGGCCTCGGCGGCGGCGAGCGCGGCGGACAGTCCGGCGATGCCGCCGCCGATGACCAGCACCTCGGTCTCCAGACCGGGCCGGCGACGCGGGTCGAAGCCGACGAGATGGCGCGGGCAGGACGGTCCGGCGAGGCAGGCGACAGGCAGCATGGGCGCGAGCGTAGGGGGAGGCGGCTGGAGGCTACGGGAACAGTCGGCGCGCGCCGTCGGCGAAGCAGTCGCCACGGTGGTCGAAGCCGCGGAACAGGTCGAACGAGGCGCAGGCCGGCGAGAGCAGGACGGTGCCCCGGCCGGGCAATGCGGCGACGGCCTGGCGCAGGGCCTCGTCGAGATCGCGCGCGACCGGGGCGGTCAGGCCGACGGCCTGCAGAGCGCCGGCGATGCGTCCGGCGGTCGCCCCGAGCAGCACGGGATGCGCTCGGCGTGCCGCTACTGCCGTCGCCAGGCTGGCGTAATCGGCGCCCTTGTCGCTGCCGCCGAGAATGACGGCCAACGGCCCATCGAACGAGGCGATCCCTGCGATCGCTGCCTCGGGCGTGGTGGCGATCGAATCGTCGACGAAGGCGATGTCGCCGGCGGCATGCACTGTGCGCAGACGGTGCGGCAGCGGTTCGGCCTGGCGCAGACGCGGCAGCAGCTCGCCCTCGGCGGTGCCCAGGTGCTGCGCCACCGCCAGCGCCAGGGCGGCGTTGGCGCGGTTGTGCGGACCGGGGACGCGGAGATCGGCTGGGGCCGGCTTGTCCGACGCCGGCAGCAGCGGCAGGCCGGCGGGCAGCATCGGCAGGGCTTGCGGCGCGGCGGCCACCGCTGCCGACCAGCCGAGCAGGGCGAGCTTGCTGCTGCGGTAATGCGCCACGTCGGGATGCCAGTCGAGGTGGTCGCTGGCGAGCAGGGTGAGGATCGCGGCGTCGAAGCTCGGGCGCTCGTCGCGCAGGTACCACAGTTGGAAGCTGGATAGTTCGCAGACCACATCGGCGGTGGGGTCCGCGAGCACGGCTTCGCACAGCGGACGCCACGAATTGCCAGCCACGCGCCAGCCGAGCAGGGCTCCGGTCAGCATCGCCGTGGTGCTCTTGCCCTTGGTGCCGGTGACGCCGACGCGACGGCCGCGGTGGCGGGCGAGGGCGAGGGCCTCGGGGCTGGCGATCGGGGGATGGGTCGTCGGCCAGGCGCGCGGCGGAATGGCTGGCGAGGGCACGATCAGCCCGGCGGCACGGAAGGCGGGATGGGTGGCGTCGCCGACCAGGCAGGGGAAACCTTCGCGCAACGCGGCTGCGCCATCTTCGCCGCACTGCGCGGCTGGCTTGGCATCGAGGATGGAGACCTCTGCGCCTTCGCTCCGGCACAGCCGGGCGGCGGCCAGACCACCACCATGGCGTCCGAGGCCCCAGACCAGGACCGCTACGCCGCTGAGTTTGCTTGCGGGGGCCATCGCGATGGCGCTAGTGCCGCCGCTTCAGCCGGCGCTGCCGGTACCACCAGACGAAGCCGACCAGCAGGGGGCCGAAGGCGAGGGTCAGGCAGAGGTAGAACGGCCAGTGCGCGCCCTGCTGCGGGAAGGGCAACTGGACGTTCATGGCGAAGAAGCCGCTGACCAGGGCCGGCCACAGCACCGCCAGCATGACCATGGTCATGACCCGCATCTGCTGGTTCAGGTGGTTGTTGATCAGGCCGAGGGTTGCGTCGAGCAGGAAGGCGATCTTGCCGGCGGTATAGCTGGCATGGTCGGTCAACGAGGTGATGTCGTTGAGCACCCCGCGGATGCGTGAGCGCCCTTCCGGGCACCACTCGGTGCTGGCGCTTTCGCTGAAATGCAGGAGGCGGTTCTTGTCGACCAGGGATTCGCGGATCTTGCCGATGATGTTGCCGCAGTGACCGATCTTGTGCAGGACGCGTTCGAGGTCGGCGTCGCCTCTGGCGTGCTTGCGGCGGAAGATCTGCTGCTGGATGCGCTCCAGCTCCAGCGAGATCAATTCGAGCATGTCGGCGAGGCGCTCGACGGTGGTCTCGAGCAGACTGATGAAGACCAGTTCGGCTGTGTTGGCATCGCTCTTGGCGGCGCGGGCGGAGTAGGTGCGGAAGCTCCACGGCTCGGCGTAGCGCAGAGTCACCAGGCAGGAACGCGAGAGGATGAAGGTGACCGGAGTGCTCTCGGGGTTCTCGGTCTCGGTCTTCACCAGCATGGTGGCGGTCATGTAGACCGCGCCGCCTTCACGATAAAGCCGCGCGCTGGCCTCGATCTCCTGCATCTCAGCCCGGGTCGGCATGTCGAGATGCAGCACCGCCTCAAGGATCTTCTCCTCCTCCGGGGTGATCTCGATGCAGTCGAGCCAGATCGCCTCGGCAGGGATGGCTGAGCCGATGACCTCGCTTTTTGCGAGGCCCTTCGCGCCAGGGATCCAGGCGACGATCATGGGGCGGGATGGTGTCGCGCGGGTGGGGGGTGGGCAAGCATCTTGCTGGCCGGACTCGGCGCCCGAACCTGTGGACATGTTCTGCCGGCTGCCCTGGTTGCTCGTCTGCGCTGTGCTCGCTGGCTGTGGCGCCATCCCACGTAGCGAGGCCCCGGTCGCCGGCCTGGTCGTGGTATTTGCCGATGGATTCCATTCCGGCCTCGTCCTCGAACGCTCGGCGGTGCCGTCCCGGTTGCTGCCTGTCCAGTCGGAAAAACCATGGGTGGCGCTCCATTTTGGTGAGCGCCGCTGGATCCGTGGTGAGGCCGACGGCGTCCTCGACGCCGTGCGTCTGGGATTGTCGTGGGGTGATGGCGGGGTGCAGATCGACGGCATCGACTGGTGGGTGCATGGTCGCGGGGGGACGGATCTGCAGCAGGTTCGGGTATGGGCCTTTCCGGTATCCCAGGACGAGCTGGATGGTCTGTGGGCCAGTCTGGACTCCTGGATCGCGCTCGGTGCCCTACGTCATCCGATCCAACCTGGGAGTTGCTGGTGGCCGTCGAGCCGGCACTGGTCGCTGCGCACCAAC
>JFJP01043042.1_pt1 | contig 10612 bp, 8 predicted proteins | sample 431651 | NCBI WGS metagenome assembly JFJP01 (sample SAMN02602958, study PRJNA72255) | Microbial mat metagenome, whole genome shotgun sequencing project. | biome: fresh water; feature: sink hole; material: water; isolation source: purple microbial (photo- and chemosynthetic) mats found in...
GAGGCTGAGCTTGTTCACAGCCATTATTGCATTTATGATGGCGAAATTAAGCCCGACCCAAAAGAAATTTCGGAAGGTCGGTTTTGGAAAATAAATGATATTGAGTCTAATTTGAGTAAAAATATTTTTACTCCCAACTTTGAACAAGAGTTCTTGAAAATTATTGGCAATTTAAAAAGCTTATGGGTTTAAAAAAATTATAATCAAGTTTACTTTAGCAATGGTTCGTTATAAAATATGTTTTTTTGAACGCAAAGTTTCAAAGTCACAAAGTCGCAAAGAAAAACTGAAAGTTTTTGTCCCGATAGCTATCGGGATTGCGTCCTTTCTCTTCTTGTTGATTTATAAGTGTTTAAACCTTTGCGGCTTTGCGTTTACTTTTTAGTTTGAGTAAAATTATAGTATGTCAAATTAGGTCGTTTAAGCTATTGTATAACAGCATTATAGGCTATTTTATAACGAACTGTTTATTTTAGTAAAGTAAAAGTAGTTGCTTCACAAAAGTTCTAAAATCTTCACCCCGAAAGCTATCGGGACTTAAAATTCTTCAAATTAACAAAGCATCAGTATGAAATTTACGTTTAAAATGAAAACAATATCCTTTACTGCATTAGTTATAGCATTTATGTTTATAGTGTCGTGGTTTGTTGGCAATTACAGTGAAAAAGAATTGCGTAATGGATTACTATTACAGACAAAAATAGGTGCAAATGCAATTAATACAGATCAAATAAAAAGGCTGACAGGGACGTTATCCGATTTAAATTCAACTGATTACGTCCAACTAAAAGATCAATTTGCCAATATGATGAAGGCTGACAGAAATTTACGGTTTATTTACCTTATGGGTGTGAATGAAAAAGATGAAGTTTTTTTTTATGTTGATGATAAGCCAAAAGGTCATAAAGAAGAATCGGAACCTGGAAGCATTTATGATGAAGCTCCAAATGAGTTTAAGGAAGTAATGAAAACAGGAATAGCTTTGGTGGAGGGACCTTCTACAGATTCTTGGGGAACGTACGCCAGTGGATGTGCACCTGTGATAGACGCTAAAACTGGAAAAACAATTGCCATTTTTGCGATAGATTTTGATGCAAAGAATTGGTATTGGGAGATAATTTCCCGTGCTACATTACCTATAGGACTTATATTATTATTAATGTTAAGTGGTATTGCTTACTATATGTCGAAAATTCGTGGCAGACAGCTACAGGAAAGCGAAGAAAAATTAAAAACGATTATTGAAACGTCACCTGATGGAATTGTGATATGTGGATTGGACGGAAATTTACAATTTGTAACATTGCAAACAGTAAATATTCTGGGGTATGATTCGGCAGATGAATTGATTGGAAAAAATACAATTGAATTAATGCATCCAAGCTTTCACGAAAAAGTCATGCAAATTTCCAGTGATATAATGAACGGAAATATAACTGGAGCAACTGAGTATTTTGTATTGCGAAAAGATGGAAGTACGCTTTATGTGGAAGCCAATGCGAGTATATTGCGTGACCTTAAAAATCAGCCTACCGGGCTTTTATATATTCTTAGGGACATTACAAATAGAAAAAATGCAGAAGAGAATTTAGCACAAATCAGCTATCGACTATCATTGGCTACCAAAGCAGGTGGTGTGGGAATATGGGATTATGACCCAATAAATAATATTTTATTGTGGGACGAACAGATGTATATGCTTTATGGTATTGATAAAAACAATTTTGGAGGAGTTTACGAAACTTGGATTGCATTGGTACATCCCGATGATATAGAAAAAGCAAATGCCGAAATTCAAAAGGCTATTGATGGAGAAAAGGAGTTTGACACTGAATTTAGAGTGGTTTGGGAAGATGGTACGATACATAATATTAAGGCGCTTGCTACCACAATACGTAATCAATCGGGGACTGCAATAAGATTAATTGGCACAAACTGGGATATTACCGAAAAGATAAAGGTAGAAGAGGAACTCAAAAAAGCAGTTTTGGCGGCGGAAGCAGCAAGTAAAACAAAGTCTGAGTTTTTAGCCAATATGAGCCACGAAATACGTACGCCTCTTAATGGTGTTATAGGGTTTACTGATTTGCTTAAAACTACTCCTTTGTCGCAAGTTCAAGAATTATATGTGAAAAATGCAAACGCTTCGGGGCATACACTTTTGGGAATTATTAACGATATACTAGATTTTTCTAAAATAGAAGCAGGTATGCTAGAGTTAGACGTTAACAAAACCGATATTATTGAACTTTTGGGCCACAGTGTAGATGTTATAAAATATGCTTTAGGCAAAAAAGAAATAGAAATGCTGCTTGATATAGACAAAGGTATGCCTCGTTTTGTTGCAGTAGATTCTGTACGCCTCAAGCAAATCATTTCCAATTTATTATCCAATGCAGTAAAGTTTACCGAAAGTGGCGAAATAAAATTGACGGTAAAATACACCTGGTTAGAGCAGAATCAAGGCAGAATTAAGTTTTCGGTAAGTGACACTGGGATAGGTATTACCGAAGAGCAACAAGAAAAACTATTTAAAGCGTTCAGCCAGGCGGATAGTTCTACCACTCGAAAATATGGTGGAACGGGACTAGGTCTTATCATTTCGGAAATGATAGCACAAAAAATGGGTAGCAATATAAAAATAGAAAGTACATTGGGGCAAGGATCTATTTTTTATTTTGAAATAACCACAACAGTAGAAGATGGCAAAAAAATTGATGCAGAGGCAATTCAATCAATAAAAAACTGCTTAGTAATAGATGATAATGAAAACAACCGGATGATATTGGATGACACTATGGCTCACTGGGGAATAAACTGTGTAAGTGTAGATAATGGATTATCGGCTGTAAATATATTGGATAAGGGCGAAACAAATTTTGATGTGGTAATTTGTGATTATCACATGCCATTTCTCGACGGGCTGGACACCATAAAAATGATCCGAAAAAACCCCATAAATTCGGCAAAAAAACTACCCATAATACTTTTACATTCGTCATCGGACGATGCAGAATTGCATAAAAAATGTGATGAATTAGGCATTAGCTTGAGATTAACTAAGCCCGTAAAACTAGATGAGCTATATGGTTATTTATGCAACATTCACCAATTAGAGGAAATAACTGAGGTAGTAGAAACGGTGGAAAAAGCAGTGCAATTGAAGAAAATGGTAGAAACCGAAACTACTGAAAAAACAAACACTATACTTATTGCAGAAGACAATGACTTTAATATGATTTTGGCTAAAGCTTTGGTATCAACGATTTTGCCATCGGCCATAATTATTGAAGCTGCCAATGGAAAAGAAGCGGTATTGAAATATGAAAATGAAAATCCGAACCTTATTCTGATGGATATGCAAATGCCCGAATTGAGCGGAATAGAGGCAACTTTAGAAATAAGAAAATTGGAAAAAGATTCCAATAAACATACTCCCATAGTGGCACTTACTGCTGGCGCATTGAAAGAAGAAAAAGAGAAATGCTTAAAAGCTGGAATGGACGATTTTCTGACAAAACCTATAGAGAAAGACAAATTGAAACAAATACTCTATTTATTTTTAAATAAAACAAAGGACTAATTCTCACAATACATTTATTGATTGTTAATTTATCTGGGCAAATGAGTTGAATTATTGAAAACAAAAGGAGAAAGTGTGAATACAAAAAAGCCATCTTACATAAATAAAAGATGGCTTTTTCTGTCAAAACAACAAAAGTTAACGCTATACGAGAGTTTGTATTATTTTGTCATTTCTACTTTTTTGGTAGCTTCCATATTTTCATTTCTATACTCTACTCTATCTACTACTTTTTGGGCAAGCTCAGTGAATGCCAAGGATACAATGCTATTTTGGTCATAGGCAATGGGTCGTCCTGCATCACCACATTCACGAATGCTTTGCACCAAAGGTATTTGGGCCAAAAGTGGTACATTAAGTTCTTCGGCCAATCTTTTGCCACCATCTTTTCCAAAGATATAATACTTATTATCAGGCAATTCGGCAGGAGTAAACCACGCCATATTTTCTACCAATCCGAGAACTGGAACATTTACCTTTTCGCCCATAAACATATTCACACCTTTGCGTGCATCGGCCAAAGCTACATCTTGCGGGGTAGTTACAATTACTACACCAGTAATACCCATTGTTTGAACCAAAGTAAGTTGTATATCTCCAGTGCCAGGTGGCAAGTCCATCACAAAAAAATCTAGCTCGCCCCAATTTCCATCTGTAATAAGTTGTTTCAATGCATTACTTGCCACCGTTCCGCGCCAAACCAATGCTTGGTCGGGATCCACAAAGAATCCAATGGATAACATTTTAACACCGTATTTTTCAATTGGCATAAGCATTTGTTTTCCATCTACTTCCTCCATAATGGGTTTAGCATCTTCTACTCCAAACATTTTGGGAAGTGAAGGGCCATGAATATCGGCATCAAGTAAGCCCACTTTATAACCCAATGAGGCAAGTGCAATGGCTAAATTTGAAGAAACAGTAGATTTTCCCACACCGCCTTTTCCTGAAGTTACGGCTATTATATTTTTTACGTTTGGTAGTATGGAAGCTGGTTTTGGTTTTGGAGCTTCTTTAAAAACAATACCAATATTCCCTTTAATATCAACCGATTGATCTACATAAGTGGAAATAGCCTGTTCGGCAGCTTTCACTACCGATTTGGCAAATGGGTCATTTGGTTTTTCGAAATACAATGAAAAAGTAATTTTATTTCCTTCTATTATTATATTGTCATGAACCATGTTTGATGAAACAATATCTTTTCCAGTTCCTGGATAACGCACATGTGTTAACGCTTCTATAATTTTATCTTGTGTAATTGTCATATAAAAAAGTTTGAGAGTTTTTACGAATGTATTATTTGTACATTCGTTTCAATTGTAGAAAACAGCTAGAGGCTTGATTTGTTTAAAAAGCAGAAAAGAAATAGGCTTAAAAGAAAACTAATCGTTGGTAGCAACAACGTTATTTCTACCAAAGCTCCGATAAGAATCATTTTCTATTTCAATATTTGGTTCAATAAACTCGCTTCTCTTTTCGAGTATAAACTGAATGTATTTTATGGTCAATCCTCGCCCCAGCCATTGCTTTTCGTAATAAGTTTTTATACCTAAAATTGAATCGTTCAATTCGGAGGCATACAAATTGTTGGTGGAAAAAACAATTGGAAATTTATTTACTTTCACCATTTCGCAGGTATAAGTAAACATAAAATTGCTATCCGTTTTTAAATGAATAAGTCCATTGGGTTTTACAAACTGCTGGTACGATTTCATAAAATTAGTGGCAGTAAGCCTTTTAGTGACCTTTTTCATTTGTGGATCTGGAAATGTCAACCAAATTTCACTCACTTCACTTTCTGCAAAAAAATGATGAATCATTTCTATATCTGTTCGCAAAAAAGCAACATTGGTCATACCCTTTTGATACGATTCCTTTGCTCCAGTCCACAAGCGGGCACCTTTAATATCTACTCCCACAAAGTTTTTGTGGGGGTATAATGCACCCATTCCTACTGTATATTCTCCTTTGCCGCAGCCCAGTTCCAACACGATAGGATTATTATTTTTGAAATATAATTCATTCCACTTCCCTTTCATTTCAAAAACACTCCCTTCGCGCAATGTATGGGATGATACCTGAAACACATTTGGAAAGGTTTCCATTTCGGCAAATTTGGACAATTTATTTTTACCCACTTTAATGTATTTTACTAAAAACAACCACCAGCTCCTTCCATTATTATCGGTATAAATTGCTGGAAATAAGGGTGTATTTAATTTATTTATAACTTTATTATTTTTCTAAATCAATTAATTTCAACTGTTGAGTATGCTCCAATCAGTCAATTTTAAATTTTTGAGCACAAAGGGAGTTTACAAACGCAGCATCTTGGCGGAATGAAAATCCCGTAAAACGAGAGATTGCTACAAACACAAATAATTGATATTCAATAGAAATACTTCATTCTGACTTACCTATTTTGTGCTTTTTACGTTGAAAAATACTTATCAGTGTGGACTCACGTTTAAGAATTAAGAACTTCATAACAAACACAGTTCCCTTTTTAAGATACAGGTTTTTTCTAATGGTTTATTAGGGAGCTACTTTTTCTACCCGCATACCAACGTCATTTATTCCAAGAAGTATTGTATCGCGCATACCGTGTACAATTTTATATTGATAATTGCCAACATTTTTAAATTTCACATTTTGTTGGTATAACACTGGCATTTCAAATATTGACCCCACACCCTTTCCAAGCCATTTACCTCTTTTGTCGGCCAAATAAAACTCTATTGAATCGTTCACTAACACACTATCGGGTGACATTTTACTTAGGAAGAGCCAAAGGTTTTGGTATTGATAATCAGCTTTATTCCTCATATTTACATACACATTGTAAGTAGCCAAGGTATCAGTGATAAGAATATCGAACGTTGAGACACTATCTTTATTCCAACCTGTAGCATTTATGGCTTGATACTTAAAATACACATCATTTCTATTGCATGAAAATAGAAGTATGGCAATAAATACTGGAATTAGCCCTCCAAATTTAATTTTTCTTATCTCCTGTTTCATCACTTTTCTTAATAGGTCTTTCAAATCGGGGTTTGTTATCTTTTTTTTCTGCATGTTCTGTTTTAGAAAATTGAGTTTTTGGTTGTCGTTTGTTACTATTTTGACTGTTTGTAGAACGCTTTTTTTGCGTATCAAATCGCGTTAAACTATCCTGCCCAACTCCATTTTCATAATCTACAACAATTGGTTTTACCTCCACTTCAAATTGATCTATAAGGACATCGGGCTTTGTTCCTTTTTTATTTGATGCAATAATTTCTTTGGCACGTTTGGGAGTAATAGTTACTATATTGGCTCCAAAATTTGGAGATGTTGAATAAGAAATTAAGCCTTTAAATACATCGGTTTTAAAATAATAATAGGTATTATCGACTGTTTCTAATTGAATTTCTTTGGATGGAAAACCCTTTAAAGCATCCACATAGGTATCAACTTCAAAATTCATACAACATTTAAGCTTTCCACATTGTCCAGCAAGCTTTTGAGGATTTAATGAAATATCTTGAATACGGGCAGCAGTTGTAGATACTGAATTGAAATTAGTCATCCATCCCGAGCAGCACAATTCTCGTCCACAAGGGCCAATACCTCCAATACGTCCAGCTTCTTGTCGTGCACCAATTTGCTTCATTTCTATGCGAACACGAAATGTTTCGGCAAACACTTTTATCAATTGACGGAAATCTACTCGTTCATCTGCAATATAATAGAATATGGCTTTATTTCCATCTCCTTGAAATTCCACATCACCAATTTTCATGTTTAATTTTAAGTTCTCGGCAATTTGACGAGCTTTAATCATGGTAATTTGTTCTTTAGACTTAGCCTCATGGTACTTTTCTAAATCTACGTCTTTTGTTTTGCGGTACACCCGTTTAACCTCAATTTTATCTGGATTAACATTGTTCTTTTTCATTTGGAGCAATACCAATTTTCCAACCAGCACCACTTCGCCAATATCATGTCCTGGTGAGGACTCTACAGCCACCATATCTCCTTTTTCTAATGGTATTTTGGTACTATTTAGAAAAAATCCTTTTCGTGTATTTTTAAATTGTACTTCTACAAAATCAGTGTCCTTTTGAGTTTCTGGCAAATCGCACATCCAATCGAAGGAGCTTAATTTTTGGGTGGAGTTACGATTGCAACCCTTTTTATTCATGCAGCAACCGCCGCTATTTAGTTTATATTCCATTTAATTGTTTTTAAAAGTGACAAGAGTTCGTGCTTGTCGATATATATTTATTTCGGGTTTTGCATTTTGCGTTTCAGGTTTCGAGCGTATTCTACGATAGGTATCTGGATGCTTTTTTGCACAGCTTGACGCGTTAATCTGTTTCACATTCGTATTAAATAAATTTTTAATTTCCAACAAACAACTTCCAATTAACAAATATCTAATTGTCAAATCATCAAACGAGTGTAACGTTAGGTAATTTGTGACGTATTGAATAACTATTAAGTTGATGCTGCACAAAATCGTCAAATCTATCATTTTTTGAGCAGCATAATCATCTTCAAAGTCAAATCAAAAAAGACCATTTTAGCATTTACATTTTGTTCAATATGTCTTTCGGCCAATGCAAATTCCGTCATTATCATTTCCACGTTTCGCTCATTAATGAACGGTGAAAATTTGGTGGAAAAACCGGTTTCAAAATTTGTCAAATTATTTAAAGCTGGTTGTTGGATATTCCAAATAAAGTTTTCGCGTGTCATGTGTTGCGCATAGACCAAAAAGTTTTTTTGCCTTTCTCTTCCCACTGTGACTGCTGCCATATCATCAGCCCATTTTCTCAAATCTTTAAGGGCTGAATGATTTTTTTTATTTCCTACTTGCCACGCCAAACGCATAATCATCACAAAACGGTCAAAGTTTTCTTTATTTTCATCCCCTTCACTCAACACATTTAAAGCAGCTAAATAACTACCATTGGCAACACGGGCTGCATAGCTTGCAGTATTTGTATCTAATTCTAAACTATCATTTTGCAAAAGCGCCTTAACTATTTCCGGTTCATTTAAACGGGGAATGTGTATGTGTTGTGTCCGCGAAAGTATGGTAGTAATAATTTGATCCGGGGCATTAGAAACTAAAAAAAACAAGGTCTTTTCGGGTGGTTCCTCTAATATTTTAAGTAATTTATTTGCACACGTATTATGCATTTTTTCGGGTAGCCAAATAATCATAATTTTATATTCGGACTCGTACGTTTTTAGGCTCAATTTTTTAAGAATCTCTTCACTTTCGTTGGAATAAATAAGCCCTTGCTTAGCATCTCCTGAAATTTTCGAATACCAATCATTTATGCCAAAATACGGATTATGCAGTAACATGGATCTAAAGTCCGCCACAAAATCATTGCATACTACCGATGTTTTATTAGCTGGCTTTATTATTGGAAATACGAAATGTAAATCGGGATGTATTAATTTTTTATATTTAACACAGGATGCACATACACCGCATGAATCGGTAGTGGAACGATTTTCGCACGAAATAAATTGAGCATAGGCTACGGCTAAACCCAACTTTCCAACTCCCTCAAGCCCACGAAAAAGCTGTGCGTGAGGTATCCTATTCTCAGACACCGTACGAACAAAACGACTTTTAATTTCCTGCTGACCAATAATTTCAGAAAACAACATAGAAAAGAATGTGGATAATAATATTCAAATAATTTAAAACTAGCTACTCCTCTTAATCTAATTGTGATAAGAATTAGGCCATTCTAAAAGAGCTAACTTTTATTTACTTCAAATGAAAGAGAAAGTGCAAATATACAAAAAAGTAAGGAGAATTTAAAATGCATTAGACCTTAATATTAAAATAACACTTCTTGCAAATTTTAAAAATATAACTAAACTGCATACAATGTGATAATTAGGATACAAAAAACTGTTTAATAACGAAACACGAACCGTGAAAAATTAATTTTGAAAGACCAATGCAAAAAATAAAAAAGTGGCAGGTTTATTAGTGAAAGAAACGGGCAAATCAACTTGTAAGCTAAACAGTTCATTTTATCCTACCATGCTGATTATCAGACTATAAAAATTTATTGAAAATTTATTCATTTTTTTTTTGTTTTTCAAAATTATTGATGTAAATTTGCACCTCCTTTGAATAAAGAAAAAATTCCATAATACACAAAATTTCCATTTGTAATTATTTGTGATTAACCAATTTAGACATCTATTTTTTTTAATACAAGTGTAGTTAAAATATTAATTTAATTTACTATTCCTAAGCCTCATAACACAGTTAAATGTGTCTAAAAAGAATCAATTTCACGAATAATGATGAAATCAAAAGAAATTTGCAAACAATTACAACGCAAAACAATATAAAATTACTAGAAACTCATTTTAAATAATTTATTTATGAAACCTACTCACATTGAGCATTTAGGCATTGCAGTAAAAAGTCTTGAATTGGCTATCCCTTTTTATGAAAAGGTATTGGGATTAACATGTTATGCAGTGGAAGAAGTTCCGGAGCAAAAAGTAAAAACTGCTTTCTTCAAAGTGGGTCAAACCAAAATTGAATTATTGGAATCGACGGATCCTGAAGGACCTGTTGGTAAATTTCTGGAAAAGAAGGGCGAAGGCGTACATCACATTGCATTTGCAGTAGATGGATTGCAAGGTAAATTGGATTTGGCAGCTGAGCGCGGTGTACTTCTTATCGACAAAACTCCCCGCAAAGGTGCTGAAGGTTTGAACATTGCCTTTTTACATCCAAAATCTACTTTTGGCGTGTTGACTGAATTGTGCGAAGATCCAAATAAATAGAGAACCCCTACTAATAGATATTTAAAGTTTAGTTTAGTTTGGTTCGATAAGATTGGGATTAACCCATTCTGATAAATAACCCTTACAGTGGTCTTAGACTCTGTAAACGGTTAATGAAAAATCAGCCTTTTTCCATAAAAAAAATTTTCAAAAAAGTAGTTGGGCATGTGATCCAAATTATTTTTATTGAAAGCATTATATAAATAA
>JFJP01034887.1_pt1 | contig 10611 bp, 9 predicted proteins | sample 431651 | NCBI WGS metagenome assembly JFJP01 (sample SAMN02602958, study PRJNA72255) | Microbial mat metagenome, whole genome shotgun sequencing project. | biome: fresh water; feature: sink hole; material: water; isolation source: purple microbial (photo- and chemosynthetic) mats found in...
ATGCGCGAGCGGTCACGCTTGGGTGCCATACTGGAAGCCCATGCCGTGTATTCCAGGCTGCAGGGCGAAATGGCCGATGCCAAGGCAATGACCAAGGACGAAACGGATCCTGATCTGAGGCAGATGGCCCGGGAAGAGCTGGGCACGCTTGAAACGGCTTTTGCAGAATCTGAAAAGAGGCTGAACGAGCTCCTCGTACCGCACGATCCGCTTGACGACAAGAATACCATCATGGAAATACGGGCTGGCACCGGGGGCGACGAGGCTGCTCTCTTTGCCTCTGACCTCTACCGCATGTACTCCCGCTTTGCCGATGAAAAACGCTGGAAACTCGAGGTGATGAGCACGAGTGAAACCGGTCTTGGCGGCTTCAAGGAAATCATTTTTTCAATTTCCGGCGAGGGAGCGTTTGGCAAGCTGCGCTGGGAGTCCGGCGTCCACCGCGTCCAGCGGGTGCCGTCAACGGAGGCTTCCGGCAGGATCCACACGAGCGCGGTTACGGTGGCGGTGCTTCCGGAGGCTGAGGAAACCGAGGTGGAGATTCGCCCGGAGGATTTGAGGGTGGACGTGATGAGGGCTGGCGGTCCTGGCGGGCAGTGCGTCAACACGACCGATTCAGCCGTCCGGCTTACCCACTTGCCTACGGGTCTGGTGGTGCACTGCCAGGATGAAAAAAGCCAGATCAAGAACAAGGCAAAGGCGATGCGCATACTCCGCGCCAGAATTTACGATCTTGAAGAAGAGAAAAAGAACGCCGAACGCGCCGCCGACAGGAAGAGCCAGATTGGCTCGGGTGACCGTTCCGAGCGCATCCGCACGTATAATTTTCCGCAGAATCGCGTTACCGATCACCGTATCGACGTGACGCTGTACAAGCTTGATCTGTTCATGCAAGGCGACATGGACGAGATCGTACAGGGACTTGCCATGCGCGCCCGCGAGGATGCGCTCAAGGCCGAAGCCCGGTGATCCCGCTGGCGGGTTCCGTACCATGAATGTACGGGCAGCCCTGAGCGAAGGCACCGGAGCCCTTGAGAAGAGCAGGCCGGGGTCGCCTTTCCTGGACGCCGCCCTTCTTTTGGGACACGCACTCGGAATCGGTAAAGACAGGCTGCTTGCCTCAATGCCCGAGGAAGTCGGCGATGAGCCGCTTTCGGTCTATCGCAGTTACCTTGCCCGCAGACTTAGGGGTGAGCCAGTGGCCTATATTGTCGGCCACAAGGAATTCTACGGCCGCGAGTTCGGCGTCGACCACCGGGTCCTCGTTCCCAGACCCGATACCGAGCTCCTCGTTGAAGCTGCGCTTGAGAGGCTGCCCCGCTTCGATGCCGCGCACGGTGGCAAGATACGCGTGCATGACGCGTTTACCGGTTCGGGGTGCGTGGGCATAAGCATCGCCGCCGAACGACCCGACGTGGAAGTTTCGCTGTCGGACAGATCTCAAGCAGCACTGCAGGTTGCCAGTGACAACTCGATAACCATTCTTGGCCGGAAACTTGAAGCGGTGCCGGCGGACATCCTCTCGGGGGTCAAGGGCCTTTTCCACCTTATAAGCGCAAACCCCCCGTATGTTTCTACTGACACCGCCGATTGCATCATGGGTGACGGCGGGCACGAGCCCAGGGCTGCCCTCGATGGCGGTGAGCATGGCCTTGACTTGTTTCCTGCTCTTGTCGCGCAAGCCTGGGACGTGCTGCTTGAAGGCGGCAGCCTTATTGCAGAGATTGGTGAAGAGCAGGCGGAAGATGTGAGTAAAATATTTATAGCTGGTGGTTTCGGGTGCGTCGCGGTGCTCCGGGACCTGGCGGGTCATGACCGCGTGGTAGCGGGGGTAAAGCATGCAGCTGCAGTATGACGATACGCTTGACGACTACCTGAACCGGTTTCAGCCGGCTGACTCGGAACGGATTCTCGCCGCGCGGACCTGGGCAACGGAACTGCACGCCGGCAGTTTCAGGGCGTCGGGCGAACCGACGGTTACCCACCCGGAGCGCGTGGCAGCGTTGCTCGCCGGCATGGGAATGGACACCGACAGCGTGGTTGCCGGAATGCTCCACCAAGCCATCGAAGATGGCAAGACTACAAAGGCACAGATAGAATCGAGGTGCGGGGAGCGGGTAGGGACGCTGGTCGATGAACTGTCGCGCATGGCTTCGCTCAAGGCCAAGAACAAGACGATCAAGGCGGCCGAGACGATACGCAAGATGCTGTTCTCAATGACGCGCGACCTGCGGGTCATCATCATCAAACTGGCTGACAAGCTTGACAACATGCGCACCCTCAAGTGGCTGCCGGAGGAAGACAGGCGGAGGATAGCCGCCGAGTGCGTCGATATCTTTGCGCCTCTTGCGGACAGGCTGGGTATCAGCTGGATGAAGGATGAGCTTGAGGACCTTGCCCTCAAGGAAATTAACAGGGAAGCGTTTGACCAGATAAAGCTCCTGGTTGCATCAAAGAAAACAGAGCGCGAAGCCTTTCTTGAAAATGCGCGGGCCCTGCTTGAAGAACTTGCCGGGACGGAGGGACTTGATGTCGATGTAATGTCGCGGGCCAAGCACTTCTATTCCATATACCAGAAGATGCGCAAACGGTCAAAGAGCGCAGACGAGTTATACGATCTTTCAGGCATCCGCGTCCTGTGCAATGCCGAGAGCGATTGTTACGCGGTACTGGGGCTCGCCCATTCGCTGTGGAAGCCGCTTGAAGGGCGCTTCAAGGATTACATTGCAATGCCCAAGTCAAACGGATACCGGAGCCTGCACACCACGGTGCTTGCCGAGGATGGAGTGCTGCTGGAGATACAGATACGTACGCGCGAGATGCACAGCGTCGCGGAATTCGGTATAGCCTCGCACTGGCTCTACAAGAAGGGCAGCACCACGGAACTTGTCCGTCCAGAGGACGTGGCCATAGTGAACAGGCTGAAGGACTGGAGCGCCATGCTCGAATCCGGCACCGACTTTCTGGAGGATATCAAGCGGGAGCTGCTCAAGGATTCCATATTTGTATTTACTCCCAAGGGCGACGCGATTGAGTTGCCGGCTGGTTCTACCGCTCTCGATTTTGCATACGCCATCCACAGCGACGTGGGCAACCGCTGCCTGGCTGCAAAGGCGGACGGTGCCATCGTCCACCTGGATGCCGAGCTCAAGAATACCCAGGTAGTCGATATCGTGACGAGCGCCACCGCCAGGCCCAACGTCAACTGGCTCAAGGCTGTCAGGACCGCCAAAGCCCGGTCAAAGATTCGCGCCTGGCTTGTGACCGAAGGCAACATCCTGGCTATCGACAAGAACGTGGTAGCCCACAAACGCGAGGAGAAGGACGCCCGGCACGACGCAAAGGGCTTGAGCGGTGATCGCAAGCTTGAACTTGAAGTACGACATACTGATTCCAGACACATGGAACCCAAGGCGGCGCAGGCAGCCGATTCTGAAGTCCCACCAGTGGAGTGGCGGCCGTATACTCCGCAGGAAGCTACCGATTCCTCCAAAGCCGGGTTGAGCATATCAGGAGCAGGCAATCTGATGGTACGCTTTGCGGCGTGCTGCAAACCGGCTGTGGGCGAGCGTATTGTCGGTTACGTATCGCGGGGCCGTGGCATTATAGTGCACCGGTCATCCTGCAAGAATCTGGCCAACATCCGCGAGTTTTCTGAACGTCGCGTTGAAGTGAGCTGGGAAACTGCGCCTGGCTTGACGCGCCGCTACCACGTTACCGGCAAGCGCGTGCTCGACCTGTTTTCAGAAATAGAGAATGCTGTCAGAAAGCATGGAGGGCGCTTGATTGAAGGTCGGCTTGAAGATGGCCTGGAATCGTTGTCAGGCAACTTCACGATGGCCTACCCGAGCGCAGAAGACGCCAGGACGTCAGAACGAAATCTGCGGCACGTACCCTCGATACTCAAGATCAAGAGGATCGAATGACACGCGCACAAAACCTTTGCTGGTTTACCTGTTTCTGGGTGAGCCCCTCCGGGGAGCAAAGAGCGGCCCGAGTTTGTTTTCAGCATCAAATTTCTTCATGAATACTTTGAGCGCCGCCCGGTATACAAAAAAAGCAATCACAAACGAGCCGATGAATATGACGGGAACACCGGACGCACCGGCTGACTCGGGAAGCACCGGTACAATGAGCCAGCCATAGAGCGCCAGCAGAACGACGAAGCTTATGATGGTGACGAGCAGGTTGAATACGGTGGCTCCGAGCAGGAACCAGACGGTGTTTGCTTTCTTGTTCATTCTTGACCCCGCGATGCATCCGGTATCTTACAGCGATTGCAGTATACGGATGTACCGATGGTTTGACCAGTGTTCTAATTTTGGGGATAATCACCGGCGTGAAAAAAATCGCACGCTCTGGTGAAGAGGCAAGCATACCGGTACGCAGCCCGCTGCAGAGAAGGTTTCGCTTCATGGCAAACCGTATCGTCCGGACGGCCATTGGTTTTTCGGTTGCTATAGTTTGCCTGTCAGCCGTCGTCAACAGCACCATGGAAGCCACGATCAGGAGCCAGATAAACGAAGCTGCACAAGGCGCCGTGATGGGCAACAAGTCGCTGAAGAATACCGATGATATCCTCAGATTCAAGCGCGATTTCATTGAAGGAATGGAGAAAGCGTACGGCCTGCACAAGCCCCGGCTGACCCGTATCCTTGAACAATCCTGGAAAATACTGACGCTTGATCTGGGAAAATCAAAATCCACCACCACCGAATATCCCGATCGCTCCAGCGACGTCAAAAAAATCATACAGGAGAGATTGCCCCATACCCTCATCCTGTACAGCTCCAGTACCCTGTTTGCGGTGGTGCTTGGAATTCTGCTGGGAACCGCTATGGCCGGAAAACCCGGTGGCCGTCTGGACAGGGCAGGCAGTATGATCACGATGCTCGTATACGGAACGCCGGCATGGTGGGTGGCTTCATTCATGATTTTGTTTTTTGTTTACGGAATACCGATTTTCCGTGTCGGCGCATTGCGCTCGCCGGCTGCCCCGGCAACAGAGATAGGGCGGATACTCGATTACCTGTCATACCTGGCGTTGCCCTTCCTGACCCTCGTTCTCATTAAATTGTGGAGTTTTGCTTTCCTTACCAGGTCAATGGTTGTCATGCCCATGCAGGAAGACTACGTACATGCGGCACGCGGCCGGGGAATACCCGAATCAAAGATCCTGTGGAGGCATGGCCTCCGGGTCGCTGCTCCTGGCTTGACCACGATGGCTGCCCAGGCTTTTGCCCAATCATTCGTCGGTGACATTCTGGTTGAAAAAGTGCTTGCAAGGCCCGGCATAGGCTTGACCCTCTACCAGTCCATACGTTCAAACGACATCGGTTTGACAACCGGTATCCTTGCCATCGTCACCTTGATTTATTGCCTGAGCTTCATGTTCCTTGATTTCCTGTACGCCTGGCTCGATCCCCGCATTGGTTATGGACGGGGCTGAACGGGGCTGATTGTTCGGTCTGCACGATCCTGTTTCTTCTTGACACTACAATTGTCTATACCTTAGTATCCAGCGCAATGCCATTGTCGGCAGAGCACAATCCATGGGAGGAATCGATGACCCTAAGGAACAAGGTACCGGGGATTGCCCGGTTGGCATTCGCCGCGATTGTTGTAATTACGGTGATTTTCGGGTTTTCAGGCTGCGCCAAGGAGAAGACCATAAAGCTGGGATTCAACGCGCAGATGACCGGCCCGGATTCTTATATCGGCCAGGCAGCCAAACTTGCGCTTGAAGACCGCATCAAGGAAGTCAACGACAAGGGTGGTATCCAGGGTTATAAAATCCAGCTGATAACGTACGACAGCCGCTCTGAAGCTGCCGACGCCATCGCCGCTACCAAGCGCCTCCTTGAGCAGGACAAGGTAATCGGCATGATAGGTCCCGAGTGGTCTGGTGCCTCCATTCCTCTTGGCCCTATTGCTACTGCCGCAAAAGTACCGATCATTACCACGACGGCTTCCAACGTCAACGTGACCGTGGATGAAAACGGTAAAGTCCAGCCCTTCATGTTCAGGACTTGTTTCATCGATCCCTACCAGGGTACGGCGCTGGCCGACTTTGCCTACAAGGAACTGGGCAAGCGGAAAGCAGCCTTCATAACCGACGTATCAGCCGCCTATTCAACAGCAATTCAAAGCTATTTCGAGGAGCATTTCGCAAAACTCGGTGGCGTTGTCGTAGCCAAGGAAGGATATCAGGCAAACGATACAGAATTCCGTGCACAGGTTTCCAATGTTGCCAAATCCGGTGCCGATATACTTGTAGTGCCCACCGCCACCTACCGCGACATCGCATTGATCGCGAAACAAGCTACGGCCCTCGGGCTCCAGATCCAGTACATGGGAGTTGATGGCTGGGTATCCGATGACCTCCTCACCCTGGCCGGAAAGGAACTGGAAGGCGCGTACCTGTCATCCGGTATATCCACCGAGTCGCCCGAGTTCCAGCAGTACAATGCTGCTTTTGAAAAAGCCCACAACCAGAAAGCTACCGTATACGCTTACTACGCGCTTGATGCGCTTTATGCCTTCGAATACGCCATCGACCAATCGATTACCAAGACCGGCAAGGTTGATTCAGTGGCTGTCCGCGATGCGCTGGAGACGATGAAGGATGTTCCGGTCTTTACGAGCAAGATGACGGTGGAGCCCGATACGCACAACCCGCACAACAAGCCCATCATCATAATGAAGATTGCCGACAGCAAGTGGCAGATCGTCAAGACGTACGAGCCGCAGGACTAAGGTAACTACTTGTACTGACGGACAACACAGCAAGGGTGGCAGCGGCTGCCCTTGCTCTTGTTTTTTCTTGCCCGATAATCCTGCGGACGCACGAGCGGAGGACATGCTTTGACACTATTCCTGCAACAGATGGTAAGCGGTATCTCTATAGGCGCGGTGTATTCGCTTCTGGCAGTCGGGTATGCATTGGTCTACAGCGTCTATAATTTCACCAACTGGGCATTCGATGCCCTTATGGTAACCGGTGCATTTTCTGCATTTTATGCGCTCACCTTATTTTTTCTGCCTTTCCCTGTTGCAGTCATATTTTCAATTCTCCTGACGGTAGGCTTGTCGTTGATAGTGGAGATTGGAGCGTACCGGCCGCTGCGGGCGCGTCATGCTCCCCGGCTCTTCATGATGATCTCGGCCATGGGAGCGAGCATGGCGCTCGTCAACCTGATGAACATCATGTTCGGCGGATCATTCAAAAAATTCCCTGAAATAGTGGGTGGTGCTTTCATGGTCCGCGGCATTTCCATCAGCAAGATGGATTTGTTTGCTGCGGTATTTTCATTTGTAGTGCTGGGTGTTCTCTGGTACTTTTTAAAGCGCACCAGGCTTGGTCTTGGCATTCGTGCAAGCGCGCTTGATACGCTCACCGCAGGGCTTATGGGCGTCAACAACAATAACGTAGCCCTGGTGATTTTTGCGGTAAGCGGAGTACTCTCTGCTATAGCGGGAATTTTCTACGGCGCCAAGTACGCCGTATACCCGTACCTGGGGCTCGTAACGATCAAGGCCATGATAGCAAGCATCATAGGCGGCATAGGCAGCCTGCCCGGTGCGGTGGTTGGCAGCCTCTTCCTCGGCATAACCGAAACCCTGGTTTCTGCATATATATCCTCAGTCTACCGTGACCTCTTTTCATTCACGATTCTCGTGATAATACTCCTGTTTTTCCCCAACGGGTTGATGGGTGGCAAGACCGTGGACAAGCTGTAAGGCGGGGCTGCATGGGATACTTTGTAACGATAATCATACTGAGTTGCATCAATATCATAGCGGTGCTGGGGCTTGCCATACTTACTGGATATACCGGCCTGTTCTCTATGGGACACGCCGGTTTCATGGCGGTGGGCGGCTACGCTACGGCGGTGCTGTACATGCACCTGCACGTGCCGTTCTGGCTTGCACTTCCCCTCGGCGGCACCATAGCCGGGCTCTCGAGTTTCATCATCGGGTACCCCGCCTTCCGGGGCAAACTGCGCGGTGATTATTTTGCCATAGCTACCCTGGGGTTTTCAGAAGCGGTGCGGCTTCTGTTCAACACAACCAACAAGTGGATTGGCGGAGCCCAAGGATTCACCGGAATTCCGCAGCTTACGAATCTGCCTTTGGCCGTCATCCTTGCCGCCGTTGCGCTAGTTGGCGCCCAGTATTTCGTAACATCACAGCATGGCAAAAACTGCGTAGCCGTGGGTGAGGATGAGACTGCTGCCCAGATGATGGGCGTCAACCTGCTCAAGACAAAGCTTACGGCCTTGTTTGTCAGCGCTTTTTACGCGGGTATAGCCGGTGGTTTGTTTGGTTTCTACCTGGCGTACCTGTCTCCCTCATACTTCAACCTCACCCGTTCATCCGACCTGCTGGCAGCTGTTGTTTTCGGCGGGATGCAATCGCTCATAGGACCGGTTATTGCAACGTTCCTCATCGTAGCGGTTCCCGAACTGTTGCGGTTCCTGCTCAACTGGCGCCTGGTCATCTATGGCCTCTTGTTCGTCGTCATCATGGTGTTCAGGCCGCAAGGTCTGCTTGGTTACCGGCAGATGAACCTGAAGTGGCTGCAAAAACTCGTTGCGCGCATACAACGCAAACCCGGTGTCCGCGGGGATGGAGGCGCTGCATGAACGCTGCGATGGATTCCGGAGCGGACAATGCTCTCCTTTCACTCAGAAATCTGAGCGTCGACTTTGGCGGCGTCCGTGCGGTAAGCGATGTTGACATGACCCTTATGAAGGGTGAATTCGTAGGACTCATTGGGCCAAACGGCGCCGGGAAAAGCACCCTGCTCAACCTGATAACCAGTTCTGTACGCCCTAGCTCGGGAGATATACTGTACAAGGGTGCCTCCATCGTGGGCAGGAGCCCGGACAGTCTCTGCCATATCGGCATCAGCCGGACTTTCCAGAATATTCGCCTCTTTCCCAGCATGACGGTATTTGAAAACGTGGCGCTCGGCATGCACAGCGCTCCCATGTATTCGCTGGCGGAAGCTTTTATCCGCACAAAAAAGGCCAGGAAAGACGAACAGGCCGTGCAGGATGGAGTCAATGGATTGCTCGAACTCGTGAGCCTTGGTGCCTATGCGAACGAGCGTGCCGGCAGCCTGTCGTACGGTTTGCAGCGGAGGCTCGAGCTTGCCCGCGCCATGGCTACCTCACCGGAACTGCTCCTGCTTGATGAACCGGCTGCCGGCATGAACGAAGAGGAGTGCGGCAGCCTTACCACCCTGATACGGCGCATCCATGACGAGTACAAGTTTACCGTCATACTCATCGAACACCATATCAAGGTGGTCATGGACCTGTGCGCCAATTCCAGGCTGTATGTCATGAACCTTGGATCCATTTTAGCGGAAGGTTCGCCGCGGTTCATACAGAATGACCAGAAAGTGATAGAAGCTTATCTTGGTGAGAGGAGGCAGACCAATGGGCGCAGGCGAAGAACGGTTTCTCGAAGTATCTGACCTGAGCGTAGCATACGGCGGCATTCACGCGTTGTCGGGGGTCAGCCTTCATGCAGGAAAAAAAGAAATAATATCAGTCATAGGAGCCAATGGCGCTGGAAAATCGACGCTGCTTAAAACAATTGCCGGTGCCAAGGACTATGTGTCCGGATCCATCACGCTCGATGGCGCACCGTTGCCCCGACAGTCCCATCTGGTTGTACGCAAAGGGCTGACGCTTGTGCCCGAAGGACGGAGGATTTTCTCCAGCCTGTCGGTTCGTGAAAACCTTCTTCTGGGTGCCTATTCGCGCATTGACAGATCCGGCGTGGAAGCCTCCCTCGACAGAGTGCATGCGTTGTTTCCAGTTCTGAAGCAACGCGACGCCCAGGTTGGCGGAACGCTTTCCGGCGGTGAGCAGCAGATGCTTGCCATAGCCCGTGCATTGATGTCAGAGCCAAGAATACTGCTTCTGGACGAGCCATCGCTCGGTCTTGCGCCGATGATAGTCGATCTGCTCTTTGACACGATACTCAGGCTCAACGAAGAAACCGGCCTCTCCATACTGCTCGTCGAGCAGAACGCCGGCATGGCTCTTGACATCTGCGACCGCGCGTACGTTCTGGAAAGCGGCCATATAAAATTTGAAGGAAACGGCGACGATATGCTCGCCGACCCCCGCGTCCAGGAAAGTTATCTGGGCGTGAGCGCTTAAGCCCATAGCGAGGAAAAAAATGCCAGCCATCTCAGCCGATACCATACTGTTCAACGCCAGAATGCACGACCCCGATGGAAAGCTGTCCAAAGCGACTGCCATCGCATCCAGAGATGGCCGCATCGTGTTCATGGGGAGCGATGAGGGGGCTCTCGCACTTACATTTGAACGCGAGCTCCCTGCACAGCAGGGGCTCCCTGCACAGCAGGGGCCGCTCGACATGAAAGGTGCACTGATACTGCCAGGCCTCACCGATGCGCACCTCCATTTTGCCGATCTGGCGCTTGGGTTGACGCAGGTGAACAGCGAAACACCGGATATTGACGGTGCCGTACAGCGCGTCGCTGAAAAGGCGCGTACACTGAAGCCCGGTGAGTGGATAGTAGGTTATGGCTGGAATCATAACGTGTGGGGCGGCCGCTTCCCGTGTGCG